>JAABUK010005842.1_pt1 | contig 18790 bp, 13 predicted proteins | sample 5559141 | NCBI WGS metagenome assembly JAABUK01 (sample SAMN10711869, study PRJNA513367) | rock metagenome | isolation source: Antarctica rocks | place: Antarctica: Victoria Land, Pudding Butte nord | collected 2016-01-03 | reverse complement strand
TGCGTTGACGAAAGCAAGGGCAAATCTGCCGACGTTTTCAGAAACAGGACTCGCTGTGCTTTCGGCGTTGCTGCTGGTAGTGTCGTTTCCCGATTTCAATTTGTGGCCGCTCGCTTGGATTGCGCTCGCGCCGCTCTTTGTCGCTGTCGCGCGCCAGCCGCAAACAGGACGAAGTTTTCTGCTCGGTTGGCTGACAGGCACGCTCTATTTTTACGGCTCCTGTTACTGGCTCACTTACTCGCCGATCCGCTACGGCGGCATCCCTGCGCCCGTCGCTTACTTTCTGCTGCTGCCCGTCACAATCATCGTCGGCCTTTTCCCTGCGCTATGCTGCGCGGCACTCGCACGCATGATACGGCGATGGGGAGCACGCGCGCTATGCGTCGCGCCCTTCGCATGGACGGCTTGCGAGTGGGCACGACTCGGCGCGACAGGCCAACTCTGGAACGCCGTCGGCTACTCGCAAGCCTATCAACCTTTCCTGATTCAAGCGGCGCGCTGGGGCGGCGTGTATGCGGTTGGATTTTTAATCATCACAGCTAATGCAACGATCACGTATGCATATTTGCGCAAAAGCCTACGCGCATATTCTACGGCGGCAATTTTAATCTTAGGCATGGCCGTGCTAACAGCGTGCTTAAATGAATATGTATATTGGTATTCGTTGCGTAAAGTAAGAGCGCAAGTTCGTGTCGTAGCCGTGCAACCGAATGTTCCGATGACACCCGCGACATCTTTAGCAGAGGCAGCAGCACTTGTTAATCGGCATGTGGCGTTAAGCGAAAATAAGTTACGCGAAGTTAATCAGGCTCAACCGGAGATTCCGCGCGTGGTCGTGTGGCCTGAGTCGCCGATGAATTTTACTTTTTCAAACGATGCGCAGTTCCGCGCTTTCATCGCCGACTTCGCAAAACGTAATCATACTTCGGTGCTGTTTAATTCATTAGAGCCGGCTCCGGCGAACGGCGCGTATAATGCGGCGGTGTTGGTGAATGAAGAAGGTCGGCTCGTGGCGCAGTATGATAAGATTCGTTTGTTGCCGTTTGGTGAGTACATACCTTTGCCGCGCTGGTTGCCGGGCGTCAATATGATTCCCGTGATGGTCGGAGATTTCACGCCGGGCGCGGAGTACCCATTGATGCCGCTCGGCAATGATGTGCGCGCCGGAGTTTTCATTTGTTTCGAGTCGGCGTTTCCGAGCATTGCGAGACAATTAGCGATGAACGGCGCGGACGTGCTCATTAACATTTCAAACGACGGCTACCTGGGGCCGACGCCTATTCTGCGGCAGCACTTGGCGAACGCTGTTTTCCGCGCAGTCGAGAATGCACGCCCTGTGTTGCGTGTCACCAATACGGGCATCACGGCGTACATCACAGGGCGCGGTGAAGTATTGGATGCGACGAAAAGTTTTCAGCCAGACGCGCGCACATGGACTGTCAATCGAAACAGCGGCGAGCAAACTTTTTACACGCGACACGGCGATGTCTTCGCAGTCCTTTGCGCTCTCGTCAGTTTGATTTTTTTGATTGCAGCTTCGCGCCGAAGATTAATTCATTAACGCGCCCGAGTTTACAAACAAAAGTTTTAGCAGAAAGGTTTTAAGGATGATCGAGACTTTAACTACCCAAGAGTTGCGCTCAAGTTATGAGGACTTGCGCACGCGCGTCTTGCAACTCGGGAGGTTTCTTTGATGTTGCGGCAAAGCGCGCCGAACTAAATCGGATTGAAGCCGAAGCGTCCGCGCCCGATTTCTGGAACGATCAGGAAGAGGCGCAAGCTTTGTTGCAGCAGCGCAGCCGTCTTGAACGCATCATCACGCGGCAGGAATCGTTCGAGCAATCAATCGCTGACGCCGCCGTGCTCTTTGAATTCGCCGGAGAAGATGATGAAGAATCTCTAACGGAATTGCGTGCCCTCGTCGAACGTCTTGAACATGAGATTTCCGTCGCTGAAACGGAGATGCTGCTCGCTGGCGAAAACGATGTGCGTAACGCTATCTGCACGATTCATCCCGGCGCGGGCGGCACGGAATCGCAGGACTGGGCGGAGATGCTGCTGCGCATGTATTTGAAATGGGCTGAACGGCGCGGCTTCAAAGCCGAACTCATTGATTATCAACCCGGCGAAGAAGCGGGACTCAAGAGCGCGACGTTCCGTGTCGAAGGCGAATACGCTTACGGACTTCTGGCAGCCGAAGCGGGCGTGCATCGCCTTGTCCGTATCTCGCCGTTCGATCAAGCGGCGCGGCGGCACACGTCTTTCGCTTCGCTTTTCGTTTACCCGGAGATAGACGAAACCATCGAAGTAGAAATCAACGATAAAGATTTGCGCGTCGATACTTACCGTGCGACCGGCGCGGGCGGCCAGCATATCAACACAACGGATTCCGCCGTGCGCATTACACACTTGCCGACAAACATCGTCGTACAATGCCAGAACCAGCGTTCGCAGCACCAGAACCGCGCCGTCGCAATGCAAGTTTTGCGCTCGCGTCTCTATGAACTCGAACTCGAAAAACGACGCGCCGAAACCGCCGAACTCGAAGCCAACAAAGCGGACATTTCCTTCGGCTCGCAAATACGCAACTACACTTTGCAGCCCTATCGTCTCGTCAAAGACGCACGCACTAAACTCGAACGCGGCGACGTGGACGCAGTGCTCGCGGGCGACATAGACGACTTCATCAAAGCGTATTTGCTTTCACGACACGAAGCATAAAACAGGAGTCAGGAGACAGAAGTCAGGAGTCAGAATAAGAACAGGAAGCGATAGAACTATTGCTCATGCTTATCTTTGTTATTTGCGCTTTTATTCTGACTTCTGACTCCTGAATACTGACTTCTGAATACTAATTTTCGGAGAGCTTATGGCCGTAACACAAACTGACGCGCGAGTACAGGCAACAGCGCCTCGCAACACGCGGCGCAATGAGATTATCGCTATCGCACTCGGCGCTCTGGGTCTGCTTTTTGCTCTGTGCCTTGCGTCTTATGATGGCAGCGATGCGTCATGGAACGTCGGCGGACAAACTGTTGCGAGCCATAACAACTTTGTCGGCGCAATCGGAGCGAACGTCGCCGCCGCTTTGTATCAAGCCTTCGGACTTGCAGCCTGTTTGTTGCCGCTGCTTTTGCTTGCGGCGGCATGGCGGCGTATTCGCACGCGCCGGATTCACGCGCCGCTGTCGCGCATTGTCGGACTCTTAATGCTGGTGCTGGCGTGCGCCGCGCTGTTGTCGCTTTCCAATGTGCGGGCGCTGTTCGATAAAAGCTTTGCGCCGGGCGGACTCGTCGGGACTCTCATTGCAAGCACGCTTGCGGGCGGATTAAATACTATCGGCGCGGGCGTTTTGCTCGTCGCGCTTGCGGCGACGGGATTATTGCTCGCCACCAACTTTTCGTTTGCTCATTTTTATGAGCAGTTGCTCAGTCTCTTCGCCAATCGTTTGGGTTTCTTTCATTCGGCTCCCGCGCGTCTTAAAGAGTGGCGCGCGCAGCGTCGTGAGCAAGCCGCAGAGCGCGCCGCCGCGCGTCATGCGGCGCGTGCTGAACGCGAAGCGATGTTGGAAAGGAGCGCCGCAAACTTAAACGCGGCGCCGCTTCAGGAAATGACGGCCACCGAGCGCGTCGCGGAGTTTATGCGCGACACTTCAACGGAAACCGCCGCGAGTGATACTGCTGCCGCCACCGCAATCAAGCGTTCGGCGCTTGCAGCGGCAGCGAATTCCCCATCGCCACAACTTCAAAATTTAGCGAGTGATTCGCGCAACGTTGCTGCGCCGATGATTGATTCTCCGTTTGCGTTGACGGAAGAAGTGCCCGAAGGCATCTTTCGCGAAACGCCTGTCTCCGATAAATCAGCCAGACGAAGTACAGCGGCGGCGCAAACGATTGCGCACGCTGAAACGAACAAAGCTGCGGCAATCGAAGCGATGGTTGAATCGGCGGCAGTCGTTCGCCTCGAACCCGGCCAAATCCAAGTCGAAGGGGAAACACTCGCTGCGCAGCACATCGCCGCGATCACTGAAAAACCGCGCCGCGCATCAACTCCTCCGATGCCGATCACAGACTACGCATTGCCGAACACGGAGTTTCTCAACGCGCCGCCGCCCCACAGCGAACAGGCTGACGAAGAACTGCGCGAACTTGCTGTGCGCGTCGCCGAAAAATGCCGCGAGTTTAATGTCACAGGTAAGATCGAATATATCTGTCCCGGCCCGGTCGTCACGACTTACGAATTCAAACCCGATCCCGGCATCAAATATTCGCGCGTCACAAATCTCGTAGACGATCTCTGCCTCGCGCTCAAAGCAGATTCGATACGCATTGACCGCGTCCCCGGCAAAGCGCATGTTGGCATCGAAGTCCCGAACCCGCAACGCGACACCATTCACTTGCGCGAAGTCATCGAGTCGCGCCAATTCCGCGAATCAACCTCGAAGCTGACTGTCGCTCTCGGCAAAACAATCGACGGCTTAAACTATGTCGCAGACCTTGCTAAGATGCCGCATCTGTTGATCGCGGGCGCGACGGGCGCAGGCAAATCCGTCGGCGTCAACACGCTGATCGTCTCGATTCTCTACAAAGCACAACCCGATGAAGTTAAATTCATCATGGTTGACCCGAAGCGTCTTGAGCTTGGCCTTTACGCAGACATTCCGCATCTTGCGACACCGATCATCACAGACCCGAAACGAGCTTCTTATGCTCTCAAATGGGCTGTCTCGGAAATGGAGCGTCGTTACAAAGAACTCGCCGGATGGAGCGTGCGTAACATAGACGGCTTCAACGCGGAAGTGAATCATCGCAACTCCGTCAAAGATTACGGCGACAATGGCGAGCCTTGGAAGACGCTGCCCTACATCGTCATCATCATTGACGAACTCGCGGACTTGATGATGACTTCCGGCCATGAAGTCGAGGAATCCATCACGCGCCTTGCGCAGATGGCACGCGCCGTCGGCATACACCTCGTGCTTGCCACACAGCGCCCGTCCGTCGATGTCATCACAGGCCTCATCAAAGCGAATTTTCCTTCGAGGATTTCCTTTCGCGTTTCCTCGAAAGTTGACTCGCGCACGATCATTGATGCAAACGGCGCGGAGCAACTCTTAGGGCGCGGCGATATGCTTTTCCTGCCGCCGGGAACTTCGAGGCTTGTGCGCGTGCATGGCGCATACGTCGATGAAACGGAGATCGGCAAAATCGTCGAGCACGTCATAAAACAGGGCGCACCCGTTTATGACGAAAGCATTACGCAGTCCGAAGAAGAAGCGGCGGGCGAGGACGGCGCGGGCGGCGTGCGCGACGAGCTTTACGAAGACGCGCTGCGAATTTGCATTGAGATGAAACGCGCTTCAACATCTGTGCTGCAAAGACGGCTTCGCATCGGCTACGGACGCGCCGCCGCGATTCTCGACATGATGGAACGCGAAGGCTTGATCGGACAGGCCGACGGCGCGCGCCCGCGTCCCATACTGAACCGCGCCTATGAAGCCATCAACGATTGGGAAGCGCAACAAGTGAGCGAGGAAGTATGAGATTTTTTAGTTTGGAAGATTTTACGAAGGCTCTGCCACCCGCTTCAAATGTTTTCCACAGGTGCTGTGGAAAAGTCTGTGGAAAACAGCCTTTTGAATGTTACAAGTTCCTGAAAAATTTAGACTTCTAGCATTTTGCACATTCGCGCGGCACATTCGCCAACCTGTTCGCCTGCAACGTTTTGCGTGTATGACACAAAGGTTTCCCGTAAGACCCGCGCGGGCGTTGCTGTTGTTAACGCTTTGTTTCGCGCTGTCCGCTTCGTCCTGCATCAAAATGGCGCGACATACCGATGTTTTGTCCGCCTCAACGCCGGAAAACAGTTTCTCATCAAGCCAAACAGCGCCGCGCATTAACATCAATACAGCGTCGCGCGCGGAACTCGAAAAACTTCCGGGCATCGGCGCTGGCCTCGCCGCGCGCATCATTGCGCACCGCGAGCAGTTCGGAGCGTTTCGCCGCGCAGAGCATTTGATTGTCGTGCGCGGAATCAGCGAACGGCGCTTTCTAGCGATGCGCGAGTTCGTCACTGTGAAGTAAAAGAATCCGTCATGCTCTTACGAACGATATTTCGCCCACATATTTTTTCGGCGGCAGCGAAATCCTGCCTTGCCGTCGTTGCGATTCTTTTCGTGCTCATCGTCAACGCTTGTTCAACACGCAACGAGACTCATAACCCGACTCCGCCGGACGAGATAATCGTCGCCGCCGCCGCGAATCTGACGGATGCGTTTACCGAGTTGGGCGAGCGTTGGACGAAGAAATCGGGAGTGCGCGTGCGTTTTAGTTTCGGCGCGACGGCTGACCTTGCAAAGCAGATTGAAAACGGCGCGCCCTTTGATGTCTTCGCCGCCGCCGATGTCGAACACGTCGCTGATTTGGATCGCAAAAATCTTTTGACGCACGGCACGCAAAAGCTTTATGCGCGCGGGCGTCTCGTGCTGTGGATTCCGCCCAATGAACATCAGAGCGCGCCGATTCGTCGCATTGAGGATATTACACGCGCGGACGTGGCACGCATCGCGTTGGCGAAGCCGGACGTTGCTCCTTACGGGCGTGCAACCGTCGAAGCTTTACGCGCCTTGAATTTGTGGCCGCTCGTCGAGTCGAAAGTCGTTTACGGCCAGAGCGTCGCGCAGGCAAAGCAGTATGCGGCGACGGGCAACGCCGACGTTGCGTTTGTGCCGCTGGCACTCGTCATCCAAGAACCTGCGAAGCGCATCATCGAAGTGGACGAGCGGCTTCATCAACCAATCGATCAGGCGCTCGGCATCGTGCGTGCTTCCGGCAAGCAGGCGGCAGCCAATTCGTTTGCGGACTTTATAACGGGCGAAGAAGGACAATCAATCCTACGAAGGTTCGGATACAATCAAGCGTCGCAGAAGAATTAGATGTTACGCGTTTCGTTCTATTAGCGTTGCATCTTGATTCGATAAAAGAGCGGCAAATTGAGTAATCTTGATATGAATTCTTTGCCCTCGCCAGCGCAACGCTCTTGCACGTAGTAATCTTCTTTAACGCGTATCGAGAATTTATTTCTTCACGCGGCAACCACATCGGGCGCAAGCTTTAGACCGCGACTATGAAACGCGTTATCCCGGGGATAATCTTTGCTGGAGAAATACGGATACCTCAAAACGCCCAAGCAGTAGAGAGCTGGGAATACCCCGCGCAAAAGATCAATGCTTCGATTCATTAGTCGTTTGCTGTTCTACGGGCGTCACCTTTTTCTCTGCGATGTCCTGCGGGTAGTAACCACGCCGCGCGCTGACCGTTAGCTTTCGCTCTTTGTTGCCGCGTACACCGCGCACTTTGATTTTCACGTCCAACCGGTGCAGTCGCCCGTCATTAATGTCGTTTTCGCCAAGTGTAAAGCCCAGACTGTAGCGTGACGCGAAATCACTTGTGATTTGTTGAAGCCCCGCGCCGAAGTCTTCCGGCCTATTTACTTTTACTGTGACGCCACCCGTTTGCTTTGCCAAAAATTGCTCGCTTCCGGTAAAGCTTGCGCCGAGGATTCTGAGCGGAACATTGGCGACAGCCACAGCCGCCGCCATTCCTTTCACCATATTGCAGGTCAACGCGCTGAAATTGACGTTGCCTTCGATCAGCTTCGACGCAACTTTCCGGCGTTCGCCAAAATCCGCCACGTCAAGCACCGCAAATCCATCGGAAATATATAACAACACAACCTGCGAATTGGGTCGCTCCCTTGTTGCAATACGCAGAGCTTTTTGCGCCGCTTCATTCATAACCTCGTAACCTCCTTCGGCCATTGATTCTTCGGCGGCGCTTCGCGGCGGCGCAAGCGCGGCAATCGCTTTTGCGCGGTCGTGCGTTAGATCGGCGAGCATAACCGGCTTACCGCCAATTCCATTCCAAGTTCCCATCACCGCCACTTCATCTTCCGGCGAAAGCTTCGCCAGCGCTATTGCCAGAGACGCTAGCACGTCGGCGCGCTCAAGGTATCTTCGGGCACCCGTGTATTCCAGATTCAGAAAGAGCACCAATGCCAGCGGACGGCGAACATTACCTTCATGGCTGAAGTAGGAAAGCGTGCGCGGCTTGCCGTTATCCAGCACTTGAAAGTTATCGCGCGTGAGATTTTTAATCGGTTCGCCTGTTTTTTTATCCTTAACGAACGCATCAACAAACACGACCCGTGTCCTGATACGCACCGTTTCCTCACTTGAATCCTGCGCGCAAACTGTCGTGGCGCAGCAGTAACAATATAAGAACGCGCACGTCAAAAAGAACGCACGTTTTTTCGATAGCATCGTTTTACCTATCCAGTCCCGGTAGTTCCCGTCCGGTGCTACGGAAACAAGAGACCGCTTTACGCATTAAAAGCGACGTGGTTGAAAGCACTATTAACAGCGCGTGCTCAAGCTTAAATCTTCTTCATCGGCGGCAGCCTATACTTGAATCGTGCAGAGGCGCGTCATCGTAGTCGATGCAGGTTTGCGTCAATCAATCGGCCATATATTGCTATGGATACGACACGGCAGCGCAGTAAGGGATTATATTTATCCGGCGCGGCGCTTTTGCGCGTAGTAACCTTCTTTGACGTTAATCTGTACCCCCTTCTTTGGCTTAGCGGCAGCGGCGGCGGGCGTAAGCATTATCTCAAGGCGGTGAAACACGCCGGGCACAACGGCGCTCGAAGGTCTGTAACCGAAGCTATAGCGCGTGCGCAAGTGGTCAAATAATTCGGCAAGCTTTGTTTCAACTTCCTTTTTATCCGCATTCATTATCTCGCCGCCGGTTCGTTCTGCGTAGGGGTTAAGGCCATGCAATTGTCCGAGGAAAAGGATATTGACGGTCTTGCCGAATCCTCCGCGAACAATCAAGCCGGACACGACGCTGCCTGTTTCAAACAACTCCGCGAATGTTTTTTTTCCTTCTTCGCCTTTTGGGGAAAAGGCGATGTTGTCCGTCACGACGATGATTACGCGACGGCTCGCAGGATTGGAAGCATGTGGCATCTCGCGCGCCGCTTCGTAAACCGCTTTGTTAAGCAGCGTCCCTGCGCCGACGTCCGCCGTTTTCCCGACACCCGCGATTTTCCCGGACATAAGTTGCCGGTCGCGTGTAAAGTCTTGCACAAGTTCCACCTCGTCGGCGAAGGCCATCAGCGCCACTTCGTCTTCCGGCTTAAGACGCTGCAAAGCATCGAGCGCGCCGTTGCTGATCTGCTCGATAATCGGTTTGACGCTGCCGCTTAAATCGAGCAGCAGCACGATGGAGAGCGGCAGTTTGTCTTGACTGAAATAGGTGATGTCCTGTTTGACGCCGTCATCATACAAAGCGAAATCCTCGCGCCTGAGATTGCCGATTCGCTGCCGCGTTTTTTTGTCTACAACCTCGGCATCAACTACAACCAGATCGGAATTAATTGTGATGACTTCATCGGAGGCACTTTTTTCCTGACATACTGCCGTTGCTGCAAAGGATGAGACCGTTGCAGCAACGAGCAGCACAATTAGCAGCGGTTGAATGGATTGTTTCGGCGTGCGATCCATTTTTACCATCCTTCTCACTGGTAATTGCTTCAGTATTGATCGCGTTGTTCAGGACGCGCAGGCTCACTGCGCTGTGCCGGACGCGCTGGCGCTTCGCGTGGTTCAGCGCGTTGTTCGCGTGCTGGCGGCGGAGCAGATGGACGCTCTCGTTCGACGGGGCGCGACGGTTCGGGAGCCGAAGGCGGCGGCGCGGACGGACGCTCGTGCCTTTCCGCAGGCGGTTCAGAGCGAGGCGGCGGCGCGGAGCGTTCGGCTGGCGGTGCGGAACGTTCGATTGGCGGCGCTGTCGGCGCTCTTTGTTCCGGTTGCGGGCGCGGTGCTGGCACGGGTCTTCGTTCTCTTCTTTCGGGCTGCTCCCGCTGCGGCATTTGTTCCCTGACTTCATCCGGCGTTTCGCGCGTAACGCCCGGCCTCACAGAACGTTCGTCCTGCGGATCGGGACTTCGCGGACGCGCGCGGCGAAGAACGGACGGCTCGCTCCCGGAATTTTCATTCTCGATGCGAGGGCGTTCGATTGAACGCTGGCTTTTTGGATTGACGGGTCTGGCGACAACGCCCGTATCGCTTGCTCCCGGAAGTCCGTTTACGTTGGCGGCATCAGAAACGCTTGCGCGCGGATCACGTCCACGATACACACGCGCGCGCCGCAATTCATCATCGAGCGGGATGCCGGGTTGACGCGCGCCCGCGCCCATTTGTCTTTCAGGCAAGCGCGTGCTGTCCATCATAGCTGGACGCGCCATGCGTTCGCCCTTTGCACCGATGCCCGCTCCTCCCACGCGCGTGCGCCCGGAGAGACTTCCCGTGTTGTTCGCGTCAGCATTAACCGGAGCAATCGGCAGGCGTCCGCGCACAGGATCAGCCGTCACAGCGCGGCGTGCTAATTCCGGTGCGGCGGGTTGCGCGCGTCCCGTGCCTGCGCCGAAATCCCGCGCGGGCAAAGTCGTCACGGCTCTTTGATAAGCGGGATTGATGCGTTGCAAATTGGCAATTTCACCCGCGCGCAAGGGCGTCAAAGAATCCTTCAAGGGTTGCTTATAATAACGCCCGCGCGGATCATGCTGATTGTAGCCGAGCGGATACCAAGCGACATGTTCACCGTAAGAAGTCGGTAGATAAACAAAGGCGACGAGCGCCGGACGCCACCAACTGCGCCCGCAATTACGGCACGCGTGCGGCACCCAGCACCAGTAGTTGTCATAGCTGACCCAGCGCCCGTAATGATACGGTGCCCAGCCCCATTCTTCATCCGCAATCCACGTCCAACCATACGGCGAGCACCAGCGCCAATGCCCGTAACGATATGGTGCCCAATTGTAATAATTGTTCACCACCGTCACACGCGGACGCCATATCCATCCGTAATCATTCACATAAAGCCAATCACCGTAGGCATCCAATTCTTCTGCGCCCCACACGTCGCGGTCATAATAGCGATCACGGTTTTCGTAACGAAGGCGCGATGCCAGATAACGCTCGCGTTGATTCGTCCAATCGTCCCAAGAGTCGCGCGGTGCGGCGGCAGACAAATCCCAATCGCCCGCTTCCGCGCCGTTTGTGATGAGCTGCGCCGTTTTGCCGTCGCGCAAAGTAAAGCCGGAAGTATCCGAATAAATGCGTGCCTGCCCGTTGTCGCGCACGGTGACGCGCACGTTGCCGCTCGGCGAAACATCCATGCGATAAAGCCCCGTCCGCTCCGCCGCGACAGTCGTCTTCGGCCCGTCCACCTCGAAATATTCTTTGTCACGATCAAAGCGCGCGAGCCGCACACTCGCCGTGCCCGCTTCGAGGCTGAACGCGATGCCTTCATCGCGCAACGTCACCAGACGCAACGCCGCGTCTTCGCCGACGCGAACAAAATTTCGCGCATCGACTTGAATCTCGACATGCGCATCGTGGCCTGTCGCAAGCGTGTCGCCTTCGACGAGCGGCAGATTCAACGTCGCGCGCTCCCAGTGTGTATTTATACCGGAGCGACGCAACTGCACATCGCCGCGCAGCAAGCTAACGCGCACGACCCGCGCCGTCACGTCGTACTCGTCCGTGTAATTCTTAACATCATCGTCGGCTGTAGCGGCGACAGCAGTTTTGATAACAGCAGCGCGCGCATTTGAATTATTCGAGTTGAAGGAAGGAGCGATAGTGGCAAGCAGCAACGCGGCGATGAGCAACGCGGGCGTTGGATTTTTGAAGACACGCATGATGCGAAATCCTTTCCGTGATTGTGTGGCAACGAAATGTTTTTCGGATGCGCGGCGGAAGAGATGCAAAACAAACGCGCGCCCGGAAAGAAGCCCGAACTGCACGAGAATCCGTATCGAGGTGGATCAATTCCAGAGCAAGTAGGAATCAATCTTAAAGCTTCGTGCGATTGGTAATCGAGCGCGGGAGCAAAGCACGTGCCTCAATCCAAACCAAGAAGCGGCAGAGCAATTTAACAGAGAGATTTTAGATTTGACTCTGAATGAACGACAACAATTTTACATGCCAGATGGTGCGCGCTCAATACCATTTCGTGCGGATAATGGTTTGCTAAGCACCCATGCAAAATTAACTTTACCCATTTCGCAATCCAGACGCTTGAAAATCTAGCCAAAGCATTCGACGATGATGAATTGTGCCTCAAGTAATGGTGTCACGTAATTTTGCATGGGTGCTTAGTTGCCGTCCTTCAACTAGCATCTAACATCCGGCATCTGTTTTATTGATTGTTCCTCTGCAATTCTCTGCGCCGCATGTGCATCGTTTCTTATCTGAATGAAGCGTCATCACGTAGTCGAGCGTGATTTCGTCGCCGGGATGAATGTCGCGCAGGGCGTAGAAGAGTATGTGGTTGTAGAGGATCTTCATGTAGCAGTTGGGCTGGCAGGAATGGTTGATGTAATGCGTGCCGTTACCCCAGCGGCTGCCGTCAATGCTCCAATGGTGATTGATGGCGCAGATGCGCAGCACGCGGCGATTACGCGCTCTCCGCTCTGCTTCTGCATCTGGTATCAACTCGCCCGCGTACTCGGCGATTTTTCTGCCGCGCCGGAAAGAAGCGGTGGCAAAGCATCCCTTGCCGTTGATTTTCGATTTCCGCACGGCGAGACCGTGTGCGAGTTTTATTTTCATGGAAAAGAGTTTGGCCGCCCGCGCGCTTCCTTGCAAGCGACGACAGGCGGCCATGTTTTTTGTCTGTCAAGTTTCAGCCTTACTTCAAATGAAAGCTACGCGCGATTGAATCCGTTTGGTTGCGTATCTGCGTGAGCTTATCTTTCGCGCCCGTGAAGCGCAGCGAGTAGATCGTGCGAGTGTCAGCCCGCAAGTAATAGATACGTCCGAGCATCAGCTTGCCCCCGCTCGTAAACTCGTAAGAAACGATGATGCCTTTCAAGCGGCCTGCGAAAGTCTCTTCGCGCCCGTCAACATAGCCGCGCAGGAAACGCAGCTTTTGATCGCTTTCGCGCCGCGCCAAATCCGACACGCTCTCGCTGGCTTCCACGACTTCCTTGCGCACGCGTAAAAACCCGTCGTTGCGATCACCATAAACAAACTCCGCGTGCTGATGAACACTATCCGGCTCCGTCACAGTGCGCCACGACGTCCCCGGCAACTCTAAAGCATACTCAGTGCTGTCGCTCGTAAACGGGTGCGCCTGCCCGCAAACATTTACGACCGCGCCGCCAATCGTTAAAGCAAGCGTCAGTAAAATAATTAATCGTCGCATCTTCTTAAAATTCTCCTTAAAAGTTTAGAGCACGCAATATGTAGAAACCAAAGGTGCGCCCCGAACGTCTCGTTGAAACTTATCTAGGGCTGGCTCAAAGTAGCTTTGTCAGATGTACCGCGGGCACAGCTTCGTTGTCCTATGAGTATACCGCAGTCACGCTCGCTTTAAGATTCAAATCACCTTGAAGACCGCCATCTTATACGATTGCGTGCTCGCAGACGAATGCGGACATCAATACCTTCCCATGGCAGATCGGCGACGTATCGAGAGTAACGACTGTGAATCTTTGCCGAAGATAGATGGCAAGCCGGACACGCTGCGATGCGCGAACGTGTCTTGACGTGAACGACAGCAGCGTCACTGCAAGGAACGAGCTTTTCAAGTTTAAGAACAGATGGATCGGCAAGTAGCGTTTTCATGCCGCTGTTTTATAGCAGCCTGCATTGCTTCACCAAAAGAGCGTCAGAACCCGAAATCATCCATATACGTCCCTCATGTCTCCGTCCACAGCACAACTTGTGCAACTGGGTCTTAATCGAACCAGAGTGGAATTGAAACTAGAAGTCCACAAGGCGGCGCGTCGGATTGATCCGCAATCGCTCGCGTCTCGACAAGCTGGCGCCGGATACCCTCCTCGATTGCTGGCTGATAATCGCTGTCCTTGATTTTATTTAAAGGGCGGCGCATGAAACGGAAGCGGGCTTTCGACAAAAAAACGGATTTGTCTCGGCTCCCGAATTAAAAGCGTTCATAACGTGAGAAACCCGCGATGGCGCTGCCGCCTGCATCGAGGATTGTAAAATGGACATACCGGCGGCGGCGGAAAGCGCGATAAATAGCAGGTACCGAAGTCGCATACGATTCATTCTTTCAATTACAATATTCAGACTATCTATTGTAGATGCCAATCAATGACATGTAGAAGGGCTTTCCAGACGTTAGCACCATTTTTTTAACATGCTCTGAGAAGAAGTAACCGGCGATTTGATTCTCGCTTTATACTGCGAATCACTAAGGCTTGCGCACGAAAAGCGCGCAGCATTAATGTTTCATCTCGACAAGAACATTCGTCGAACGTTAAGATGCGCCGTCTTATTTTTTTGTACGCAAGCGGTAATCGCAACGGCGCTTTGGCGAATTTTCCTTGCGCTGCTGATTTAAGGTGCGTCCGCGAAAAAGTTAAAAGGAGACTTGCAAAAATGGGTTCGCCCCTTCGTATCATTCAATATGGCATTGGCCCGATCGGTGCGGCAATTGTGCGATTGATTGCCGAAAAGGGAAACGCCGAGATCGTCGGGGCAATCGACATCGACCCGGCAAAAGCAGGGCAAGACCTCGCGCGCGTCGTCGGCTTAGAAAGAGATTTAGGCGTCATCGTGTCGCCCGACGCCGAAGAAGTCTTGCGCATTCCCGCCGACGTCGTCGTGCATTCAACGGGGTCTTATCTAACCGACGTTCGAGACCAACTCCTCCGCTGCCTCGCTGCAAATCATAATGTCGTCTCATCGTGTGAAGAACTTTCTTACCCGCTCCGCAAGTATCCCGAATTATCAAGAGAGCTTGACGAGGCGGCGAAACAAAACAAAGTCACACTGCACGGCACGGGCGTCAACCCCGGCTTTGTGATGGATAAGCTTGCCTTGACTTTATCGTCTGTTTGCCAAAGCGTCGAGCGGGTCAGCGTGACGCGCATCGTCGATGCTTCAAAACGCCGTCTGCCGCTTCAGCGAAAAGTCGGCGCGGGAATGACCGAAAGCGAGTTTCGCACGGAGGTCGAAGCCGGGCGCATCAAACATCACGGGTTGCCCGAATCTGCGGGTTTGATCGTCGATAACATGAACATGGAGGTTGATGAGATCAGCGAAACAATCGATCCGGTAATCGCGTCCGGCGATGTCACGACAGAGTATTTGCAAGTCAAGCGCGGCGAGGTTGCGGGCGTAAAGCAAATCTGCAAAGGCACGCGGCGCGGCGAAGAGATAATTCATCTTGAGTTGCAGATGTACGTCGGCGCGAAGGAACCTGCGGACACCATACGCATCGAAGGCACGCCTGCTTTAAGGCTCGTTATTCCCGGCGGCGTCCATGGCGATCTGGCAACGGTGGCGGCGGTTGTAAACGCGATTCCGGCGGTTGTCGAAGCACAACCGGGATTGAAGACCGTGGCGGATATTCCTGTCAGGTTTCATGCTGTTTTCTAAAGAACTTTGAACGGTTTCGTTGCTTCATTTAAGTAGCAAGGAAATTTTCTTTCAAGTGCTTGTCTGCACCATTGCCGAATCATAAAGGGCTGCAATGAGCCGCCCGATGTCCGCTTCATCGTTGAAGAAGTGCGTGGCGACGCGTATGCCCTGCGGTTTCTCCGTCACCATGACGCCGCAACACGCAAGATTCGCAACGACGCGCGCCGGGTTCTCCGTCGCAATGAGCGTTTGTCCAGACCGTGCGTGTTCATTCCTCAACGGCGACAGCACAGGCCATTTCCTTTCCGCAAGGCAGCCGGTTAAATGCCGGTTAAGATAGAGAACGCGACGCTCGATCTTCTCCTTCCCAATCTTCATCAAGTAGTCGAGCGCGGCACCGAGCGCGAAGATACCGGCAAAGTGCGGCACGCCGAGTTCGGCGCGCGCCGCCGCGTCCGTGCGCGTTTTGAATTCATCGTTGCGCATCGCAAACGGCTGTTCGACGCTCATCCAACTCGCGTTGCGCCCGCGCGTCTGTGCCAGCAACTTGCGGCTCATATAGACGAAGCCGCAGCCATAACCGGCGAGCAACCACTTGTGTCCCGTCGCGCATAGCGCGTCAATCTTCATACGCTTCACGTCAATTGGAAACGCGCCGATTGACTGGCTCGCGTTGACGACAAACGCATGACTTTTTTTAATCGCTCCGATTGATTCCAGATCGAGGCGGAAACCGTTTGAATATTGAACGTGACTAAGCGCAATGACAGACGTTTTAGATGTCTGTGCGCGCGCGACATCTTCCGCGCTTATCTCGCCTTCACGCGCTTTAATCGAATTGACATGCGCTCCTCTGTGCAGCCATGGAACAATTGAAACGGGAAATTCAAGCTCGCATGAGATAACATCGCCCCGCCCTTCAAGTGCGTCGGCGATCAAATTCATTCCGGCGGAAGTGTTCGTCGTAAACGCGATCTCGTCGGGTTCGGCGTTGATAAATTCCGCGACGCGCCTTCTTATTTCCTCGCGCCGCGCCAGCCAACCGTCCCATCCAGCGTCGCCCGCTTCCATCATCTCGCGGTAAAAGTCAGCCGCCGTTTCCATAACAATGCGCGGCAGCGCACCGGCAGCCGCGCTATTCAAATACGCCGTGTGCTCCGTCACAGGGAAATCGCGTCGAATGAGTTGCCAATCTATATTAGCGCCCAAAACAACCACCTTTCTCGCTTCTCGAATTTCCCTTGAAACATACAGGCTTGACGCTGCCTCTTGTCCGCATTATCTTCGCTCGAATCTCTTATCATTTTTTTACTGAGGAGTTTTAATTTTGTCATCACAAATTGTTGCCTCTTTTCCCGCGTGGACGATTCCCGGATATTTAGAGACAAATGACGGACATCTCCACATTAATGGCGTTGACGCGCTCGCGCTCGTGCGCGAATACGGTACTCCGCTCTTTGTGTTCTCCGAACCGCGCATTCGCTCGAACATCGAACGCTTGAAAAAAGCCGCCTACGCCGTCGGGCATCCGCTTCGATTCTGCTACGCCTCGAAAGCTAACTCAAATATGGCGGTGCTCGCGGCGGTGCGCGACTCGGGCATCGACATCGAAGTTAATAGCGGCGGCGAACTCTACAAAGCTCTCCGCGCGGGCTTTCATTCCGATCAAATAATCTTCAACGGCACAAGCAAAACCCGTTCTGAGATTGACGAAGCGGTGCGCGCCGGAATCTACGCCATCAATGTCGATTCTGTTTACGAGATCGAACTCATCGAAGAATCCGCGCGTAGGCTAAACAAAAAAGCGAACATCGCCCTGCGATTAGTGCCGGAGATCGGCACGCGCTCGCATCTGGGATTGCAGACCGCGCTGCTGACATCGAAATTCGGCATTTCATCGTCGGAAGTTCTCGATGCCTTCCGCCGCGCGTTGCAGAATCCCGATCTCATTCACGTCTCCGGCATACACATTCACGTCGGTTCGCAAACGCCCGATGTCGAGCCGTTCGCCAGCGCCTTCAAAACGATGTGGGAGCATCTCATCACAGTTCAACGCGAAACGGGGCATACGCTCGAACATATCAACTTGGGCGGCGGCATTCCTGTTAATTATTTGCGCGACCGCTCGCACGCCGAAGCGCTTCCCGAACACGAGCGCGACATGCTCGGCGCGGAACTGGAGCCTTCGGACGTGCTCGCCGCTGCTCTGCGCGCTGCCCGTGAATCTGCCGCCGAAGCGAACGCCGAACATTTGCTCGAGCGCGTCACGATCTTGCTCGAACCGGGCAGGAGCGTGATCGCCGACGCCGGATTAGTTTTAACCACCGTGCAAAACATCAAGCGGCGACCCGAAACAGGCGATACGTGGCTCTTGACCGATGCCGGTTATAATCTGCTGCTCTCAATGAACAACTACAAATGGTACTACCATCTCATCAGCGCGACGCGCGCCGATGAACCGCACGACTCCTCATACAAAGTCGCCGGGCCGCTGTGTGACTCCGGCGACGTTTACTTTGACATAGAGCGGCAGGGACGTCTGCCCGATTACCGCAAACTTCCCGCAAACGTTTTGCCGAACGAGGTGTTCGCGCTGCTCAATAGCGGCGCTTACTCGCTCGCGCAGATGTTTCCCTACAACGGACGCCCGCTGCCCGCCGCCGTAATGGTACGCGAAGGCAAAAGAGTCGATCTTATTCGTCGCCGCGATTCCTATGAAGATTTAATTGCCGGTGATGTCTGGTAAAAGCGAAAAGGTAAAAGCGTAGATGAAAGAAACTTATTTCTTAGTGCTGTGTCAGATTAGTTCTTAGCTTTTATAAGTTGCCACTAGCTTAAGCTAGTGGATAAGATTGACAACATAATTGATTGGCTTTAGCCCAAAGGTTTGGCTAAAGCCATAATCTTTATTGATCTGTATCCTCCATGCTTGTGCTGCAGGCAATTCATTAAATCCTAAAACTTTCTTTACAGACTATTATTCTTCGCTTTAGCTTTTTACCTTGCTCGGGCGGCGCGGCTAATGTGTCGCGGATGCGTTGAGCGTATAAGGTTTCGTTGTGATATTCCAACCTCCGACCACGAGCGACAAACGTGCGTTCGGCGAATCTTCGATGCGATAAGTAGCCGTTACTTCTCTTTTCTCGCCGGGCAGCATCGAAAAGTAATTATCCTGCCACACGACGGGTAGTAGTTCCTCTCCGCCGCGCCGGTTCAGAATCTGCAACCGAATGAAGAACGCCAGATTGCGACTCGGATTTTCCAGCGTTATATGTGCAACTTCGTTTTCGCCGCGACGCACAATGCTGCCGGAAGCATTCAGCGTCACGG
>JAABUK010005840.1_pt1 | contig 18795 bp, 30 predicted proteins | sample 5559141 | NCBI WGS metagenome assembly JAABUK01 (sample SAMN10711869, study PRJNA513367) | rock metagenome | isolation source: Antarctica rocks | place: Antarctica: Victoria Land, Pudding Butte nord | collected 2016-01-03 | reverse complement strand
TGTCTTGAACTCTTGCTCCACATTTGTCGTTCCCCATTTTGTTATCACGGGCTGTGTGTGAGCGTTACGAGTTGTGTCACAACGCAAGTTGCTGTGTCACAACGACAAGCTGTGTCACAACTTGTCATTTCAGGCCAAGCTTCTTCAGCTGCAACCTTATACTTTTCACGTCCTGATCAAGCACCTCGAACCGACACTCAATATCTGTCTTACGCTTGCGCTCCTTGAGGTTGCGTCCAGCATGGCTGGGCATCCTGGCATACTCAGCTTCCAGCTCTGCCTTTTCCTGATTCAGCTTCATGAGCTTGCTTTCCAGACCTTGAGAGTCTCTGATCATAGCCTGCATCATGCATACACATGCTGTCACAGGGTTGCTAGCAGTGGCATCTGGCTTGTGGCATCTGCAATGCTTTTCAATCCCGAAACGTCATTCCTACACTGGAAACGAATTTTGATTCAGAAAGGTCATCCCTACACTGGAAATCTAAATTCAAGATGATCAATGTCAATGAAGTCAATACAGATGCAAACAGGAAATGCCAGCACATCTGCATGTCGGAAATCACCTGCAAGGACTGATCAGTGGCATAAGGCTTTGCAGCTGGCCTTGCTGAGTGTCTTGCCTGCCTCTTTTCAGGTCCCTCTGCTGGCCAGCGGCTGTCATTTGCAGACTCAAACCTGTGCTGGTGCTCTTGGTGCTGTGGCCTTTGACTGTCTGTTGGGCCAGCAGCAACCTGACCTGAGCCCTGGCCTGTCCTTGGCTTATCCAAATCATGGCCGTGATGCTCTGACGTTTCCCTTGCCTGCAGATGATCAGGTGGCCCAGACCCAGCATAGTCATGCCTGCTGGATATTTGCTGTGCTGGAGCGCTGTATTGCTGCTTTGATTGCTGTGAGGAGGCTCTGTTGCCAGCATGTCTGCTGCTGTCAGTGGGCACCGCCAGACTTGAGCTTCTCTGGCTATGTTGCGCAGCATGTCTGTAACGAGAGTCTGCATCCCAAGATCTGTCGGCAGGGCTGTCATCTGCTGCTGAGGCACCATAGCCTGATCCTCTGCTCATCGCTGCATCCTGTACCAGAAATGCCGTAAGCAGAATATACATATTAGGCCCAAGCAGCAGTTCTACACAGTGGGCAAGCGAGTGCAATCTGATCCACCAGTAGCCTTGTGCAAAGGCTCACGATCTTGTACCACTGCAACTGGTTCAGGACCAAGTTGCAAGAGGTGAAGGTCCATGCATGCCAGAAACCAGCAGACAGGCAGCCTCATCGTACATACCCTGTTCAGGTTATCTCGGGAGGAGGCGTATCTGTCTGCTGCAGCAGGCTCAGCCTGTGATGACACAGGCTGTGCTTGCCACCGTGGTGATCCAGCTGTGGTGTGCAAGTCCCTTGTGACAGGCTCAGGCTGACCCCAGGGCGTCTGAATGCTGCTTGAGAGGCTGGATCTGCCTGTCTGCCTGTTGGCCTTGATTAGCCTGCACATCAACGGCAACCAAGGCATTCTCACATCAGCAGTGGACATGAAGGATGGTGTCATGTGCAGCAGGGCACGTTAGCAGTGATAAGTGATACTGCTCACATCAGTGATTGCTGTCCTCACATCAGTGAACAACCAGCAACGTGACATCAAGCATCTTCAGGGTGAAAGGGTAACCTCCTGCGGTCCATCCAAATTTACATTGGTACAAAGACAGCGCATCATTTTGAGAGTCACAGCTGCTCACCCAGCATTGTTACGAGCTCCAGCTGCAGGCTGGTCAGCAGGTGCCACTGGCCATGCCTGTGACTTGGGCATCCTGAGGTCTGGACAGCTGGCTGCAGACTCTGAGGATGCATCTAAACTAACAAAACTTTCCTGCCCTGCAGCATATTAATTGGGTTAGTAAGGCATTGACCAGTGAAGAGGCAGGGGCAGAAGGCCACTTGCATCTGCAAGCTGCCAGATCTGGGAGTGAGATCGCTACCACCAGCATGCTTGACATCAAGTTGAGCATACGTGAGAGCATGGTGACATATGACCTCCATTGATAGATGACAGCCTGAGTGGGACCAACAGCCTTTCCCTTGATACCAAGGTATGTTGTCACATGCAATCTGTGTCGTGAGATGCATGCCAGGGCTCACCTTTAGGCTGCTGCCCTGCACTGGCATACATGCTGTGGCCTGCATGATAGAAAGGCTGCGGTGCGCTTGCAGCAGCCTTCTGCATTTGCCTGCAGTGCAACATCCATCCTGTATGACCTGAAATATAACTATATTGTACGGGTAGCATGGCTGACTCAGATGTTGCTGAGGCCTGGGATATCTGCCATGTTGCATGGCCAACCATTGCTACACCTTACAGGCACACCTGAGCAAGCAGAGCATGCACATGTATTAGCACGCAGATGTACTTCCAGCATCTCACAGTTGGCACATATTGACGTGTGATGTTGCCTAGCTTCTCACAAGAACCAATGCCCCCTCATGGGGTAGGGGCGTTAGCCTCAGCAGGACTTGTAAATCTATGCTGGCAACCATCTAGGTAGCCTTGTACAATAGGCCTATCACGACTAGATAAATATGTATTTCCAGCAGTGGTGATATGGATGCCTCAAGCTGGTGTGCACACTTGCCTGATGCTGCCTCTCAGTTCTGTGAGCTCAGCAGTGACAGCATGATAGGCACCTCTGCTTCTGCTACAGTCTTGCTGCATGGAGAACAGCTGCTGCTTCAGGGCGTTATTCTCCTTGCAGAGGGCATCAGCTTCAGCTTCCCTTGCACTGGCTGTCCTCTCAGCCCCTTTGGCTTGATTCATGCTGTCCTGCAATCATTGCTGTTCAAGTCTGTCAAGAATGTAATTGTGTCTAAGCCATCTGAGTCACAGCATCAAGGCAGCACACCCGGTATGTAAGCAGCATGACACGTGTTGTGACGATCTTGGTGTGTACCTGAAGTTGAGACTTGACATTGGTCAGCTCATCCTGCAAGCGTGAGCAGCTGCTGCGCGTGGAAACATTCTCTTGCCGCCCTTTTGCAATGACATTCTCCAGCAGGTGCTGCTCCCCTGCTGCATGCTGTGACCTGTCATTAACACCAAATCATCTGAACTAGGCATGAAGTGCAGGGGCTGATCAGTCTCAGGAGTACGTTACTTGATACATGCAACTTGAAGGGTGAGCAGGCAAGGGTATTTGTTTGTGACCTTACTGAATACAGACTTGCGCAAGTCCGCCTCAGTGTGAACAACTTGCAGAACACTGCTGTAATTTTGCTGGTCATAACCCTGCCTCAGCTGCATCTGTAAGGCATGTGGGGTCAAGCTGCTCACACTGAGATGTTACAACATCAGCTAGCCCTGTCATGAATGTGAGGTTTAACTAAATAACCCAGACTTGTATCCAGTCCAGAGTGCGCTTACTTCCTGTGTGCCTCGGCAAGCTGCTCCTCCAGGCTCTTGCAGGCCTCCCTGCAGGTGACGAGGTCAGTCTGAGCTCGGGATGCTTTGCCAGCCTCGCTTGTCACTTGCCACAGGGCTGCTTGAAGCTCGCTGCCCTGCTGATCCTGCAACCTACACCATGCACACCGTTACTGCATGAGATCCTGCAACCTACAGCAAGCACACCGTCATTGCATGAGATCCTGCAACCTTCAGCATGCACACCGTCATTGCATGAGATCCTGCAACCTACAGCATGCACACCATTATTGGATGAGATCCTGCAACCTACAGCATGCACAGGCTTATTGCATGGGACGGGGCTCTGCTTGCCATGCATGGCATCAGTGACAAGAAACGTAGTATACTTCCTTGAACCATGATAGACCAGCCAAACCTGCTGGCCAGCAGCACTGTGTTACGCACAGCGCTACTTACAGCTGCATTGCGGTATATGAGCAGGGATTGCTTTGACGATAGAGCGTATGACTTCACTATCTATGGCAAAACTAACAAGGCACTGGGCAATTGTTGTGGCTGATCTGCCTCTGAAGTATACATAACATTGAGAATCCAGACCCCTGCTGGCCTTACCTGTGAAGGGTGTTCATTTCAACATCCTTCTGGTAGACTGTGCTTCTGAGGTCAGCAATCTCAGCACGCAGGTCCTGCACAGTCTCCTGCATGGCTCTCAGCCTCTGAGGGCTAACAGCGTCTGCCCGCTCGGGGCTGCGTGCTCTGACTGGTAAGCTATACTGGCGGTCATCGGTGATCAGCAACTGCTGCTGTGTCTCCTCAAGCGCAGCCTATGACAACATTCGTTGCGTTTCTGTGCGTGCCAAAATCAACATGCATTCCTGTGCTTTGACATGTCATTGACAGACTCCTGAGAACCACCGTTATGCACATGCTGCACAGAGGTTGTTCACAAAGTGTGCCCTTGATGACACCGTAACCAGCATGTAAAATGTGGGAGATCAGAGGGCCATCAAGGGAGATGATGATGATGATGGTGTGTTGCTTTTGTGGCTCTTGTCCATGTTGTTGGCTTGTTTTTGGTCCAGCCATACTCTCACATGAAAATTCACTGTAGCCATGCAGGGATAGATGGCAACAGTCTGTCAGAGACCATACCTGAGTCTCAGCAAATCGTGCTTTCACGTCTGCCAGCTCAGCTTTCATCTGTCTCAAATACTCCTGAACTTCAGCAGAAGCAGCTGCACGGTCTGGGCTTGATGCAGATGCCTGTGCATGCCTTTCCCTGCTGGCAGGCTGATCTAGCGCTGTCCTACTCCCTGCAGCCTGCTGTGCATCATGTGCCAGGGTGGCTAGCCATTGTTGCACGTGAGCAGGCAGCTGCAGAGGCGGAACTGACTGCAATGATGCCATCTCCTGTTGAGTGCTGCTGTTGAGGTTTGCCTGCAGACTGCTATGCAACAACGATGGAAGTTGTTGACTGTCCATGCTTTGCTGTGCGCCGTCAAAAGGAGGTGCTGGCATGGTAGTGGTGGAGAGGTATGGACTGAGATGAGAATAGCCTGGCAGGGCCAGACTACTCCTGCTTGCTTGCAGCAGTGCTTGCTGTACTTCTGGTGTGAGGCTGCTATGCAGCACGTTCTGCTGCAGTGAGGACCCAAGTGGCGATGGGGAGCTGTGACTATATTCGGACTGCTGCAATTGCCTGCTTGGCAGTGCAGCCCCAGCAGTCTGAGGACGCGGTACTTCACCTGGAGTGCGGTCACAAACGCAGCAATTGACGCATTTTTTTGTGAAGATGGTGAGCTGCAATGATGTGCCAGCAAGCAACAGCATACAATGGCATGTGTTTTATACCATCAGCAAATGACAGGCTGGAAGCAACTGTGGCGTATGTGCATACAGTGGCTGACATACAAGTGTGTGTCTGATACATGAGTGGCTGTCACCTGCCTGCAGTTGCTGATGTACAATGCTTGTTGGAAGGCTCTGTAGTACTTCCCAACTCTGCCAGAAACTCTTGAACAAAATCTGAGTTCATTTCATTGGTCATTGGAGGCCTGCAGACATGCGCCATGCACATGACGCAACACACTATACACAAAATGCGTGCAACGGCAGACACTTGCAAATACGCTACCTGTCTTCAGTTTGGACACTTCCAAAAGGATCTGACCAAGGGTGTAGCAAAACAGATTCAGCTTTCAGGCTGCCAGACTCTTCCAGCTCTTCTCTTTCAGCAGTCTGATCCTCTACATGAGGAATGTCATGCAGAACGATGCTGCTACTGCCTGAAGATGATGCTGGCCCAATCGATGCTGCTTCTGGCTGCCACTCTGGCTGCTGAGCGCTGCCAACTGTATCTGCATGTTGACTGACTGGTGCGCTGACTTCTGTCAAACTTGGCTGGCTACTGATTGAACTGAGCTGGGAGTGCAAAACATCACTAAGCCCGCAGTCACTGTCAGACAATCGGTGACTGCATACACTGGCGTGATCAGTGTGCTCATCTTCCATGTCAAGCGTAGATTCAAACCTCAAGGGCTCTGGTGACTAGTCGCACAGGTATGCATGTGTGTCCCGAAACGCAGGGTGGAGCTGCTCAATTTGTTGTGTTGAGGTGGTCAATGTGTTGTCGAGGTGAATTTTGAGCGAGCTTGAGGATAATCAATTTTGTCGACAACAAAAGCTACAAATTGAAAAGCAACAGCCACCTGAACGTTTCAGTCCTGCAAGCAGGCGTCGGCACGACATTCAGCTTAGGGCGCTGTGCTTCAAGCCCGGCGAGATGCATGAGCTGATCTCGTTTGCGTGCTAGACGCATATAGAACGTGAAGACCGAATAGCTCATAGCAGTTTGCAAGCATGCAGTCGATCATGAGCGCTTTCAAGCGCAGTTCGGACAAGAAGCATAAGAGGCTGCTGCAAGATTCGCTGTTGTCTTCCACGCATTCTAGTTTTACTCAAAACGAAAATATCCAGCCGGAAGATAGTATGTTGACGCGTGTTGACAGCTTGAAACCTCAGCAGCTGCTGCACACACCGTCCCCAAGCAGGTCGAGCAAGAAAACAGGTTTTCACAGAGCCTTTGATGACCAGGCCCTGCAAGTTCTGGACAACACTGGTGTCATAGACGTGGTAATATTTTGTCTGAGTGTTTGCATGCATGTGCCTGCAAGGTCTGCAGACAGTTGATTGACTTCTGCAGCCTCTTCAGTCACCGAAGCTTTCGTCGTCTCCTTTTGCGGCACAGTCGAAACGCGATCAAAAAGTCAGCTCATCAGCATCCAAGCCTCCAAGAAAAGTCTCAGCCAACAGCCGGCTTGAAAGATCTGTCAGCTCAATAAGCAGCCCAGCGTACACACCATCAAGACTACGACCGCATCAATATGCATTTCGCTCTCCAGTCTCACACAGCATACGCAAGCACAGGGGGCTAAAAGCAGCAGAGGAGAGAGCTCTGGCAACCGAGTTGGAGCAACCTGCGCTTAGCACAGCCAGTGACAATGTACAGGTATGCTGGATGTATGCTAGACAATGAAGCTGCTCAAAGGTCAAAACACAAATTTATCCTAGCTTGCTGCTGTTGCAGGTGATAGTACGCATCAGGCCTGTGAATGACAGAGAGACCTTCTTAGGTATGCTCGCTGCTGCTAGAGCCATCTTGTCAGCAATTGCAATGTGGATAATTAGACAGCAGTCTATGCAATGCATGTACATGACCAAATGCAGACAAGAAAGTGCAAACACCCGAGTAATGTTGCAGGGGGAGGCCTGTGCATTCAGCAAGTTGCGTCCAACACAATCAAGGTGTTGAATGCCCAGGACACGCCACACTTCACCTTTGATGCTGTGCTGGACATGTCAGTGCAGCAGGAAGGTGTATTTGCAGGTCAGCTTCTTTCACCCTTGGTCTTTGCTGACGGCTGTCAAGTTCACACATAACAGATGTGTTTTACAGCTGATTTGTAACACCTGTGGGCACAAAGCATGTGTTTGAAAACTGACTTTTGATGTGACATGCAGTTGTGGGCAAGCCAATTGTAGATAACTGTCTGACAGGCTACAACTCCTGTATCTTTGCCTATGGCCAGACTGGCAGTGGTAAGACACATACAATGCTGGGGCACCTGCAAGAAGCTGTTGGGGGAGGTGTAGGAGGAACAGATCATCAGGTGACACCTGTCAACATGCAGATGACTGTGTGCTCACAGCTTGACAGCAGTCAAGAGAGCGGTCAGTCATCATGAGAGCTAGGCTTTGCACATGTGCATGTCAGCAATGCGCGCTCCAGCAGAAACAGCGACATGTGCTTGACTGGAGTGCAAGTGCATATGACACCATCATGGTACAGCCTTATACTGTTCAATCTGCATGCATCGACCTGTGACCTATGATGCAGGACCGAGGATTGATTCCACGGGTGTTTCAAGAGCTGTTTGCACAAATTGAAGAGAAGCGACAGCAGCAGGTACATGTTGACATTGCAAAGTGCCATAGACAGCGCAAATGTGCAAGCCTTCCTTTATGTATGGGAGCATAAGGTAGAGGATTGCTTACAGCGATAGCTGTGCTATGTTACAGTGTCGCCAGATCATCATATGTTTTGAAGCTGCACCAATGTTCAGCTTCTCTGGAAAGTCCATCGGCACAGAAGTTAACTTTGATGGCGTGTGTGCATAGCGGTCTCTGCAATGCAGGGATCAGGCGAGGTGACATACACCTGCCGGTGCAGCATGCTGGAGATCTACAATGAGAGTGTGTATGACCTGCTGACTGCCAAAGGGGAGGATTTAGACCTTCACCTAAAGCCTCGCACAGAGGAGGTGTATGTCAGAGGCTTGAGCTGGGAGGAAGTCAGCACAGGTGTGTACCACCACCTCATGCCTGCAGACACACATGACGTCAAGGTGTCTTGAGGACTCCTTACTCCTGGGCTGTGTTGCAGTCTGGCGATAAGTGCTTGCAGGGTTGGCAGTTCTGACTAACTGACTGACAACACCATTGTCCAGCATGCCATCTTGTTTCCCCCCCATTAAACAAAGGTTCTTGATCTAGTGCACTTGGCTTGCAAGGTCTTGCACTCATCAGTGTTTCCTTCAGCTTTTCCTGTGATGCTATTATTGACCCAATAGCTTTCCCCGTGATGCTGGTCAACCCAATTTTGAGTGCCTGCAGTGGAGGAAACTGCACGCTTGCTGCTGCGTGGGCAGCAGAACAGGCACACTGCAGCAACCAACATGAACAGAGAATCCAGCAGGTCCCACTCTGTGTTCACCTGTGTGGTGGAGTGCAAGACAACTGATGAAGCAGGTCTCATCACCATGCTGTCAGCCAGAGTCAACCTGGTGGATCTGGCAGGTACTGCAACTTGCAATCATGTCCCCTCACGACTGTTAACAGATGTCACGCTGCTGCTAGGCCGTGCTTTTGTGAGGCAATGCATTTTGCATCATCATCATTCTGCAGCATTGCTCTGCGAGGTATGGCGATATGTGGCCAAAAGTCTGTCAAAGCAGAGCAGAGGCTCAAAGCCTGCCCCAGCAATTGCAAGCATCCATGTTTCTGAGCAAGGCCTGGACAGGCATGCATATGCACACCTGCACCAGTCCATGCAACTGCTGCTTGTACTAGTCCTGATGAAACATGTGCTTAACATATAGGCAGTGAGAATCAGAAGACATCTGGTGCTATGGGAGAGCAGTTCAAGGAGAGCATCAAGATCAACAAGTCCCTGAGTACCCTGGGGCTGGTCATCAGCCGCCTGGCCCATGCTGCCAAGGGCCCTGCAGAGCATGTGCCCTACAGGGACTCCCGCCTCACCTGGCTGCTCAAGGTCTGCACCTGCTGCCCTGCCATACTACTCCCTATTTTGAAAACTAGTTGCCTTTCTCATTTGTAACCCACGTCTCTGGCTGATGTGTTTCTTTGAAACTATTAGCCGAGTCTCTGCGTCCCCAGATGCCTCCTGACTGCACCTTGCAGACCTGTTTGTGCATGCAGGACCTTTGCATAGCCCACTGCGGTGGTTGCTGAACCTTCTGTTTGTTGCACCCAGGATTCTTTGGGAGGCAACTCCAAGACTGTCATGATCGCCAACATCTCACCAGCTGTGGCCAACTGTCCAGAGACTGTCAGCACCCTCAGGTTTGCACGCGAGGCCAAGAGGGTCAAGAACCAGGTGTGTGCATCTTGCTTCTAGTACTCAGGCCTCATGGCTACATTTTGCAAAAAGCAGAGTTGCATCTGCCGGCAGACTTGTCCACTGGATCAGTCAGTCAAGCTAGCATTTTTTTCTACAAGTCAAGGTGCTGCGTGCAATCATTGTCATCAGAGCAGCTCACTCTCGGACTTACAGCATGTAGCTCAACACCACAGCAAAGGGACATTTTGGCGTGTAGCATATCGCGCAGTTCCCAGGGAAGCAGTCCCTCCAAAGACTGCTCACGCAGATCCAGCTAGTCCACATCTGACTGAGGCTAAGCATCTGACGGAGGGCAAGTGTTGCTCGTGGTGCAGGCCGTGGTGAATGAGGACGCTGTGGGAACCAACCTAATGCTGAAGGCTGAGCTGCAGCGTTTGAAGGTGCAGCTGGCAGCCCTGCATGGGCAGCCTCCTGCTCTAGACGCCGCCCTGGCCACCTCCCTGGCCTTTGATGACCAGCCCAACACTGCCGCTGCTCAAGCTGCTCAGGTCAGTCTTCAATCTTCACTCCACCTGTTCCACCAGTCTTCCATCTTATTTCCTTGTATGGCAATACCTGTTTTGCAACAAACACAAAGCACAGCATATGCTCACAGCACTGGGGTTGTCACAAGCCTTTGTTGCATGGTGTGCCAACAGCGGCTGCCTGGGTGAACGTCACGCTGTGTTGCAAACCATTGTAGCAAGTGTGCAACATGGATAGCCATTCCTGCCCAGGAGGGGAAGCGTGCATGCATAGCCAGTCCTTTATGACCCCTCTTGTCTGTCTCTAATTGAGGGGGCGCCTACAATAGAGCTTGCCCGCACTGAGACAGTGACAACGGCTGCGTCGCAGAATGCTCAGCAAGCTTTGGTGAGCGCCCTCAGGAGGGAAGATGCAGCAGCAAAGCAAGTTGAGCGGCTGCAGTCTGAGCTGGCTGCCCTGCAAGACCTGCTGGCAGCCAACCAGAGGGAGCTGCAGCGCAACAAGATGGTCATGAAGTTCAGGAATGCTGAGGTGGACAGACGCCGGGTATGCCACCTGGTGCATCACCACAAGTGCTAAACCTGCCTTTTGTTGTGCTCATCCTTGCTGCAAGGATGTCCTTGCGCATGGCGTTCTACATGTGCTTAGACATTGGTGCCTCTTGACATGCACCCATATGTACATCCAGCCGTTGGCCACTAGTGACATGTCTGCCACGTTTTATTGCCCAGCAGCTCAATAGTTTCAGGAAAGTCCTGTTACTCTTGCGTGTATCTATATATTCTGCATAAATGCCAGGTCGAGATGCTCCCACACGCACCAATCATGCTTGCCTTCACTGGCCTCTGGCCTGTTGGCTGTCTTGAAGGAGACACAGGGTGAAGCTGCATTGAGCTAGCCTGAGCACATGTTTGTGATGCAGGCCAATGAGCCTGTTGATGTGAGCGTTGAGCTGCACAGCTTGAGGCAGGAGCTGAAGAACCTGCACAAGGAGGTAGACACCTTGGCTCAGGGTACAGACCACCCAGAAGTCAAGCGCTTTGCAGGTGGTCATCATCTCATTGTTTGCTGCTCCTCTGTGCCACTGTGTTGGTATGGACCTGTGGATCTCATTTTGCTTAAAACTGCATTGCATGTTGACATGACTCCTTGCTGCCCCTTGTTAGCATGAGTTGTTGCTGCCACATGCTTGATGGGGCCAGCTGCAGATGCCCATACTCGATACAATGCAAGGAGTATTTGTTTTGGGATTTGATGACAGGAGGTGAACATGGGCTAGCTTCACAACTGCCCAGGATGTTCCATTTCAGACCTGATTTTCATGACGACAGTCAGACTAGGAGGTTTAGGATCCGTCTTTGCTGTACAAAGCTTTAGCCAAGGGGCACCTGGGTGATATCAACAGTAATACGCAGCACGTAGATTGCTTGACTGTGATGTGCAGTGGAGAATGAGCGGCTGTTATGGGAGCTGGAGCAGATGCGAGGCATGGCAGATGTGAATGAAGTCACCCGCCTGCGCTCTGAAATTGATGGCCTGCGCCAAGAGATGCTGCACATGGCCAATCGCTATGAGAGCTTAGAGGTAATCCGTTGCTGCAGCAACAAGACTTCTGGCTTTCATCCTTACATGCACACGCCATTTTGCATTTGTGTTGCGCAATGTGGCTGTCATGTCAGCTGGCAACTCAACCATCCAACCAAGAGCAGTGATGATTTGCTGGGGCTGCAGTCAGGCATGTGTGCATGAAAGCCTTGTGCTTCTGAAAGCTAGCCTAGCCGACATGTCTCTGTGGTGGTTTCATGCACTGCGAATACACTATTCCAGCAATGAGATGCATGGTGTGACTGTGCAGGCAAGTCAGCCTGGGCCAGAGCAACAGCAGCAACAAGCGTTGCTGCAGCAGCCAAGCCTGCCTCAAGACCCAGCACAAGTGAGCCTTCCAAGCTGCTGCGGCAATCTTGCATGTCACCACAGAGCCTTGCTGCATGCCAGCAAACCTGCCGTGCCACAAATAGCTTTACCGTTGCACAGTATTTTGTGTAGACAGCCCATCAGCAGCAGTGTGACACAAGCCACTATGGTTGTGTACACATGTTGATACGACCTGTTGATACGACGGGCCACGTTGTGTGTGCACGTGCTGGCAGGCCCTGGAGATGTTGGAGTTGAGGGATCAGCTGCAGGACGCTCAGGATGCCATCAAGGAGGCGCATGGCAACTCAGCTGGCTTGAAAGAGCATAATGCTCAGCTGGAGACTCAGATCTCCCGCCTTGAGCAGCTGCTGGCCGATGCTGTCAGGTGACTTGTGCACACTGTCATCCCATTCCCTGCTTGTTCAACAGAAGCTGACAGCAGGCTTGCGTCCTCATCTTTACGTTGGGATACTGTCACAGCTAGGTTTTGCTGCATGTCAAGGCATTGCACAAGACCATGCACTCCCACCAGCCTTTGATAGGCGCAGCAGAAGCATCTTTCCCTGGCATTGCTTTCTGACAGACTGACCATACACTGTCCCCTCATTACCTTGGTGCACTCCTGTACGGCTTGCACGTGATATTGGCACCAGCAACCCAATGCAGTGGTCTGCTGAATGCTTCACTCAGGGCTCTGAGCTGGGTTGCATGCAGTGAGCTGAGGGCCAGCAAGATGGCACTGAGCCCCATGACCCGCCAGGTGGCTGAGGCCTCAGACAGGCATGAGGCTCTGCGCCAGGTGCACCAGGAGGCTGCTGCCTGCAAACATCACCTGCACGCCCTGGAGCAAGCACACGCTGCCCAGCTGCACACTGTAGATGAACAGAGGAGCGAGTGCTTGCGGGTAAGCCTTCAGAGCTTGTTCGGTTGGGCTTCTGACCGGTGCAGACTGTCACCAATTCAAAGTTGAAGAAAACGTGTTGTACAGGCAATGCAGGGCTTTTCATAATACCCACTTAGGCCATCACTGCATTCCCCATACGGCTGACTGCATTCCAACATGAGCATCCAATACCAGAGACGCAGGCAGCAGCAGGCCTGCCAAACTACTCTTGAACATGATCATTCTATCAGGAGGCCAGAGTCTGTATACTAGAGTCTGTATGACACCCCTGTATTGTGCCTGCATGGAACTCAGGTTGCTGACAAAGGTGATGCTTGCATGCAGCTGGGGCAGCAGGTGCAAGAGCTGGAGTCCCAGCTAGGGCTGATGGAGCACCAGGCTCGCAGCCTGAACCAGGACAAAGAGCAGCTGGAGGAGGAGCTGCAGGACAAGCAGGCTCTACTTGATCAGGCTGCTGTTGCTGCCCACCAGGCTGAAACCCAAGCTGCACAAAACTCTCAAGCTCTCCATGAGAGGTGAGAGGCATGATGTCTTTGCAGCTCTGTTGAGATGTTCATGAGTGACTCAGTACTGAATGTCATAGCCACCCATGTGCAAATGTTTATCGTCAAAACGCCAGCTTTGGATGAAGCAAAGCATGACTCAGTGAGACATGCGTTGCACTGATAAGCACCTATCACAGTGTCATGAACTTGACATGCTGCATATGGGACGCATGCTTGCAAAAAGGCATGGCAATGTTCAGCAGCTCTGAGGGAACTGGTTACTGTTCTCGTGTTGACCATGCTGCCAGTAGTTGTTGTCTCAAACACCAAGCCTGGCTTTGCCTTCAGGCATCAGCAGGCGCTGAATGAGCTTTACAGCCAGTTGGATGTTCACCAGATGACGGCACAAGACATTCAGAGTCAGCTCATCTCAAAGGATCAGCAGTTGGCAGAAGTCAGGTACACTACAGCTCTGCACACTCTTTTGCAGAGATGCGCGAGCGCACACACACACACACACACACACACACTGACACTGACACTATTTGAGGTGCAGCTTTTGAGCATGCTGTTGCTGCATTGCCGTGCCTTGCAAGCATCCAAAACTGTCTGCTGTCAGCATACCGTTCAGGAGGTGCAGCCTGTCCGCCCGTGATAGTGCATACTCTTATGCAGGCAGCAACTGAGCCAGGTTGAAGCAAAGGCTCAAGGCCAGAGGCAGGAGCTCATACAGACCATGGAAGCTCTGGAGACTCAGGAGCATCACATGGCCCAGGTAGTCATTGCCTATTCTTGCTGGCCCAGATTCCAGATGCATGCAGCCTACTGAGCCTACTGAGTGCACACTACCACTGACAATGTTTGTTCATGTGTATGGGAGATACCTGCATTGTCACACCTCATACAAACATGCACTTCGCTGAACCTTGCAGGAGTTACACAGACAGTTGACCCATAAGTTTACCTCTGCCTGCATCGACCATCATTGCCAGTCAGCTCCCTGCTCACACAGCTCTGCTGCAGCTAGTCAGTGCATGCAATCACAGACTCTTCTGAAGACAAGGTGCATGAAAGCCATTGGATTGTATCTGAAAACATGTGCTGACAATGGCGGACATGGTATGCAGCTGCGGGGTAATGTCATGGGGCAAGTAAATGAAGCTGAGGCAGAAGCAGAGGGTGCCAGGGCTCAAGCTGAGCAGGAGAAGGAGGCGCGCAGGGCTCAGGTGCAGGCCCTCCTGTCAGACAAGGCCGCCCTGGAGGCCGCCCTGCTCCATCAGCAGCAGACAGCCCTTGAGCTGCAGGTGTGCCCATTCGCTTTCTGCAACCTCAGATGTCATGTGCCGCACACTCTGCAAGTCATTCTGCAACCTTACATTGCAGCTGTGACTAGCATGATCTTTCCTGATCATTTCCCATGCTTCATTGCTGCTCTTGACTTACATGAGACATGCTGGTGAGCTTTGCATGCATTTGTGTGTTGCTGTGACTTCTGCAGTTGCCACCCTCTATTTCATTGCTTGCAGCACTAGTCATCCCTGTGCTATGCAATGTTGCGCATCACCGCATCAGTTGTGATGAGCACCTGCAGCAGCTGTTGCAAATTCTTGCATCTGCACCGTATTTCCTGACAAACAGGCCAGCTGAGTGATGGAGAAAGCACTTGCTCATCAGCAGACAGTGTACTTGCAAAACAGCATTGCATAAGCTGCCATCTGCTGGTGGGTCAGGGCTGCACTGACAATGACATTCAAGGGTGCAAGATGCAGGCATCATGATTTCACCTGGCCGCCTCTCACACTGAGCTTGTTGAAGCAACCCAGGCTAAAACTGTGATCTGGAATTCAGGAGAAGTTGACAGAGGCTCAGCTGCAGCACCAGCAAGCTGCTGACATGCAAGCAGCTGCTGCATCTGCAAGCCAGGTGCAGGTTCAGCAGCTGACTGCAGAGGTCCAGCAGCTGAAGGCGTACTATGACAACCTGCATCACCAGCTGCAGCAGGCACAGCAGCTCAAATCAGCAGCTGAGAGTCAAATTGAGGCTTGGAGAGCTCAGCATGCACAGCAAGCGCCTCGGATGGCTGAGCTGTTGAGCGAGCGTCAGGCTTGGATTGAGGAGCTGCAGAGGGAGAGAGCGGCTGCCAGTACTGCCGCAGCTGCTGCTGAGGCAAGTGACGTCCCTCAGACTCTATGTCCTGTTTGACACTGCAATGACCTCGTGCAATGAACTCGTGCATGGCATGCACACCATCTCAGGTTGGCTGCGCTACACAGTAAGATGAATTTCAATGCTGTGCCCACAACCATGTGTGTCCGCTGCATACCATGCTATTCAGCTACAGGTAGACCTTTACGTGTGCAACAATCAAAGGCATGCCAGCCTTCAGTTGTTGCACATTGCAAGGAGCTGGATCTTGTCAATCATGCATGGAGTGCCTTGGTTGCCCAGAAGCAAACGTCGACTTGCACATATTGCACACACAGGCAATGGAGCAACAGCTGTGGCAAGCAGAGGCAGTGACCAAGGAGCAAGGGGGAGAGCTGAAAGCTGTGAAGGAGAGGGAGGCTGAGCTGGAGCAGCAGGTGACAGCGCTGACAGGGCAGCACAACATCCACCAGCGCATCCAGCACCACCAGAAGGTCAAGGATGACAACAACGCCTTGCGAGGGCAGCTGGCAGCCTGCAGGGATGACGTCGCCAAGCATAGCATCAGGTGCTGCTTGTTTACTATGCTGTCACTGCTTCAGTGTTTGTGTTGCTGCCTTTCAGATAGTGGACTCGCCTTGCCTCAGAGGTAATCTTGGCCAGCCAAGCGGACACTCAATCTGCTTGCAGATCAGATTTTGCTGCCCACTGAGCAGCTGCCTCACCTGTGGCAGCCGCCTCTGCTCTTAGCATGCCTATGGCTATCCTGCCAGCTTGTCAAAAAGGTGGAAACAAGTCAAAGGCAAAGGCATCAACCAATTTGGCATGAGACTGCTATGCATGCTGACTCCGCTGCATGAGCTAATCATGCCAGACATGCCAAGGATCAAAAGTGACTTTGAAGGTTGGAGAGGGCACTGGAGGAGCTGGGGGGGTACCGCAAGGCAGCGGGCCGGTCCACCACCCCAGACTTCAATGAGGAGGACCGCCTCAGGGCTGACCTGCATAACTCTGAAGCGCAGAAGCGCCAGCTGGGGCAGGACAGTCAGGCTCTTGCCAACCTGGTCCTTAACTTGGCCCACAGGCAGTTTAGCCACCTCACCACCAGTCCAGGTACTGTCTTCATTGCTTGTGTGCTGAAACAGCCATGCATTGCGAGAGGCTGATGTCGATCCTCAAGTTCTAGCCGTATCAGGTCGCCTTTGCCCACTGTGTCATTTGCATTGCCAATTTGGCTGCATATTGGAAGAGTGCACTCTGGATGTGAAGTTTGGCGAGCCCTCTTTTGTCTCTGCCTTAAATGACAGCATGTGATGTTCAGCCTTCGGCTGCATGATGTCCGCTCACCAAGTGCCTAATGCATGAGCAGCTGACAGCTTTCTGAAACATGTTGCAGATGACAGGAGCTCCCTGACTGCATTGCAACTTGTGAAGTCTGCCATGAGCACCATGAATGGCGTCTCGTTGGAGTTGTCAAACATGACGCGCAACATTGATGACAAAGATCAGCAAATCAAGATGCTGCAGGAGCTGAACAAGATTCTGCAGCTGCAAGCCAGCATGCAGGCTGTTGAAACCAGCTAGAAATTTGCAACAGAGGTTGATTGAACAGTTGCTTGACAATGTTGACGAGTTGCTACTGCATGCACTATGCAAGAGCGCCAATTTAGTCAGCGTACAGTTTGCATCAGACACTAGACAAAGAGTTGTGTTCAATGGTATGTGTCAACGTAGCTTGTAGCTTATCTGCCTTGTGGTTTCTAGATAGAAGTCAAAAGCAGGACATGTTTGTCAGCTAGATCTAGAGGCATGGCATGCTTGGTCTGGTGGCTAGCTGTGACTTGTCACATAAGCAGCAAGGCCTTATTTATTGTGCAAACTGTAAAATTGTAAAAGAAATTGTAAGTGCGCCTTTTGCTAGATATGATTGCAGCACAGTAAGCTGCTGCAATGAACAGTACAATGCTAGGGATGCTCAAGAGGATCCTGATAGCTGCCTCTTTCCCGCATGAAGAAGTCTGCACGGGGGTCATAGCTCTCTCTGGGACTCCTGCAACCGAGGGCTGGAGGTCCTGACCCATACACCGACGCTTTGTAATATTTCAGGACATCCTGACAACATCAGACACTTCAGTCAATTATTAGCCTAAAATGATCTGTATATAACATAATCACGTGCGCAGCAATCAGATACCTCAGGGTAAATGCCTTTTTCTTCTGTTGCACCATACTTCCCCTTCGCTTTGGCATAGCTCAAAGGGGTCCAGTTCTTGGCAGTCACAGCATCCAAATCTGCACCTGCATAGCATGACATGCAGCATGAGGGAGAACTGTGTGTGCCATTTCTTGGGCGTGACTGAGGGTGCAATGCACAGTGTCATGACCTACCATAATCATGAAGTAGCTTGATCATCTCCACCCCTCCATCAATGCCCCAAAACAGGGTGAGGTCATCTGCTCCATTTGTGAAGTTTGGGTCAGCACCTGCTCTTAGGAGGGCTTTCGCACATTCTAACCTGCCCCGATGACTGGCGACCATAAGTGGGGTGTAGCCCCCTCGGCACTGGTATGCTGGGCCAAAGACAAAGTTGACATCCGCCCCTTCTGAGATCTTTTGGTACACAGTTCTTATGTCATTTTTGACGATCGCGTTGTACAATTCCTCGGTCTCTCTGCTGGCTTTCGATACGTTATCGCCATGGGCATAAGGCTTGTAGTCTGGATGGTGAGATCCTCGACCGCTGTCCCACTGAGCGTCATAAGCGTCCTCCTTCTCCTTCTGTCGTTTTCGCATAATATCCTCCATAACGTGTGTATGGCTGTCTGTGTGAGCCTTGCCTGTCGTACATGCGCGACCGTCACACTATATTAGGCGATGCCAGGCTGCTCGTGGTCGCGAGGCTACGCTAAAGTTCGAGCCGGACAAGGACAGGCACATTGTAACGGTCGTAACGGCACATTGTAACGGTCCGGTATAACGCATGCAACTTGCATGATGCAAGTGCATTTCGCCCTGCCCTTTCACCCGCAATTGCAACTGACTCGGCCATCACTTCCTAGCATGCCAGTTGGCCCCCCGAGGACATGCGCTATCGCTTGAGAACAGGGCACATGTGTAGAAAGCATCTGTAGATCTCGTGTCAAACTTGGATGGAAAAGTGCGCACAGTCAACTTGACTACGGCTTGTGGATCAGATGCTTCCCGTTTACCTTACACGGCCGAGCCTGGACTCTTCCGTGTCCTCATCTGTGATTCTTATACACGGCAATCATCGCG
>JAABUK010005839.1_pt1 | contig 18797 bp, 13 predicted proteins | sample 5559141 | NCBI WGS metagenome assembly JAABUK01 (sample SAMN10711869, study PRJNA513367) | rock metagenome | isolation source: Antarctica rocks | place: Antarctica: Victoria Land, Pudding Butte nord | collected 2016-01-03 | reverse complement strand
CGTGGGGAGTAAACCCCGAGGGTGAGACTTACCGCGCGGGGCCGTCCCTTCACCCGGCGCAAGGTAAGAGGCGATGCCTTGCGCCGACCCGGGGCGGGGGTGGCCGGTCCGGTCGATCGGATGGCCTGCCATAAGGCGGGGGACGGGGAATCGCTCAAGCTCGCCGCGTGATCGACCCCGGCTCGCTCCCGGGGGAGTTCGGGTAAGATGAAGCCGCGGTCGCTGGATCGGCCGCGATGGCCACGGGAACTCTAGGCGCGACACCGATGACGGCGCCGCCGAGGCAGGGTAGACGCGTCTGCCCTCACCGCGACTGCGGGGTCAGATTCCGGACGCCCCCAGGCTTCCCGGGGGGTGCTATGGGATGCCCCGGCTGCTGGAGGGTATTGGAGATGCCACCTGGTCGACTCGCGGCCCAGGAGTACGTCAGGACCTGGCTGCGGCCTCCGCTTCTCGGCCTCGATGAGGGGATCAGGGAAGCAAAGGCATGGGCCGAGCTGTACAGTCCCGTGGGCCGGGAAGATAACGGCGAGCTCATGCTCACTTATGCAAAAGATCAATATACTTCATTGGTTACAACGATCGGGGAGCTGGACAAGAAGGCCGACGACCTGACGCGGACAATCCTGACCGTCTTCGGCGCCGTGCTTGCCGTGGCCTCGACGCGGATCGTCGTGGTCGGGTCGCCCTGGTCGATCTTGGCCGTGTCCGGCCTCCTCGCCCAGGCCGCCGGGATCGTTATTGCTGCGGCGACGCGGATCCCAGCCGAACTCGAGACGCCTATGGAGCCGAGGCGGCTGATGGCGGTGTCGGACCTCGACATCCTCCCCACAAAGAGCCAGATGCAGAGCGTGGCCGCCGCTTCCTATCACGTCGCCTTCATCGGGGCCGCGCTCCTCAATCGATGGAAGACGATCCAGCTCAGGCGAGCCAACCGCTGTTTCCTGATCGGGCTTGCGCTGCTGCTGCTCGCGTTGCTGGCCAATCATCTGAGGCCCCAGCAGGCACGCCGGGGCACCGTGGTGAAATTCGAGCTCCAGACCGGTTCGCTGCTGCCGGGGGCAGGGCGGACCTTTCAGCGACTCTCCCGGCCGGATGGCCCCCTCGGGGGCTCCGTCGGGACATAGGTCCGGAAAGAAGTCCCGCTCGGGGGCACTTGCGCCGTCCCGATGAGTCCCCCAGTGACGGGAGCCTGGCCCCCCGGGGGGGAGGCTGTCCCCTGGCCGGCCGGGGATGACGTGGTGCCCTGGCCGGCCGGGGGGGTGTTACGATTGCCCTGGGACATAGGATTGCTCCTTTTGGGGGTGACCACGGATCGCGAATGGCGCCGGGCCCGCTGTGTCCATTGTACCGGGTAGGTCATCCCCGGGTCGTCGGACCCTTTGAACTGATTTCTCGGCGGGTTCCGGCCGTCCGCCGGGATTCTCGCGCCCCGCCCGGCACGGATCGCCCCAGGTCCCCGGCGCACGCCAAAAGTGCATAACCGGGCCGGCCGACGATTCACCATTGCGATTCGCCGGCGGCGGATCCGGGCCATGCTGTCGCCGGCCCGGCCGTCGACAGCACCCCTCGCAATGGCCCGAGACCATTGCCGGGGGTGGATCGCCGCATCGCCAATCCTGTCCGAATCTTATGGGGAAATTCGTGGCCGCATTGCCGCGGCCCTTAGTTGGAGGCCGCGCGTAAGGACGCGGGGCCCGCTTCACGCCCCCACGAAGGAACACCGACGATGATGTCACCCGATCAGGCGATCGAGTTCACCTGGGCCGCCGGAAACCTGGCCTGGGCCCTCACGACCCTCACTCGCGAAGTTCGGGAACTAGCCGCCCTGCTGATCCAGGTCATGACTGGGCCGAGAGATCGAATCTCCCGGCCGGTTTCTCCACGCCCGCGCGAATCGCGACCGGCCCGGAGAAACAAGCCATCCCGTGCCCGGCGACGGCCCGAGCTTGTGCATATCAGGAGCGTATAAAACATCCGCTTACGCGTCGTGGCATTCCTGCCCGGCCGGTCCGGGCCGATGGCCGGCCCGGCGGCCCCGACGCCCCCGGCCGAGGCCATCCCGGCGACCGCCGGAGGATCGCCCCGAGGCCCGCCTCACCCGGCGAAGCGGCTCGCGATCCTCCCCACCAGGTCGGGTATCGGCCGCGGGGCAATGCCCCCGGGGCACCGGCCCGGTTAGCAAACCTGCCCGGGCCCGGTCGCGGCTCACGGCCCGGCCGAGCAGATGCTCCCGGAGCAGATCCAAGATAACCCGGCCGGGCTTCCGGCCGGTCAATGCGCCGTGCACCCGGAGGCGGATGAACGTCTCGCGATCGACCCGGATGTTGAGCCGCTCCTATTCCGGGCCCGGCGCCTCGGCGCCCTGGCCTTTCCCCGATTCGTCGAGCATGGCGAATCCCCCGGCCATCGGGCCGTTACGCGCGAGGACAAATCCCCCGGGCGACGCCGCCCGGGCCGGCCGCCATCCATGCCCGGAATCCGTCGGGCGGTCAAGGTCGCCCGGGGGGTTGCGGACCCGGCATGAATCGGCCGGGGCCCGGGCCGGCCGCGCTATCCGCCGGGCCCCCGGCCCGGTTAGATTGAGGGCTCCCGGGACCCGCCGAAACTGTCACGGGTCATTATCCCGCCCGGATCGCCGGTTTTCGATCCGATTTATCAGCACTTACGTCGAGTTGGAACTGTGACGGGTGGAGTAGCGGCGAGAGTTACCAGTCCGGAAGGTCATCCTTGACGAGCCGATGACAATTGTCGGACAATGCCCTCGTTCAGCCTGACGCTCACACGAGGGCTCAAATGAACGACGGCACGCGAGCCGATCCCGAGGAACCGAGCCAGGCGGGCGTACGATCTCGCTGGCATCGCCCCCGAGTCCGCGTGAGCGTCCGGTGGTTGATGATCCTCGTGCTGATCCTCGGAATCGGACTCGGCTGGGTCGCCCACCGGGCCCGAGTGCAGCGGATGGCCGTGCGGGCCATCCTGGCCCGTGGCGGCATGGTCGAGTATGACTACCAGTACGACGCCTCGCGCGACCGGCGGCTCCCCCAGGGGAGATCATGGTGGCCGGCCTGGCTCCGCTCGACGCTCGGCGACGACTACCTTCACGAGATCGTCCGCGCCGGGTTCGACCGGGTCGCGACCGATGAGGATATGGCCGCTCTCGCTCGCCTCCCGCGGCTGAAGGCCATCCACATCGGAGGGTGCCGGGTCACTGATGCTGGGGTGGGCCGGCTCCGGGGCCTGACGGGCTTGCGGATGCTAATCCTCTGGGGCAACCCGATCCGCGGCGAAGGGCTGAGGCAACTGAGGAGCCTCAAGGACCTCCGTTACTTGGACCTCGACCACACGTTGGTGACCGACGAAGGGCTGGACGGCCTGGCGGACCTGACCGGCCTGGAGAGGCTCGATGCGACGAACAACCCCCAACTCTCCGGCGAATTCCTGCGTCACGTCGCGGGCCTGCCCCGCCTGAAGGACTTGGTCCTGCGCAACAGCGGGATCACGGACACGGCCCTGGCCCACCTGGCGAGAGTGAAGGCCGTGCGGTCGCTGATGCTGGACGGGACTCGGGTTAGCGACGCGGGGCTCGCCCACCTCCGTGGCCTGACGGGCCTCCGGAGCCTGGACCTGTCGGAGACGGCCGTCTCAGGCGACGGAGTGATGCGAGTGCAGGAATGGTTCCCTCAGGCCGGCTTAAAGCCATCGTTGCCGGCGAGGGCCCAGATGAACTGAACCCAGATGAGCGTCACGGCTGAAGTAAAGCGACGGTTTACACGGCCCGGGCGGAGAGCGTTGCCCAAATCGCAGGGCCACCCGGTAAGATGGACCGGCCGACCCCTCCGACCATCCCAGGGCCCGAAGATGCGCCCCATGATCGCCCCCAACCCGCCCCGGACCCGCCGTCGGCCGCCATCCGGCCCCGTCCGCCTGGCCGTCGACGTCCTCTCCACGATGGTCACCTTCCCGGCCACCACGCCCACCGCCGCCGAGCTGGCCCCCGTCCTCGCCGCGATGGAACGCTCCGGCCTGGTCGAGAGCTGGCCGGACCCCGACCGCCCCGGCGGCTCCCGCGTCATGCTCTCGGCCCGATCCCTGGCCCGGTTCGGCCTGGAGCTGGGGCCGATGGGCGATCGATGGGACCGGCTGAACCCCGATCGCCGAGGGCCGAGGCCGATCAACAACCGCCGCGGGCCGCGGCGATATTGAGGCTAACATGCCCAGCCCGATCCCGACGGCGACGCGCCCGGCTGAATGGCTCCGCGAGCTGATCGCCCGGCCCGGCCGGGGATCCGGCGGTCCCGAAGGGGCCGGCGATCCGCCGGGCATGCCCGCGAGTAGCAGCAATGGGGCGGAAAGGCGGAGTAAGACCCGGGAACGCCGCGGTGTCGGGGAGGTATACTCGAATCGATCCGACCCGGCGCCTCGTCGCGCCGCGGCGACTCGCGACGCGCCCAGGAGATTGCCCGGCCATGACCAAGGCCACCATCCGGGTCCCCGGCCTGAAGGTCGCCGTCCCCCTGGCCGCCGACGCACTGCCCCGCGACCTCGTGCCGGTCGACGGGCCCGCCGGCGAGCCCACCATCGACCTGGTCCTCGACGGCGGGCCCCTCACCGCCCGGGCGAAGATCAACGGCAAGAACTACCGCAAGATGCTCAAGCAGATCGACGAGCACGGCGCCGCCAACGTCGCGGTCGTCCTCCAGGGGGTGCTCCGCCCGCCGCCGGCCCCGGGGGGGCCGTTCGTGCTCGAAGGGGCCGGCTTCCAGGTCAACGTCAAGGCGCCCCGACCGCCCGAATCGGCCGGGGATCCGCCTCGTCCCTGAGCCGGATCCGGCCGCGCGGGGTATCGCTCAGGACGCCTCCGGCACCAGGCGATCCGGCGGAGGACCACCGTCTCGGCGATCGTCGGCGAGGTCCTCGAGCAGAACTTGCCCCGGTTCAAGGTCGAACGCGAGGGCTGAGCCGCCGGCCGAGCCCGAGCCGGCCGCGTAGGGCAGGGGGGATTGGGCCGGCTTTCATCCCGTCGGGTCGGCACGCCCACACCGGCGCGTGTAGACTGGAGGTAGTGATCGACCGTCCATACTGTCTCTCCCGACCCGGAGGAAATCCATGCCATCCAAACCGTCCAGGGATCCCAGAGACTTCGTCACCGTTTACGTCGGCGGACCGGCGAACGGGTTCATCGAGCACGCCCGGGACACGCTGGCCAAGATGCGCGACGAGAACGGCAAGGAGATCGGCCTCAAAATCCGCCGCCTGATGCCCTGGTATGTCCTCGAAGCCGCAGCCAAGGGCTTCCACATGGAAGAGATCATGGATTTTACCGACAGGGCCGGCGTCACCCCTTGGGGCGATCCTGTCTACAAGCTGGAAGAGACGGACGATCCCAAACTCTACAGATACGTTTACATCAGGGAATACGACCCGGCACAGGATGACGCCCCGAGCAGCCCGCCGGCCCCGGCACCCGGGAGCTGATCAGCCCTGCCTCTCACGACTCGCGGTGTCAAACGGGCAGGAACCCGGCTCATACTATGATCGATCACCGCGGGGGAAATTAGCAGATTTTTTTCGCGACCGGGATGCCTCCCGGGACTGCCCACGTCCGGACGACGCCCGGCCCGATGCAGGCCACCGCGCCGTCCGCCGCGGCCGGCCGCCGTCGAGGATGGCCCTGACCGGCGACCCGCCCCCGGGTGTCGGCCACCCCCGGTTGGTCGTTGCAACGGATTGCAACCGACCCCGTCGGCATGCCGTCGCGCCCGGCCCCGCGCCGGGTGAGGCGCATCCCATTGCCCGGACGGGATTTGCGGCCGCGGTGCCCGCGAGAATCGCGGCGATGGCGGCGGGCCCGGTGCAGCCCCCGGCCCCGGGCCGGCCGGATGGGGCCCGACGGCCGTCGCCGGGGCCCGACGCCGGCGTCAAGATCCGCCCCGACGGCCCATGTCCCCCCGGGAAAACCCGACGGCGGCGGGAAACCGCCCTGGAAATCAGTTTTTTCAGTTCCCCGCGGCATGGGAGCCCGGGAAAATTCCCCGGCGGGCTTCCCGAACTCGATTCCAAACCAAGTTTTTCAAGTCCCCCGGCCGGCCGGGGTCGCGGGGTGGCCGATAGTGGACATGGGCTACCCATCATTCCGGGCGGTTTTATGCACCCCTGCGATGCACCGGCGGCCCTCCCTTGGATACAGACGGTCCCCTGTACCCACTCCCGTGGGGCGGATCCGGCCGCGCGGGGGCCGGGGTGACGCTGTCAATTGACAGCTATTGGCTGTCAGTTGACTTAGATGTCAGATGGCATATAATCGCGATGCGGCGGCGACGGGGAAGGGGATCACGATCATGCGCGCGGTCGGCTACATCCGGGTGAGTTCCGAGGAGCAGGCGAGCGAAGGCGTCTCCCTCGACGCCCAGCGCGCCAAGGTCAAGGGCTACGCCGACCTGTACGGGTTGGAGCTGGTCGGGATCGAGGTCGACGCCGGCGCCTCCGCCAAGTCCCTCGACCGCCCGGCGCTCGCCCGCGCCCTGGCCACGCTCGACCGCGGCGAGGCCGACGGCCTGGTCATCGCCAAGCTCGACCGCCTGTCGCGATCCGTCGGCGACTGGGACCGCCTCATCGCCGACTATTTCGGCGAGCGGGCCGGGAGGAAGTTGTGGTCGGTGGCCGACTCGATCGACACTCGCACGGCCGCCGGCCGGCTGGTCCTCAACGTCCTGATGTCGGTGGCGCAGTGGGAACGCGAGGCGATCGGCGAGCGGACCCGCGACGCGCTGCGGCACAAGATCCGGGTGGGGGAGCGGTGCGGCAAGGTCCGCTTCGGCCACGACCTCCACCCCGACGGCGTCCGGCTCGTGGACAACGCCGCGGAGCAGGGGGGGCTGGCCCTGATCCGCGAGCTGAGGGCCGGCGGGCTGTCGCTCCGGGCGATCGCCGCGGAGCTGGACCGCCGCGGCGTGCCGACCAAGGAACGCCGCGGCCCCTGGGGCCACGCGGCCGTCAAGCGGATCCTCGCCCGCGACCCCTGAGGACGACCATGCCGAAGAAGCCCGCCCCGAAGAAGGCCGCGCCGAAGAAGCCCGCGCCGCGGGTCGACAAGCACACGCTGTCGTACCAGATCCGCGAGGTCATCGAGTCGCGCGGGATCACCGCCTACGCCCTGGGGAAAGAAGCCGGGGTGGACGCGACGGTCGTGGGGAGGTTCCTCTCCGGCGAGAGGGACCTCCGCCTGGCCACCGCCGACCGGATCGCCACGGCCCTCGGACTGAGGCTCGTCGAGGTCGCCAGGCCCAAGGGGCGAGGACGACCGACCCGGACGGCGGACGAGGGTTGAACCCCGCGCGAGCCCCGCGGGCCCCGATGGGCCGACACCCGATGATTGGCATGCGGAACCCTGCCGATGTCCTGGGCCGGCGGGGATAAATCGCAACAATCCATCGCCCCGCCCCGCCCGGCCGCGGCCAAGTCCCTCACAATCAATGACTTATATGGAATTACAAGATTTTGTGTCCATGACTCCATCGCTCCGGCAGGCCGGGGAAAGCGGGGGCCGGCGGGATTTCGTTTGCGACCCCCTGCCCCCCCCGCCTAATCTGGCACCGTCACGCATTGAAGCGTGGCGGCCCTCTCCCCGGGGCATCCGGCGCCGATCCCTCGACCCCCTGGCCAATCCCGGGCGAAGTCCGCCGCGCACGACGATGTAGCCCGATCGGCCCGCCAGGGCCGAGCGGCCCCCTCAACCCGGAAGGTGTCCGATGCGGACTATCCCTCCCGATAGTCGAATCGCGGCCGATCGCCCGGCCACCTCGCTCGTGATGCGGATTTCGACCACGCCCCCCCGGGAGCCGGACCACGGCCTCGCGCCGATCGCGTCGACCCAGGCTTATCTGGCCTGCATGGCGGCGGGCGGCATCCCGGGGCCGGATCAGCGAGCGGCCTGGGACGAGTTCTACCGATCCTTCGCCCCCGACGTCCGGCGTGAGGCCCGCGGCCGGGGCCGGGCGGCGACGCTGGCCGCCGACGCCGAGCAGGACATCTGGCTGAGGGTCGTCGAGCGGCTCGGATCGTTCCGGATCGACGCAAGCCTGGGGTCGTTCCCCGGCTGGCTCCGGGCGGTCGCCCGGCGACGCATGGCCGACCGGCGGCGAGTCGCGGCCCGCCGCCCGTTCCCGACGACCTGGGATGAGCCGCCGGTCCACCTCGCCGGGGCCGGGATGGACCCGGCCGACGCCTGCGAGCGGGCCGAGGAGCGGGCCCGCCTCGGGGGCCTGCTGGAGCGGCTCCGCGCCGAGGTGTCGGCGCTCAACTACCGCATCCTGCACCTGCGGTCGCTCGAAGAGCGGCCGGTGTCCGAGGTCGGGCGCCTGGTGGGCCGCTCGCCCGCGCAGGTGCGGGCCCGCCATCACCGGATGCTGGAGCGGCTCCGACGGCTGGCCGGAGCGGCGGGGCCCGAGAAAGGACCGGAAAAATCCCGGTCGGCGCGCAACGCCGGGCGGACGCGCGACGTGTTAGTCGGGTAGGGGCGGCGCGAACGCCACCCCCTCGATCGCCGCTTGATCCTTTCGATTGCATCGCGACCGGCCCCGACAGGGGTCGTCGCCGCCGACCCGGTCCCCGTCCGATGAGTCATCGACCCCGAGCGACCCGAGGCCGGGCCCGCTCGGGGGCCGCACCTCCACGCCCCGCGAGGTCCCGCACCATGAGCCGTCGCACCCGCCGCACGTCGCTGCTCCCGGGCCTCGAGTCGCTCGAACAACGGCAGATGCTCCACGGCGGCCCGGCGAGCGAGCCGCGGGCCGTCGCGCTGCGCCTGGTCGAGGAGGACCTCGTGGCGGCCGCGCAGCAGCGGAACCGGGCGGCTCACGCGAAGGCGGAGGCGGCGCGGGCCGAGGCCCGGTTGACGCACCTGGCGGCCCGCGAGCGGATGCTGCATGCCCAGGTCCTGCACGGCCATCGCCCGGCGAGCATCCCCGCCCAGGTGCCGCCGGCCCGCGCCGGCCACGCGACGGCCCATGCTCGGGCGAACCACCACCAGGCGGCGAACCACCACCAGGCGGCGAACCACCACCAGGCGGCGAACCACCACCAGGCGGCGAACCACCACCAGGCGGCGAACCACCACCAGGCAAGGCCCCGTCATCACGCGGTCGCCGCCCCCGTCGCGACCACCACGACGACCGTCGCCGCGGCGACCGGCCCGGCGTTCGCGACGATCGCGACGACTGCCTCGGTCGGCACACCGGTCGCCCCCGTCGCGAACGCCGCGACCTCGCCCGCCTCGGCCGGGGCCGGCCCGGTCGCGACTACCGGGACGACGGCCCCACCCGTCGTCACCTCGCCGGTCGCGACGACGGGCGGCGCCACCGCCTCGTCGGCGGGGCCGGCCGGCCCCGCCATGATCCCGCCGGTCACCACCGCGACGACCACCGCGGCGACGCGGACGCTGGCCGTCGGCGGCAACCTCGACACGAAGGTCGTGCCGGGCGGCATCGCCGGGCCGGGCATCTCGTACCTCATCACCCCGCAGCCGCTGCCGGCCAACATGACCTTCGACCGGACCACCGGCGAGCTGGCCTTCCGCCCCGCCCCGGGGCAGGACGGCCACTACCGCTTCACCGTGACGGCCCAGGGCGGGGCGGCCCGGGCCGCCCTGGTCGTGCCGATCGACGTGGCCCCGGCCGCCGAGGCGACCACCGAGGTCTCCGGCACGGTGGTCGACGAGGCGGGCCTGCCGCTGGCCAACATGCCGGTGACCGTGGGGACCAGCGCCGCCACCACCGACGCCCTGGGCCGGTTCACCCTGACCGGCCTGCCGGCCAACCCCGGCCCGATCGGCGCCGGCGGCCCGGCGGCCGACGCCCAGTCGCGCCACGCCCTGCTGGCGCCACTGGACCAGCTCCTGGGGCACGAGCTCTACGCGAACGCCGACAATGTCCTGCCGCAAGCCCTGATCCTGCCGAGGATCAGCTGGTCGACCGCCGCGTCGTTCACGGCCGGCGACCCGACCAAGCCGCAGACCATCACCAACCCGGCCCTGCCCGGATTCTCGTTCCGGACCGTGCCGGGCGTCTCGGGGGCGGTCAATTCGGGGGGGACGTTGCGGGTCGCGCAGCTGTCCTCGCTCGTCTCGGCCCAGCACCTGCCGGCCGGCATGGGCGGCGGGCTGTTCCTGTACAAGTCGACGGGGATCGACCTGTCCACGCCGGTGACGCTGAGCCTGCCCAACAGCGGCAACCTGAAGCCCGGCCTGGTGGTGCAGCTCTACAAGCTCGACGTGGCGACGGGCGGGCGCGACGTGGCCGGCCTGATGGCCGTCTCGGCCGACGGCAAGACGCTGACGAGCGAGGGGCCGATCCTGCTAGGTCACCCGTCGGTGGCCTCGCCCCGGGCCCGGGCCGCCTCGTCGCCGTCCTCCGGATCGGGAATCGTGCCGGCCGCCGACGTCCTCGCGTTCGAGGGCTGCCTGGTCGCGGGGCCGAACGGGGGGAGCGGCGGCAACACATACCAGTGCAGTTGCGGCAGCAACCCGGCCGACGATTCGCTCAACCCCGGGGATGCTTCGAACGACGGCCCGCCGAGCCTCCTCAACCCGGTCATCCGCCTGCTGGCCTCGGACGCCGACTATGTGACCGGCGAGTTCCGCCTGGACCACGCCACGACGTCCTATCAGTCGCAGGGGCAGGCCCGCGCCATCGACCTGGCCTACAGCTCGATCCAGGCCAACCCGCACCCCGTCGTCGAGTACCAATTCACCACGCCCTTCCAGGGCGGCGCCTCGTCGATCACCTCGATCACGGCCCAGGTCGCCCTGGGCGGCGTCTCGCAGGGGCCGGCCGTCACTTATAACACCCCCGGCGGCCTGCAGGACGAGCAGACCTACGCCCTCCCGATGCAGGTCGACGCCTCGGCCCTGGCCACCGGCTCCTACCAGTACAAGCTGACGATCACCGAGAACTTCGGCTCGGCGTCGGGCTCGGGCTCGGGGTCGGGCTCGGGCAGCCCGGTGATGGCAATCAGCCCCGTCCCGGGTTCCGGCACCGCTTACGGCTCGGGGTCGGGATCCATGCCGCCGCCCTATCCGGGCGTGGGCACCTTCTCGCTGACCCGGGTCGACGACGGATTCGTCAACGTCGTCAACCGCTCGAGCACCCCCCTGGGGGCCGGCTGGAGCGTCGACGGCCTCCAGCAGGTCGCCCAGGCCCAGCCCAACGGCCCGGTCCTGGTCAACGAGGGGCAGGTCGGCACCACCCGCTTCGATCCCGTCTATATCTCCGGCGGATCCTACCTCGACATCGCCGGCAGCGCCGCCACCACCGGCGCCTCCGTCGCCGCCAACGACGGCTCGGCCAAGTTCACCGCCGGCACCAATTCCGTCGCCGGCCCCACCACCCTGGGCTCCGTCGCCGGCGACTTCAACAACGACGGCCGGCCCGACCTGGCCCTCCTCGACGCCAACACCCTGGTCGTGCAGGCCAACAACGGCTCCGGATCGCTCGCCACCGCCACCACCATCAGCCTGCCCTCGGGCTACGTCGGGCGGGCCCTGGCCGCCGGCAATTTCGCCGGGCACGGCGACGGCACGCTCGACCTGGCCGTGGTCCTGGCCAACACCGGCACCAATGCCTACGCCGTGGCCATCTACGCCGGGGCCGGCAACGGCTCCTTCGCCGCGCCGGTGATCTCGGCCGCCGGCCAGGGGACCTACAGCAGCTCCTCGGCCATCCCCAACACCCTGGCCGTCGGCGACTTCGACGGCGACGGCCGGCCCGACCTGGCGTTCACCACCGACGACGGCCTGGTCGACGTCATGCTCGCCTCCGGCGGCGGGGCCTACGGCGCCGCCAGCACCCTGGCCCTCCCCTCGGCCGACCTGGCCTTCGGCGTCCTGGCCACCGACTACACCGGCGACGGCCGGCCCGACCTGGTCGTCGAGGTCAACAACAGCAGCTACAGCCCGACCACCGCCGGCCTGGTGGCCTACCGCGGCAACGGCGGCGGCACCTTCGCCCAGCAGACCACCTACCTCGGCAACGGCTTCAACGACCGCAACACCGTCGGCCTCGTCGCCGGCCAGTTCAACGGGCCGGACAACGGCCTGGAGATCGCCCTGCCCGTCGGCAGCGACGACGGCAACTACGTCTACGTCCTGCCGATCTCGCCGGCGGGCAACTTCGGCGGCGCGACGGTCTACTACGCCGGCGCCTACACCGGCACGTCGCAGTTCGGCAACATCATCGCCGGCGACTTCAACGGCTCCGGGCGGCCCAGCATCGCCCTCAGCGACGGCACCGACGCCGTCAAGCTCCTCCTGGCCGACCCCGACTCCAGCAACCTCCTGGCCAACTCCAGCCGGAACTCGACCGTCCGCTCGACCACCTACGCCTCGGCCGTCGGCATGATCGCCGCCGCGCCGTTCGCCGGCACCGCGGCCGTCCCGGGCTTCCGCGGCACCCCCAGCGAGACCTCGACCCTCGTCCACAACGGCGACGGGACGTGGACCCGGACCTACCCCGGCGGGACCGTCTACCAGTTCGACGCCCAGGGCCGCGAGGTGTCCCAGGCCGACCGCGACGGCAACATGACCAGCTACGGCTACGTCCCGGCCGGCCAGGCCGGCGCCGGGGCGCTCCGGCAGGTGACCGACCCGGTCGGCCTGGCCTTCGGGCTGGCCTACACCGGCGGCGGCTTCACCATCACCGACCCCGCCGGGCGCGTCACCGCCGGGACGGTCGACGGCAACGGCAACCTGACCCAGGTCGCCGACACCGACGGGGCGGTCGAGCGATACGGCTACGCCACGCCGGCGGACCACCTGGCGACCACCGAGACCGACCCCGACGGCAACACGGCCACGGCCCAGTACAACCCGTTCGGCCAGTTCACCGGCGAGACGCAGTTCGACGGCACCTCGACCAGCCGGGTCGCCGCGGCGCAGGCGCAGGGCCTGCTGGCGCCGGGCCAGGGCACCACCGGGGTGCCGACCTACCAGGCGACCATCACCGACGCCGACGGCCGGACCACCGCCATCGCCATGAACCGTGGCAGCCACCCGACCGGCGTCACCGACGGGGCCGGCGCGTCGTCGTCGATGGCCTACAACACCCAGGGCCAGGTCGCCCGCGCCACCGACGCCCTGGGCCGGGCCACCTCCTACACCTACGACAGGCGGCACAACGTCACGTCGATCACCATCCCGGGGATCTCCTACACCACAGGCACCGGCGGGGCCGCCGGCGCCGGGGCGGGCAGCTACAGCGACCCCCAGACCGAGACGATCGCCTACGACGACCCGTTCAGCGTGCCCACCTCGATCACCGACTTCATGGGCCGGGTCACCACCTTCACCCTCGACCCGCGCGGCAACGTCCTCCGCCGCACCGACCCCGACGGCCTGCACGAGGACTGGACCTACAACGCCGCCGGCCAGCCGCTCACCGATACCAGCCGCGCCGGCAACACCACCGGCTACGCCTACGACAGCTACGGCCGGCTCATCGGCGTCACCGAGCCCGGCCCGTCCGGCTCCGGCTCGGGGTCGCCGCAGGTCACCTACGGCTACGACGGGGCGGGCAACGTCACCTCGAGGACCGACGAGCGGGGCGACACGACCAGGTACACCTACGACCAGGCCGATCGCGTCCTGTCGACGCAGGACGCCGTCCAGGCGGCCCACGGCACGGCCGTCCGGTACGGCTACGACCCCGACGGCCGGCTCCTGTCGATCACCAACGCCACCGGCGGGGTCACCTCGTTCACCTACAACCGGCGGGACGAGCTGGCCACGATGACCGACCCGGTCCACCAGGGCACCGGCACGCACGCCTCCTACGCCTACGACGCGGTGGGCAACCTCACGTCGGTCACCGACATGCGGGGCGACACCAGGACGTTCGCCTACGACGGCGACAACCGGACCACCTCGGTCACCGACGCGGCCGGCGAGGTGACCACCTACGCCCGCGACCTCGACGGCGAGGTGACGGGCGTCACCGACCCGCGCGGCGACACGACCGGCTACCAGTACGACGACCGCGGCAGCCTGGTCCGCGTCACCCTGCCGGCCTACTCCGACCCGACCGGCGCGGGCGACGGCCAGCCCACGGGCGGCTCGTCGGGCTCCGGCTCGATGTCGGGCTCCGGCTCCGGGTCGGGCACCACCCCGCAGTCGTACGCCTACAACTACAACGGCACGGCCGATTACAACTTCGCCTATGACGACGACGGCGAGCTGGCCTACGAGGTCGACCCGCTCAACCACGCCTCGTCGTGGGCCTACAACTCGCTGGGCCTGGGGACCTCGGCCACCGACGCCCTGGACCACGCCACCGGCACGACCTACGACGCCGACCTCAACAAGGCGAGCATGGTCGATGGCCTGGGCCACGCGACCGGCATGACCTACGACGGCCGCGACCGCCTGATCAGCCAAACTGACCCGGCCGGCGGCGGCACCACCACCTACACCTACGACGACGCCAGCAACCTGCTCAGCGTCACCGACCCGGTCGGCAACGTCACCCGGTACACCTACGACGCCGCCAACCGCCGCGCCACCATGACCAGCCCCACCGGCGGCGTGACCACCTACACCTACGACGACGACAGCAACCTCGTCCAGGTCACCGACGCCGACAACCGCACCATCCGGTACGGCCACGACGCCGACGACCGCGAGACCTCCGAGCAGTGGCTCCCGACCGGCGGCGGCTCGCCCACCTACGCGATGACCCTCACCTACGACGCGGTCGGCGACGTGGCGTCGGTGCGGGACAACTCCAGCCAGTACGCCTACACCTACGACGCCGCCAACCGCCTCACCGGCGTCGACAACGCCGGCACCCCCGGCTCGCCGCGGGTCGGCCTCACCTACGGCTATGACCAGGCCGGCAACCGCACCGGCCTCACCGACAGCCTGGGGGGCCAGTACGGCTACGCCTACAACACCCGCAACCAGCTCGACCTCCTCTCGCAGTCGGGCGGCCCCGGCGGCGGGGTGTCCACCGAGCTGGCCCTGCTCCAGTACGACCAGGCCGGCAACCGGACCGGCCTGGCGCGCTTCGCCGACATCGCCGCCACCACCCAGGTCGCCGCCACCGCCTACGGCCACGACGCGGCCAACCGCCTGACCGGCCTGACGCACCTGAACGCGGGCGGGTCGACCATCGCCTCGTACGGCTACACCCTCGACGCGGCCAACCGCCTGACCTCCGAGGCCCACGCCTGGGACGGCGGCACCTCGACCGACACCGTCGCCTACGGCTACACCGACAACAACCAGCTCACCTCCGTGACACACTCCAACGCCTCGTTCGCCAACGAGTCGTTCCGCTACGACACCAACGGCAACCGCAACGCCCCCGGCCAGGCCACCTCGACCGGCAACGAGGTCGCCAGCGACGGCACCTACACCTACGCCTACGACGCCGCCGGCAATCTCGTCACCAGGACCAGCATCGCCACCGGGGCGGCCACCACCTACGCCTGGGATTTCCGCAACCGGCTCGCCGAGGTCGACAGCGTCGCGGGCGGCGTGACGACGGTGGTGGCGCGGTTCACCTACGACGCCCTGGACCGCCAGATCGCCGAGGTCGACGACCCCAACGGCTCGGCGACCACGCGGTGGACGGTCTACGACGGCCAGACGCCGCTGCTGGACTTCGACGGCTCGGGCACGCTGGCGGCGCGATACCTGTCGGTGCCCGGGGCGATCGACGAGCTCCTGGCCCGGCAGACCTCCTCCGGCGTGGCGTGGTACCTCGACGACCGCGAGGGCTCGGTCAAGGATATCATTAACAACTCGGGCGCGGTGCTCGACCACGTCGACTACACCGCCTTCGGCCAAGTGGCCTCCGAGGCGACCCCGTCGCAGGGAGACCGGTTCAAGAACGCCGGCATGGAGTTTGACACGGCGATCGGACTTTACTACGATCGAGCCAGGTATCTCGATCCGGCGAAGGGGCGATTCGTCACTTTGGATCCTATTGAGTTCCGAGGGGAGGATGCAAACCTTTATCGGTACGTTGGCAATGATGCAACCAATTTGATCGATCCCTCTGGCAAGATCTTTTTCATTCCGGTGATCGTGATTGGAATTGGTGCCATCGGAGGTCTTCTTCTCGGTCCATCGACTGCTTACGCTCCTGATATCACCGACAAAACTCCAAAGGTTGGCGATCCGCTCCCTTTCGCTGTTGTGGGTTGCGTCCTGATCTTTGGGCATGGAGCTCGCCACCTCGCTGGTACTGCGCTGACTCAATTAGGTGTTGAGGCTGCAATTGAAGCCGATATCGCTGCTCTCGGCGCTACCGGCAGCTACTGGGGATGGGTTGTTGTTGATGGGGTTTGGATTCATTATCGTTATTGGCTGGGAGCAGCTTGCGCAAACGTCGGAACGTACTTTCCAGTTTCAGGTCCACTTATGACCAAATAAGTAATTAAACTGAACCACTGACCGGCTGAAGCCGGTAGGTTCATCCGTCGGCTACAAGCCCGACTGGGGTCACCCAGGATCGGCCCCCTCGACCTGGAAATTCCCATCGTCCCTCGTCGCATCCTGCGTCCGGATGTACTCCATGATCACCTCGTCCGTCACGTTGCCCGAACTCGCCACGAAGAAGCCCCGGGCCCAGAGGTGCCGCCCCCGGCACTCCTTGTTCAGGTGACTGAACTGCTGCATCCGCTTCCTCGACGTCTTCCCCTTCACCCGCTGCATCAGGCAGCTCGGCGAGACGTGCGGCGGGCAGGACACGAAGAGATGGACGTGGTACCGACTGACGTGCCCCTTGATGATCTCCACCTCCAACTCGTGGCAGATCTCACACACATATTTCCGAAGCCGCAGGCAGACCTCGCCGCCGAGCAACTTCTTGCGGTACTTCGTGATTCATACGAAGTGGTACTTCAGGTCGAGCCGAGTATGTGCGGTCCTTCGATAGTGCTCAATCCCCCCTTACTTACTGAAGTGATCGCCTGAAGGCGAAGGTTTTTAGATCCCAGGATCTCGGACAATAACTTTATTTATTAACACACATATATATATGAAGAATATAAGCACGAACTTCAGAAAGATTAGATGATCGAACCAAATTACAGGAGTTTTACACGATATGAACTAGACTTGCTGAACGTTCTACTGGCTAGTTCGTTTCCGGGTCGTGATGAATTGACGGCGCAACTTTCTACGTCGACCGCGAGAGGGTTTGACGAAAATGGCAGTTTTGAATTCAAAATCGAATCATCAAATCACCCTGCAAATGTCAAACATGTTGTTGTGTCAGAAGGAGAGTGTGAAGATGTTGACGGAGTTATTATTCATATCTTACTTTACGTTAAAGATTCTTTTTTGAAGGAGTTGGAAATTTTCAAAGAGGACAATTCCAAAGTGATCTGTTTGCCGAATCCTAGTCTTCTCCGCGTTTTTGCCCCGCAGTAGCGGTGCAAAAGGTGCAATTTACCATAAATATACTAATAAATTATTTCATCAAAATTCTTCCAGTTAATAACCGCCAGCAATACTGCTAAGGGGCACATTTTGTCTTGTCAAAATTATTACTTATTTACCTTATATGTTACTCCATTGTTATTTACATGCCATTCGGTAATTGAACCATCGATCGCCTGGAAGGCGGTGGGTTCGGCAGCCGGCTGAAAGCCCGACTGGGGGCACCAAGCTCAACCCTCAGTCACCCGGAAATCATCATCGTCCTTCGCCATGTCCTGCGTCCGGATGTATTCCATGAAGGCTGAAAAGGGGTCAGAAGGCCGACCACCTCGCGCCGCCGAAGGCGGCCTGATCTACCACGCCTTCAACCGCGCCGTCGCACGGCTCGCCATCTTCGACGACGACGCCGACTACGACGCCTTCGAACGCGTCCTGGCCCAGGCCCTCGCCCGCCACGACGTCCGCCTGCTGGCCTACTGCCTCATGCCCAACCACTTCCACCTGGTCGTCCGGCCCGAACGCGACGGCGACCTCTCGCGGTTCATGCGCTGACTGACCATGACCCACGCCCAGCGATGGCACGCCCACCGCCGCTCGGCCGGATCGGGGCACCTCGACCAGGGCCGGTTCAAGTCGTTCACGGTCCAGGACGACGGCCACCTGATCACCCTCTGCCGCCACGTCGAACGCAACGCCCTGCGGGCCGGACTGGTGCCCCGGGCCGAGGATTGGCGCCGGGGCGGCCTCCGGCGGCACCTCGCCGAGGGCCCGGCCCCCGGGCCGACGTTGAGCCCCTGGCCGATCGAGCGGCCCGGGGGGTGGGTCGGCCGCCTCAACGACCCGCCGGGCCCGGCCGAGGAGGAGGCGTTGCGACGGGCCGTCCGCCGTGGCCAGCCGTTCGGCTCGGAGGGCTGGCGAGCGGCCACGGCGAGCCGATTGGGGCTCGGCGCGACCCTCCGCCCCAGAGGCCGTCCCCGACAGGCCCCCACCAACGGCCCTTGACCGGCCCCGTGGGAAACCTCGTAATCTAACCTAGATTGACGACGCCTGGTGAACCCCGGTCCCGCCGTCAACCCCGCCGCCACCACCGACCGGAGGACCCACCGATCCGCCTCCTCGTCGCATCCTCGCACCACTATCTCGACCCGCGCGACCCCGCCTCCGCCGCACTCCGCCGGCTCGTCGCCGGCCTGGGCCGCGCCGGCTGCCGGGTCGAGGTCCTCGCCGGCTCGACGTTAGTCGACGCCCCCGAGGACGAACCGGCCCGGCTCCTCGCCGACCTGGGCCACCCGCCCCCCCGCGGGCCCCCCCACCCCCCCCCCCCGGCGCCCCCCCCCCCCAGGGCCCCCCCCCCCCCGCC
>JAABUK010005837.1_pt1 | contig 18799 bp, 19 predicted proteins | sample 5559141 | NCBI WGS metagenome assembly JAABUK01 (sample SAMN10711869, study PRJNA513367) | rock metagenome | isolation source: Antarctica rocks | place: Antarctica: Victoria Land, Pudding Butte nord | collected 2016-01-03 | reverse complement strand
CATGCCAGCATGTGGACCTCTCATCCTCTCACCGCTTCTCCTCCTCGGTCCACGATCCATGCTGGCCCTCGCTCTTCTCGGCCCCTGACCCGGCATCATCATTGACATTGATGGCCCGCTCACACCTAATCTCCCCGGCCCAGTGTTGGACCGTGACCGCGTGCTTCCCATATTTGCAGCTTTCAACGAGGCATAAGCATTCACAGGATTTTCCCGATCATGGTGATCAGCTGGCCTAGCCATCGGCTGTGCAGCCACATTTCTCCAACCCCAATATCCCCCATGAGGAGCATTCAGCTGCTCCTTGTCTGCCGCTCCGTTGGTCGACATATTCAAACTTGGCTGACGCTGTACCAGCTGCTGTCCAGACCGATCCTTCTGACTCAGTTGCCTCTGCAGCCTGAGTTCTCTTTCTTGAAGAATGAGCTTCCTCTCGCGCTCGCTAAGCATTACTTTCCTTGGGGGTGAATCAGGAGCGATTTCGAATTCGGAGTCCGAGAAGCCAAGCCCTGAGGTCGACAGCTGCAGTCTGGGCAGTTTTGGGCCCGGAACAGAAGTCAGAGAGGAATTGCGGCGAGAATGCTGCGGATTATCTGTGTCCTGTAGATGGCAATGGTAGCAGCTGTTGTGGCGCGTGTGGTGGTGATGAGACGATGGTGCCATACTGAGTCTGCCAAGCGGGTGATATTCTCCTGATAGGGTATTGGACGTAGTAGTCTTATGCCTGTGGCCCTGGGTTGAATCTCTGGCGAATCGACGAGGCGAGTCATCGAGATCGCGGGTCAAAGCTGCCAGATCATCCATTCCGAGGCTACCAGACGCTCTTCTCATTCGATCTAGCGACTGACGGCGAGGAGCAGTGAAAGCTTGGCCCTGACGAAAGGGCGGATATATAGCTTCATCGGTAACGGGAACTGTGCGAGCCCGTTTAGCCTCGATAGACGCGGCGACTTGAGCGAGAGAATTCGGAACAATATCTAACGAGTTCATATGAATGATAGTAACAGGTAGTTGGACAGCGATTGTCTTGAACATCGCCACGGTGACAACAACGTTTAAGAAATATCGGACTTCAAAGTAGCGACCTGTGCTGATAGTGACATGTCCTCGTGGAACTTCGAGATCGCATGTTCGGACTTCACTGGTGTTTGAGGGAACACCTTTCCAGTCTTTGGATTTCTTGATTATGGACGTACAGACGATCTCATTGTCGCTGCGCTTCGGAAGTCGCAGATGGGTCGCACTCTTTTCTGTCGTGCCCGCAGCTGCATGAGAATACCACAGTGTGGTTTTCTCTAATTGAACTTCAACCTTCCTGAGGGTTTTTGAGCTGTTGTTCATGATGTGGACATCTACAAAAATCATCGCCCCATTGACCCAGGTCTGCCGGTGCAAGCCTGCCGTTAGCTTGATATTCCGCGTGGCATGGCCGTGTGGGATGGAAAGCTGTTCTGTAGCGAGTAATGGGGTCGGTAGACTGCTTAGCGCTTTTTCTGGGTCGTGCACGGTAAGCATTTGAATCTCAAAACTCTGCCTAATTAACGCGAGAGTTCCAGCTGGTTTGACGTAGGCGGTAGCGCACAAAATATAGCGAATACAAGCTTGCTTTGCAGCGTACGGTGGAGGACCGATATTAAGCGGTAGGTTCAAACAGAAGGGAACAACCGCCGACGCAGGCTGGAGAGGCCAGAAAAGTTCTGGTCCGGAGGCAGGAGTTTGAGTGGCCACTAACGAAGCCGGTGGTGGATGTTGTTCATCGAAGAGCTCTGTGCCAAGCGAGAGGAAGATCCATCTTCTGCCGTCGGTCACTTCCTCAACCCCAAGGACATCTATCGAAAGTCTGGAGATGAACAATGGTTTTGGCTTAGTCTTGCGGGCACTACCTCCATCAATAGTTAGCAAGATATGTCCCTCGATGGTTCCACCTCCAACAAATAAATGGGCTGGAGTCTGCAGGCTCATGTCGACGCGTCCATGACGAGTGTTGCCGAGATCGAGGATATCCAGCGGAGGCGTGGTCCTAATGAAGGTCTTGGAAGGTCTTCCCAAGGTATCAGACGATACAGGATCGTGCCTCAACGCTTCACGCACAGGAGAACTGGCACGGCCTCGAGGAGGGATGATCCGTCCGCCTGCAGAGGGAGGCGGCAATTTCCACGACGGAAAGTCATTCACACTAGACTGTCTAGATTTCGCGTTGCCTTTGGCAAAAAAGCTGGTTGAAGATCTTCGCTCAGGTACGTCCTTCAGTGGTAAGCTAAGTGCACTTGTAGCCCGACTGCCCATTCCGCGCGGTGGCGTCAGAGGGTTGGATGGAGGAGTGTCCTCGGAATTGTTCTCGACGTCGGCGCATTCTTGTGAGGTTGGCTGCGACGTGGACTTTGACACTTTCTGATCATTTGTACCATCCAGCAATCGTGAAAGCTTCTTGCGTACAGTACCATCTTTAGAAGAACCCGAAACTTCGCGGATGTCGGAGAGCTCACGGATTCGATGTCGAGAAAATGCACTGAGAGGTCGTTGGAAGACGTTTAGATTTGCCGTAGTCAGAGGTGATTCTCGAGCCTTGACATGCTCTGTTCTTGCACGATTGGAAAAGGATGACTTCTTGGAGTGTTCTGATGGTCCTGTCAGCCCAGTTCACCAACATCTGTCTGTCAAAGCCCACCAATCGGGTTCATTGTTGTCGTTCGAATGGTTGCTGATATCCCGAATCAAAGAGTGAGCCAACAACCGCGAGAGACCATATCCAATGAAACACGTAGGGAAAGACAGGAGGAGAATCACGAAGCAGAAAGAGAGAGCTGTAAGTGAATGAAACTGAGAGGAGGCTTATCCTTGGGAAAGAACGGCAGTGACTGTCCCTGCCGCAGCAGTTCGGATCAATAACACTCAAATCAGTATAAGTATCAGAAGCCAGCGTGGCGCCTTCCATCCCCTTGATATGGCCAATTTCCGTATACAAATAACGCCTGAGATATAAGAGACGAAGTACAGGTCGGTTTTGCTTTCGAGCAGATCCAGGGAGTTCTTCATGCCTGTCCGATCAGGTCTATTGAGCTGTCCCTTGCGAATGACCAACCTTTAATATTTGGCAGCGTCCGAAGCGGTTGCTGGTCCTTAAGGCAGGCAAAGCCTCGCTGCTGCTCTTTCGCCGAGTAAAAGGATGTTCCGATCCTGATTCAGAAGACATCTCGTGCTCCGTCCTGCCGGCCAGGATCCTACTGTAGCCTTGCGACGTTTGCCCGTTTCCGCTCATTCTATGCTTTCTGGACCTGGGTATCCAGCGAGAGGTTGCCTACTGAGCTTTCCTCAATCGTTGGAGCTCGCGGACGAAGGACTGTCGAGAGAAAGGTGCAGTGTCGGCCCACGAGTGCTCACCCTGGACAGACTCATGGGTGGCGGTGATGAGCATGGATCATCGCAGCCAAGCACATGGCCCGCAGGCTTGCATGGCCTGACCGACTGACTGACTGCAATACGAAGAGCTGGTCTGGAGGACTAGACGTCTAGAGCTCCGTGGAGAAAGACGAAGACGTCCTGTTCGACGCAGGGTTGGGCAGCTTCTCACCTGACGTGTCGGAAGTCGCCTAGCTTCTGACGTTGCTGCACTCTATCCCCATTCTAGCAAACTTACGCCGTCCACCGGCGTTTTTCTTCTCCCATTATTGGATCCCGCAGTGTGGAAATTTTCTGTGCACATCCTGGCGCTGCCACTGCAAACCTCGTGGCTCGCTTCCAGCTTGGTCACCCTTCGGTCTTGACCTTCCCGGAACCGCAGACCTCACCTCATTCTACTACCGTGACTCTGCCATGCCCACCCTCCGTCCTTCCCGCAGTCTCAAAAGAAGCGTCAGCCTGGGCTGGCTCGTGTTTGCCGGTCACTTATCCACTCTTAACCGCCCAAGGCCCTGCTCCGCCCTGTCCTTGGCTCTGGCGCTGGTCCGATCCTACCCGAACTCCCCCCCGGGCCTGTTCTCATACTACTCAACCGCGGAGGAGAACCTGCTCTTTGCGGAAACTCGGCGGCCAGCTCAGGTAAAGGAGGGGTCTGAATGGCCCTCATAAGCCATGCTTGTTCCTGTCTGACTTTACAAAGCCCTCCCCCCTGGTTCATGCCCCCCCACAGTATCAAATTTTCCGCCTAGCTCATTCCATTACCTCATGTCTTATCTCTTCTCCCTGTAACACGTCGCCATTTCAGCTCCTTATCTCTAATCTTGACTGCACACACCCAAATTCCATATGTCAGACAGCCTTAGACCCATCCCTAATACTCAGCCGCGCGTCTAATGCGCTCGGATCGGAACCTAATCGATACTTGGCCTGTGCTGTTTTGTCAGGGGTACCAGCCCTAAGGGGTGGTGGTGCGAAAGGGGATGGGCTCAATGATGGAGACTTCCGATGCCATACCAAGGGACCCATTAGTCCCCAAGTCTGAGTATATACAGGATGGGTATACTAGCTCATCAGCCTCTACTCCAGAAGCAGACATTGGACCTGCTACGCAAGATGTGGTTCAGGTACAGAAAAGGAAGGGTGGACGCAAGCCAGTACAGTCAATCGAATCAAATTTGTAGGAGGAGAGCAAAGGCTGACCATGTCATCAGATATATGCCACTTCTGAGGAGCGGAAGCAGAGGAACCGGCAGGCACAAGCCGCTTTTCGAGAACGACGAACGGAGTATATCAAGCAGCTTGAAAACACAATCAAGCACCATGAGGATACTCTGCAAAACTTACAGCAGAGTCATCGCAGTGCCGCTGACGAGTGTTTGATGCTTCGATACAAGAACTCTTTGCTTGAACGTATTCTTCTGGAAAAGGGTTCGTGGTGCACCGAATATGGCCGAAGCATTTTGACTGATACACTACCGCAGGAATTGACGTCCAAGCTGAATTGCGAATGAAGAGCAGTCCCGATCTTGGTCCAATAAAGGCGCCACCTTCCACGACCAGCCAGGCGGCCCAAATCCAGAGGGCAATGATGAATAGGCAGCAAGCAGCGCGAACAAACTCTGCATCGGGCGTGCCTCTGCTGCAGCCAGTAAACACCATCATGCAGAGTGGGCGTGAGAACGCGTTCTCGCACGCTCCTCCATATACACGGAATCTCTCCCAGACTTCATCGCCATCATCTTCGAGACCGCCGGGGTTCGCCGTGCAACGTGGACTGTCCTCTCCCACATCAACTTTTTCAGCTCAGCATTTGCATCAGCAACAGCGACCACAGCACCGGCCGCAACGTAATCCGTTCACTCAACAATCCTCGTTTCCTCGACCTTCGGCAGGCGCATCAGCCACTCAACGTGATGCAATACCTGGTAAGTCTCCAATCAATCCTCGAAATCTACCAGCAGCGTCGACGGACTGGTACACCTCTTCATATGAGGAGCATCGAGATCCATTTGGCAGGCTATTTCTTTCCTTCCTTTGATTCACTGTTCACACAAATCCGTTCGTCCTTAGCTGATTTGTGAACGCAGAACAGGATTTTGATCGCCAAGCGGAAATGCTCGACGACGCTCCTGGAGATGAGGCAGGACCAGATCAGTTCATTCCAAATTTCCGTCTTTCTAACGTCTCCATGAGCACGCAAGCTCAGCCACCAGCTCCGAGTTCCAACATGACCGATGCTGGTGGAGGACCATTTGGTTCTGGTAGCCATGGTTTCGATCCGTACGATCCAATGCTGGATGCAGATCCTTTTGGACTCAGTGCGAGCATGCATTTTCCAACGCCTTATACCTACGATTCGCACCAGATCCGAAGATAACACGTCAGTTTAAAAGTCCATTCACCTCTTCATAAGTCTCCGTCATCTTCGTACAGTCAGCAAAGCATCGGTCGGTCTTTTGTTTTTCAAGGATTAAGTGACAAAGAGCATACTCAGAGGCGCATGCATGATGAGTATCTGTGCAGCATTTCCTGGCGTTCAAGTTAAGCGAAGCACGCTTGTTTTTCTCGGCGAGCAGTGTCAATGAGCTAGTAAACTTTTTCTATGTAGTACATAGCCTTGCAGGATGGGAGGCAATCTGCCATTCATCAAACATTGTTCACTTCTCGTCGCAAAAGAGGTGTACGCCAATTGGCCATTGATGTCATGCTTCTACGAGTATGTGTCCAGCCTGGACACCTTACTTGGTTATAGGGAGGTTGATGTCGGTAGCCCTAAGCCCTGTAACCGTTTTAGCACTGTGCCTAGCGCCCTACGTTTCGCAACCTCCAGAGCAATTTGCACGGCAGAAATCTGATACCTCGGGTGTGCAACGTACAATTCACATAACTTTCCACCATCATCTAACTAAGTCGACAAGGGCCCTATGTGAGGAGACCCTATCAAAGTCGACAGACTTCGGATTCGCCCAGCGCATTGGAGCAAAAGTCGAGTAGCCTTCAGTGAAGGCAGGCAGGCAGGCAGGCGTGATGTCAGACGTGGCGAGCAAGGTGAGACTATGGTCTTCAAGACAGCTTCCTCAGTTTCCGACGTGATGCTCTTGCAGCAGTGCAAGCAAAACTGCTGGGTCGAGGGTTGCCCGCGGGGGATGTCGTTCCATACGAAAATGCAATGCTAACTCATCTACCTACAGAATCTGTACGCGCTACTCGGTAACTCAATCAGCAAAGCCAGTTGTTTCGAACAACGTTCTGATCATTCACTTAGGCAACACGAGCGATCAGGACTCTGACCGAGAGAGCTCACCGCCTCCAAAGATAGCTGACAAGACTGGCGGCCGCTCAGGGAAGCGCGATGCTCCGAAAGAAGCTCCTACTGAACCAGCGCAAAGTGGTGGTAGGGGTGGACGGAGTGGTCGACGAGGTGGCTTCACAGGCTCCGAAGATGGTACGTTGTAGATGAGCTCGACCGTGCTATTGTTCACACCGCTACACGACGCCAGAATAAACCCCAAACACCTTCGAAACCCATGCTGATCGATTGCAGCTTTCCGTGATCGCAATGCAGGCACCGTCAACAACCGCGGCAAACCGACCGATGATGGCCTCCGACAAGATCGACATTCAGACAGACTAGGCGGCGGACGGATCCAAGGCAGCTACGACGGCCGTGGGGGAAGAGGAGGCCGCGGTGGGCGTGGAGGCCGTGGCAATCGAGACGACCGTCACAGCCACTCTGGTCAAACGTAAGCATAAGTTCCTCCTCTAACCTTTCTAAGGAAGGTTTCCTCAACCTTTACATCATACCGGTCTCTGACTAGTTTCATATAGTGAGCATACCAAGCAAGCTGACCAGAGCTGGGGTGCTCCGACTGGTAATGCGGAATGGAACGATGAGAAAGCTGGTGAAGCCATCGCAGCAACTGAAGTAAAAGAAGGTGGATGGGACGCTTCCGCTACCGCTGGAGCACCTGGCTGGGATGAGGGAGCCGCACAAGGTGCACCAGGTTTCACTGACTCTGGCACTGCGCCACCTGCTGATGATGGCTTCGGGTCTGGCGCTACTGGAGCTGAAGCGGCTGAACCTGCCGAGCCAGAAGACACAAGCATTTCCTATGCTGACTATGTTGCCCAGCAGGCACAGAAGAAGCTGGAAGGTCTTGGTCTCAAGGAAGCCAGAAAGCCAAACGAGGGCGCCAAGCAGGACAAGAAATGGCAGAGCGCCAAAGCCATTAGCCGAGATGAGGAGGATGAGTACATGCAAGGAGCTGGAGAAAAAGCCAAGAGGGAAAGGGACAGATTGAGGAATGCGCCAAAGAAAGTGGATGTGGATCTGTCTTGGAAAACTGCTCCCGAATCACGCGGTGGTGGTCGTGGCGGACGTGGCGAGCGAAGAGGCGGCGACCGGGGTGGACGAGGAGAGTATCGTGGACGCGGCGATGGCGAATCTCGAGGTCGTGGCCGTGGCCGTGGAGATGGAGAGTATCGCGGACGTGCTGGTCGAGGAGGAGGAGGTGGTCGTGGCAGAGGCAGCAGCGATTCGCAGCCTGTCGCCGTTAACGACGAGTCTGCGTTCCCATCTTTGGGTGCGTAACTCAATCATTCGAATCCTTCAGCAGACGCCCAGGAATCTGTCCGAGCTCGCTCTGCTACATCACTGTCAACAACGACTTGACCCGACCGCTACTCTCCCTACTGTCAGATCTTATCACCACCCCAGCGCATTCTCGATACGAGACAATCGTTCTTCAAGGCAAGCCGCCGCCACTTGAGCCTACCCTTATGCCCATTTATCCAACGTGTTCGAGCAACCAGCAACAACAACCGATGATCCAAAAGTACTGCAGGAGGAAAACAATTCCAGTCCGTGTGACCGAGAAGGAAGAGAGAGCTGTCTGTTCATTCTCGGGAATCTACCCAGCTAGCTAGCTAGCAATGTAGCTGACTAGATAATTCGTTGTAACAGCGAACTTCTCCTTCCACTTCCACTTTCCAATTCGGCCCAAAACCTGGCCCGTATCTGTTCCTAGTTCGGGTATGATGAGCAATGGATATGATTTGAAATTGCGCGACTCTGTATCGTGTTCCTCGGTGCCTGCAATAATTTTCGCCGACGTCTAACGTAGAAGACATATTATTTTTTAGTCTAAGGGCCGGACCATCTACCAACCCAGACTACTCCCTAATATAGCTATGCCAGGACCAGCTATTTTCTAGGCAGATGATTCCGTGTTGAGCTTTCCTGGCTACGCCCAAGACCAGATTTTCAGAGTCCACGCAATCGCTCTCTGTGCATCTATTTAAAAGGGTCTGTGTTGATTATAGACAGCGTCCCAGCTGGGCAAGCTTCTACACTGTCAAGTCGTCATAGACGTCATACTCAACTCATACTCGCTCCCTGCCTCACTCCCTCATTCCCTCCCTATGTACCCGTCTTCTGAGGAGAGAGACCCCAATCATCGTCTCCTTCGTTCCTGACCCACCCTTCATCCCCTCCACCGGGTAGAATCCTCCCCACCATCTCCTTAACTCCTCGTCTCTGCCTGCTCTTAGCCGAGCCCTTCGCATCCCTGTACATCTTCGCGTGAACCAAGCCCTTCCATTCCGCCATCATGTCTCTGTTCACCCCGACTGGCAGGTCGGAATTTGTCCCAGCTATCTTCAGGAGGCCTGGCCCCATCGTCTCGGCCTGTGATGAGAGTACTAGTAATTTGAGGGCGAGTTCTTGAGCGAGCTCCAACATGCGGAAGCGGGATATGGAGCTGGCTTTATTCGGGTTGAGGGAGCTGAGGAAGGAGTGGCCTTGGAGGACGCCGGAGAGGAGGGTTTCGTTTATGGAGGGCCCTGTGTTTGGGTTTTTGGGATGGATGTAGAGGGCGGAGAGGTTGGTTGCTTTAGATTTGGCCTTGTGTTTTGAGGTTTGTTTTGCTTTGGGTTGGTTTGACGGAGGGGTTCTGTCTGGGTTTGGGGTTGGAGTTGGGAATACAATTGGGGTCAAGGCTGGTTTGCTGAACGGGAAGTGTGGTTGGAAATCTTCCGGTAAGGCGATCACCTCAAACGAGTGGAACATGTATCCATCTTGGAGCTTTAGGTTCTGGACAGCTGATAAACGACCCGTGGGGCTGAAGGCACGGGTGCATCCTGCGTGTGAGTATTTCGCGGCTGGGAGGATTAGAGATGAGAGGTAGGTGTTTGGCGTTATGGCTATGAAGTGGTAGGTTGGGAAGGCGAGGAGGCTGGTGACCTGTTTCACGGAGAGTTTGTCCGTGCAGGATTTGCTTAACGTTGGCTCTGCGTCGGCGCGGGAGGGTTTGCGTCGTATTATTCCTAGGTCGGAGAAGAAGCCTCGTCCTTGGAGGGACAGTGCTGGTGATGGGTGTTCTGAAGTAGCCGGATTGTAGACGGGTGGTGTTTTCCATGGCACCGAGTCGTCTGGACCGAGTTCAGACATCAGAATTTCCATGCTGGCGTCTCCACAGGGAGCTTCGGTGCTGAACAAATGGATTGAAATGTTGGAGCGGATGGCGAAGGGTAGCGATTTTGTTGTATCGGCAAAGCACGATTCATCGCTGTCGGCAGACTCGACGGCTGCAGGTGAGGAGCGAGTACAGAGAAACCTGCTCTCGAAGCTGCTTTCTGTATGGATGAGCTGGGATACCTCAGAGAGGAGGAAGCGGTTTAACCCTCTCAGAGCGAGAATTTCGGCATGGCTGTCGTGAAGAACTTGACCACGACATCTTGGTAAAGACGAGTAACCGAGGCATTTGCAGCCCGTGCTTGATGAACGTTAGGGAGTCTTAAGCGAAGAATCAGGTGGAAGGCTTGCATACGCCAGGGCAACACAGGTCAATTGTTCAGAGGCGCAATTGGCATCTACACTTATGCGAAGTCAGCGGAGATGTTTTGTTGTTATAGGTTGAACGGTGTCAGGAAAGTACCATGGACAAGCACGACAGCGCTCATTGGCACCCACTCGCGTAAGCCATCAGGCTGGCTCCTAGGCTTGCTCTTGGTTGACAGGTCCTCAAATGTGTGTAGAGCCAACGTTGCGATTCTTCCCTCCAATGACTCCATAACGATAATGGCAATTGAGCTGTGAGACCTCGTTCATGGCTCACTTAGGTTGCCACACGTAAGAGGCGCATACTCTGCAGCAGATGGGGTTCACGCGACGAGCTGCCCCTGGTAAAATCTGCCCAGGAGCTCATCCTCGTAAGCCTTGTGGATTGTGAAGCAAAGCGAAAGCTCCACAGAGTGCCTGGGGATTCAAAATCAAGAAAGATACACGAGACTCAGCAATCTTAGATGGTATGAGGTCCGCACAACTACAGATAAATGTCGCGTCACGTACCGTCTCCCTCAAATAGGGGTAGACGGACGCCAAGGCACGCACCTGCAAACCGAAGATCAAAGGTGAGAGTGAGCAGCCTCTAGGCAGGAGTTTACACCTTTCGCTAGGTTCGGTTGTAGAGAATTCTTCTCTTCGACACATTTTCAGACACTTAGCAAAACATAGACTGCGGATTGCCAGTGCAAATGCAATCCGCAGATCTTTACCGGATCACAAGATCAAGTCACAAGCCTTCAACTACCCGTACAAGAGGACTCGGCCGATCTTTGCGGATCAAGAGTCTATCCATCCTTTCAATCAATGGAAGGTCCGAAAACGAGTCCACGGAGTCGAGTAGCCTTGCTCAAAGTTGTCGCAGAAATCGCAGAAAAGCAATTTGGAAACGAGGATTACACACAAGATAATATGTTGAAGGAGCACTCTGGGGTGTCCATCCCCCAAATAGCATTCCAGCAGAGACTTCATATCAGCGGTCTGAGCGCCGTACACGATGTATTTGAATTACTCTAGTTTTCCGATCCGAGATTTATCTCGCGGATGATCTGCAACTGACATTGTCCTCATAGCAGATGTGAAGCACGACAAGTAGCGGTGCACTTGCTGCCTGTCGTATCGCGTATCATATCGCCGAGTCCTAAAACACATCTTGCGCTGATCCTGCAATGAGAGCTTAGGCATCTCAAGGTGGATGACGGGCCTGGGCTCGCCGACGTCTCTCAGCTGCTGCTTCATCCTGAATGGGCCACGGCTGAGCCGCATTTGCTCCTGCTGATCTACCGGATCCTGCTGTTAACGAAGAGGCACCTGCTTGATCGGATCTCCCCGCAGAAAGTGTGCGCTGTTGAACCGCATTTACTCCAGCTGAGCTAGCAGATGTTGCAAATGCTCTTGCTGGAGTTGCTTTCCCAGCAGGAGGTGCTTATAGTTGAGCCCCACTCGCTTCAGCTGCCCTACCAGATATTGCAGATGCCCATGCTAAAGCTATTCTCCCAGAAAGAGATGCACGCGGTTCGGCTATAAGACTAGATCCTGGGAAGCAATGCTTCGGCATGTGGTCGCCATTGCCCTACTCAGTGTGGCCATTTCTGTCGTAGATGTCAAATCTGTTTGGTCACTTTATGTCAAACAACCGGCGCCTCACGCTCTCCATCGGCCAATTTGAGCCAATCTCCGGCCCATTTTGAGCCTCATTTTCCTCATATTTAGCTTCAGCAGTTCTACATAGATTCCAGGTAGCTGATACCAACAATTCAATCAATTCAATTTGATTCAATATAAGCGTTTCTAGCTATTTCGAGCTATTCTAGCGATTTGCTTGACACTTTATCTTTCTGGCTGATTCTTGACCTGTTGTCCGAAACGCGCGATCGTGTTTAGACTTAAGCATAAATTCTTGGACTTGAGTTGTTGTGGCCGTGGCCTCTGCTATTTGGTCTATGAGACCTGCTTGCTCTCGATATCTTTGGCCATTATGGATGACTTGGGATCTTGTCCAACATCGTGTGGACCGATGTACCTGCGTCGTCCATTCCAGATCTGGAGCTCTTTGAGCCGCCGTTAGTAGCCATAACAATCAAAAGTAGCTCACAGCGAAACGTGGGACTGTGAAATAGAATAGGAGATTGTGAGTACTGTAGGAGGACTCCAGGTGATGGACTGATAGAGGGTAGGTTCAAATAAGCATTTCCCCTCTTTATATCTCGTTGTGCGTTGCTCAGTCTGCGGTTACAGAGTGTTTCGGATGATCGGACTCTGCATACCTCTGCAGATTATGCAGGGAACGGGATGTCATCTCGAGTCGTGCTGATCAGTTTCCAATCGGATCCTGTCACAATTTTTACAACACCAAGCCTTCAGATTCGATCATTGCCTTTGGTCCTCCACTGAGTAGCCCTCAAAAAGCCTACGCTTTCCTTCACGCGTCTTTAGTAATCTTAACTATCGTATTGAACCGATACTTCCGTAGATTTTAGCAGATTCAAGCTTATGGAGGATAAGTACCAGTATCAGCGCAGAACTGGGTCAGCTAGCAAGTCATCTGTGAACTTATTCTACGAGGGATGCCAAGGCGCGAGCAAGTGGCTAGTTCGTCGTCGCTTTCTTCCTCGCTGCTGCATCAAGTGACGAAGACGCTGGAGTGCGGGTGTCATGATTGGATTGCCTGCTACTGGTACCAGTACGATGAGAGGCGGGACCAATAAGTTTTATCCCTGGTTTGGCGCACAGATTGTGGTGTATACGGACGGAACGATGCAAATTGAAGTGGAACCAGCCGGTTTGAGGGTGTGATCTATCTTGCAACTCGGCTTTGTGACCATCCTGCATACAGTGTGCAAGTGGAAAAGCGGCTTGACGAGTAGACAGACAAGGCGAAAGTGATCTCAGGGCAGGAAAGTGGGTTTTTGGTGGTGCCAAGTACTACGTTCGTAAGCCACGGATCATTCGGGATTGGCCCGAGCTCAGAGTTGACCTCTGTAGAAACGACTGGCTTCGTCTTCCCACATTGTCTTTCGACCAGTGTTGTCTCGACCCTGCAACTCGGACGGATCGAGGTTGGCCTCGGTTTGCATGACTATGACAAGCGAAACACCTCTTTCACCCACTAAATCCCACAGATCGGCGTTCTTGACCAAGGTTTTACCACTCGATTCTTCCATCCGAGTGGTCGCCATTCATTCGGACCTTCCAGAAGTGAAGGTCCCGAGCGCCGACCTCAAGCCCTATCAATACCATCCAACCTCATGCGAACCTCTTTCTTCGGAGGATCTCCAACATCACAAACTTCCTCAGCTTCAAAAGCAATACACAACCCCTGAGGCCGCGTTGAAAGCTCAGGCAGAGGCGATCAAGGAAGTCAAAGATAGGATGGCGGAGGCGGAGAAGAAGACACGGGAAATCAACCAGCAGATGGAGGAGATGGAGAAGACGAGAGAAATTGAGAGGAAGATTTATATGAAGCAGGGGAAAAACTTGCCGGATGCTGTTTGACGACTGCACCTTGAGTGAGGCGTCGATGATCTTGGAAGCGGTAGCTCTGCGGCTTCCTGAATTGAGCCAACCAGCAGCAGCATGACTTCTTCCAGAGGTGGTCTTTCCCGGGCAACACTTGCGCAAGGCCCCTGCGCCTGTCAGAAGTGTGGTGTCAATGTGAATGCGCACAATGCATGGCGGAATGGGACTGCTCGACCTAAGACTGCGGGATTGCCATAATTCCCTGAATCGTCAATTGCTCCTTTAGGTCAATGGCTGCCAAGACTTCCGCTGCTGCTTCAGTCAATCATGGAAAAGTTGCGATGAACACCGGAAATCCTTGGCATTTCCGCGCTTCTCATTCACTGCTCTTGAATATGAATGGAACACAATAGACCACGCATTGAGAAAACTTTTAGGGCTTGGGGATTTTCTATAACTACCCACAACCCGTACGCTACGATCAAATTCTACTATCGACCTCTGAGATTTCTGATTGCGAGTGGCATCGTTGCTTCTCCTACAAACCACTCTCGTCAGACCTCCACGATGTCGAACTCATCCCGCACATCATCCAGCTTTTCGAATTCGGCATCTCGCAATACTAGCCAATCATCATCCAATCGATCCCCTACACGATCTGAAAAGTCTACAGCCAGCGGCTCTTCTCGCCCTGGCAGTCCACCAACGGACTCTGTTGCAGCTTGGCTTCGCCACCATCGTCTGCAAAAGCACACGGCGATTCTTGCTCCATTGAGCTTTGATACTCTCGTGTCATTGTCCGAAGATGATCTTGCTCGTCTTGGCGTTGCAGCTAAGGGGTCTCGCGCAAAGTTGCTTCGCGAACTTGCCGCGTACAAGCAGCAGCATCTTGAGCAAGTCGAAGAACCCACCAATCACGTAGATGCACATAGAACGGAGGGTGATCCAGCCGACACAACGCCAGAGACAGATTTGTCTTCGCCTTCCTACTCCACTGACAGTCCTAAGTCATCCAAATCAGAGTATGTTGGCTACTGTCTCGGCAATCCTGCATCAGACGCGTCGCTTCGTATCGTCACCAAGGACAGCATCGAAAATCTTGCGTTACCAGCTCCACCAAATATCACACTCTCAGCTCCGCCACAGAAGACTATCTTCAGTATTGAGAACTCCCCAATCACTGATTCCAGCAAGACAGCATGCTCAGCTCCAGCTGAGAAAACCGCCTTCAGCACGGACGAGATCACGCCTGCATCGCCTCCCAAGTCTTCAAAGAAATGCCGCAAAGCCTTGAAGGTACAGATCAATGGTGCCGATTTCGACCTCGAGAAGGATACCACGAGACCGCTTAGCCCATTCACCTCCAGTGGTATGTTGCGTCGTCTTCTGAGCCCTATGCCCTCTAGCGCACCAGCCAACATCACCGCATTTGGGCCAACCATAGATGACGAGGTCGCTGGAATGCTAACAGAAATGGAGTCTGGCCGTGAAGGGAAATCGAAAGGGAAAGGGAAAGAGAAAGAGAAAGCGAAAGTTTGCCTAGCAAGGACTACGCGAGCAGAGCGTGGCGGTGGGATTTTGAGGAGAATTTTGGGGAAGAGAATTGGTCGGTGCCTGATCTCTGCTTAGGAGATGGATTAACGTTGGGCTAGAAGATTGCGTGCACTACGCCTCAGCCTTTGTTTAGTGCGTACACAAGTTCCCAGCTGGTCTGGTGACATTCAGCCAAATCATGAGCAGCCTTGACAACGTCCCTGTCCTCAATCATTTCCGGTGACTCTCGGTGACTCCTTTCCTACGGTACAAGGAGAGAGAGTTTTATACTTTGCTTGTAGGTGTGTCCCAAATTCTGTCACCTGAGCAGTCTGATATTGCGAGCTGGGCAACACAGGTCATTAGAGGGTGAGCGACGTATGTACTGTAGAAAATTCGGCCAAAACTCATCCATCTTGATGAACTATTGTAGAAGGCGTATTTTGGACTTTCAGTCGAGACTGTCTGCAACAGGCAGGATGCGACAGACGTCCAACCTGCTGCAGTCAGCGCCATCGCCATCAGCGTCCTCCAAAGGAATTCTCGTTGGTCGTCGCCATTGATGGTCACTTTCCGACTCCATTGCAACTCGATTTCCCCACATTATTCCAGAAGATTGTTCTAGATGACATCTTGATGCAAGGATCCGCCCATCCCGAATCACAGCCCCTGCAGGAGATCTGCCTTGTGCAACTCGTATACTTGGATGAGCGACCTGATCTTTTGAGAGACTACAGGGGGTCCCGCCGCCAAAACATCCTCCAAAGACCCCAAGAATGTTCGTTGACACATACTGGATAATAACGTCTTTGGCCCAATTTACGGATTATTACGGACTGTTAGTGGGCGAGCTTACAACTTGCCCTTCGTGTCATTTTCTCCATCCGACACCCTAAATCTGCCATCCTAAATTGCCAATTGGTCATATTCTGACAGTGCTGGCACGGTGAACCTACCCTAGGATATTGTCGCTAATCTAGGTCCATTCTGGGTCGAAGCTCCCCGCTGATCGCTGATTAATTGGACGCCTCAATCGTTCACAACTTCCCCAGCCGTTGAGAGGATAGGCATTGGATACTTCTTCGATAAGTTGCATACAGGTCAGCCGAATGTCTCGCATGGTAACGAGTACATGAACCATCTTAGCGGGCTTATATGGACCGCCGTGCCTTTGGATCTCGCAGTCAGGATTTTGCCCTGCTCAGAAGCTGCAATGCGGAGTAGCTCGGTCGAGCAGCGCAGCCTCGGTCTATGGCTATGAACCACTCAAGAAGCCTGCCGTCTGCCAAATTTCACGGGTCAGACGATCGCAGGCACGATTCATTACCTGCAGCATGCGAATATGCTTTCCCAGATGCCAGACATCCAAGAGTCGACTCCCTTTCCCATTCTACCCGAGGCAGTCATTATTCCTCAACCGCGCCCTCAGATTCACCTTTCTCCGCGGATTATGACCTTACGTACACGCAGAGCCCTCAGTCTATCAACCATGGCACGCTCGAATCACCTAAGGATCGAAAGATGATAACAAGCCTCCCCGGGCGGCTATCCGACAATTCACCTGTCTCAGGAGCCATGATTATGCCACACCATCAACGTACGGGTGTAGGCAGCATCGGCACGCAGAGCTATGGTCAGGGTCAGGACTGTCTCGGAGGCTCTGATGCTTGGAGCCGGTCCAGCTCTCGAGGTCAAGGACCTCACCATCCGGACGAGCAGCTTCCCAAGTCGGTCCCAGATCTGAGCGACAGCAAGAACGATAAAGGCGAAGACGGGAGCAGGATCGAAGAGGAGGAATCTCCCCCATGGAGTGAGCTGAAGACGAAGGCTGGCAAGGAGCGGAAGAGACTTCCACTTGCCTGTATAGCCTGTAGGCGGAAGAAAATCAGATGTTCTGGAGAGAAGCCCGCATGCAAGCACTGCTTGAGGTCGAAGGTCCCGTGTTTATACAAAGTTACAGCTCGAAAGGCAGCACCGCGTACAGACTACATGGCCATGTTGGACAAGAGGCTGAAACGGATGGAGGAGAGAGTGATCAAGGTTATACCCAAGGAAGATCTACCAGACTTATCTGCTATTGGCCGGGCAGTTGTGAAACCGGCGTTACCAGTTCAAATACCAAAATCTTCCCAGCCTAGTCCTACTAAGAAGCGCTCTGCTAACGAAGCCTTTGCGCGAGAGCTTGACGATTGGGCACACAGTAAAGGGCAAGCTTTTCCAGATGACTTTAATCGGTCGAGAAACTCGAAAGACGGCGAGAAGAAGCTGCTAACTGAGGGTGTGGAATTTCTGCCTGATAAGGAGCTCCAAGAGCATCTAGCGGAAGTCTTTTTCGATTGCGTGTATGGACAATCGTATCTCCTCCTACACAAACCGAGCTTCCTGCGCAAGCTGAAGGCTGGAACCGTTCCTCCGGTCCTTATTCTGGCTGTGTGCGCCATATCGGCCAGATTTTCCGTACACCCACAGGTCAATACCGAGCCAGCTTTCTTGCGTGGTGATATGTGGGCGACACCTGCTCGTGGGATCGTCGAAAGACGGCATGGTGAGCCGAACATCACGATTCTCATCGTCATGGTCATTCTTGGTTTGCACTACTTTGGCACTTGCGAAGGAGGCCTCAGTTGGTCATTTGGCGGCCAAGCCATGCGAATGGCGTTTGCGTTACAGCTTCATAGAGAACTGAATCATGATCCACTAGGCCGGAAGAACGACAAGGCCTCAGAGCTGAGCTTCACAGACAGGGAAATTCGAAGGCGCACAATGTGGGCAAGCTTTCTCATGGATAGATTCAACGCTTCTGGTACGGAAAGGCCGCCGTTCGGGAGTGAAGAATACCTGCGAATTCAACTGCCAGTCAAAGAATCTCATTTTCAAATGGAAATACCCGGTCCCACCGAGGATCTAGAGGGAAGCGTCTCCGCGTCAACCAGCCCAGACACCGGCCAGCTCACAAATCCAAAAGACAACATGGGAGTGGCTGCTTATGTGATACGCGCTGTGATTTTGTGGGGACGAATCGTGAAATACCTCAATCTGGGAGGGAAAGACAAGGACGAGCACCCTATCTGGTCCGCGGAATCGGGCTTTGCTGCACTGCGAGGGAATATTGACGGCTTCCGAAAATCGTTGCCACCATCGATGGTTTACAATGCCGAAAACTTGCAAAATCATGCTGCAGAAAGAGTCGCTAATCAGTTTCTTTATTTACACATTATCTGTCAACAAAATATGCTGTTTCTCTATCGTTTCGCAATTCCCGTCTCACCAAATGCGCGACCACCGAAGGATATGCCCAAGCAATTTTTGAGTGATGCAGGTCGGTGTGTCGTGGAAGCCGCGAGTCAGATATCACATCTCATTGAACAGGCTGCTGGTCATCTACTAACAGCGCCCTTCGCTGGGTATTGTGCCTATGTCGCAAGTACAGTCCAAGTCTGGGGTATATTCTCACAGAATCCGCAACTAGAAGCAATTTCTAAAGAAAACTTGAGACACAACTACAAATACCTCAGTAAGATGAAGAAATATTGGGGCATTCTTCACTATATGGCCGAAAACGTAAAG
>JAABUK010005836.1_pt1 | contig 18802 bp, 28 predicted proteins | sample 5559141 | NCBI WGS metagenome assembly JAABUK01 (sample SAMN10711869, study PRJNA513367) | rock metagenome | isolation source: Antarctica rocks | place: Antarctica: Victoria Land, Pudding Butte nord | collected 2016-01-03 | reverse complement strand
CGACGCTGAAGGGGATTTCGAGAAGAGGGATTCCATCATGAGGCGGACCTCGTGAGGGCCCATGAGAAGCTTTCGAATCCGGGTTACGCGTAAGCCCATAGTACTGAATGATTTTGTACACCGTCTGCCGTCAGTGAACCGCAAGGCACTACACTCCCATACCCTTCACGATCTCCCAAATCTACATTCATCTCTTGGGTACGCAAACATGAGAATCTGAGGTTCAGCAGACTCTCACATCAGGCTACTTACCGATCGTTGTGCAAGAACCCGACGTGTGTGAAGCGAGCGTTCGGCCATGAAGCGGGGTTGCTTGGTGCCTTCGGGAAGGATGAGAGGCTGAGTGCTGGCCTTCGGTTCCTGAATAAGTGCCGATAGATAGGAATTCATGAGACCTGGCTATCAGCATCGTTCACCATCAATCAGACCCACGGCTCATGTGCACGATATCTGCACTCAAATGAGCGAGATGATGCTGTCGACGAAGGAGCTGTAGGCGTCTACAAACTTGAATATCCTCCGCGTCGGCGCGCACTCGACGCGCGGTGATTTTGATGCAAGCTTGACGAACAGCTCCGCCTCCGCGATGCCCGCTGCCTGGCGAAGAAAATCGTCTCGGGTAGGCTGGGCCTCCTCGCCAATGATTTCGGTAGTCGGGGTCTCAACCATGAGGTCCATGGGTTTCTTAGATCGTCGGGGCATGACGATTACGACTCGTGATGGGGTAAGAGATGCAGAAAGGATGCAACCATGTCACGTGGATCGATCGGGATCGGTGGAGGTCGTAGCGCGACTTCTTTTTGAAAGGCCCTGCATCCCGCCTTTCTGGCCTGCGTAAGTAACGTCGAGGAGGCCGTACCGGTAAACGCTGTGGGTAGGTCCAGCTTGTGGTGTGGTCCTGAGTACAGTCAGCTTACTGGATCCTCGCTCTCCAGCTCCCGAGCTTTCGCCTCGACGATTTCTGCAGATGTCGGACTTCAAGAGCGGGTCGGGACGTTCCGAGAGAATCGAAGAGTGCAGTGAGATGGAGGAGGCCAGTACGGTCAGCGAGATGCGCCCGCAGCCGGAGGAGGTGAACAGCACGGGCCTTGCCCGTAGACGGAACCCGGAGTCAGATGGGGAAGGCTGGACGGCGAACGACGACGAGGAGATCGCTGGGGGCTTGGCGAAGTCTAGGGGGAAGAGGAGGAAAGTCGAGAGTGCAGGCGTTGGCAAGGATGGTGTCATGGGAGAGATGACGGACGTGAGGATGGAGGAGCCGGAGCACTGCCAACCCGGTCACTCTGCTCTCGAGCATTAGGTTGGACGAAGAGGCGACCAAACTACGACGAGGTACGTTCTCTGCCACTGGAGCGATTCTGAGCGGCACAGGAGAGCGACTCAAGGTGGTGGACCAGCGCGGCGCAGCGAAAGCGATTCCGGCGAGGAAGACGAGAATGGCACGTACGACATCACTTCAGTAGGTCTTTCTGCAAGCATGCCTGACACAGCAGTCCTCTGCGATTGTCCGCTTCGTCCGCCGGAGAGAAGCTGCCTCACTCAAAGGCAATTCAATGGCGATCCGGGCCGAATGTGCTTTCAGCGCACAGTACATCTCGATCCGCTAGGAAGGTTGAAGAGGCAGCGGCGGCCATTAGGGAGATGTGTGAGAGGATGAGGGACCTATGGTGAGTCAAACGGCATATACTCGCTGACGATCAGATCGGTTTCATTAGACATAGTATACATTTTCATCTGGGGTGGTCAGCCGGAGCTCAAATTTCACGAGAGTCTCTCACCCTAGTTTAGCTCTCAACAGCTCAACCAGCTCTTCACTCATGATTGCAACAGCCTGCGCCGCTTCTCCCAGCTGATAGGTGCCAACGATGGAGGCGTCAAGTACCTGAACGGCAAGCTGATTGGCGCGCTCCCTATCCTGACCGTCGCCAGTGACGAAGGCGATGAGTGCCTGACATCAGCACGTTCAGACACCGTTCTTACCTCCCGCCCGGTTTCGGCCGTCGCTGTTCCCTTCTGAGCCGTCAGCGGCATACATCGCTCGAAAGAGATCTTACCGGGTCTTCATCGACGGGAATGGTGATCGCCGCTGCGCCGTGCTTCTTGTGGAGTTACTCAATGTGGCGATTTGAGAAGCACTTGAGAAGTCGGATGGAAGACTATGTTCGAAGAGTGCAATCAAAAGCGATCAAATCGATGCTGTACCAAGTCTCGTAACGGACACATCCCTCACGTGTCCAAAGGAGGTCTCTGCACAGGGTTTGATGGAAGCCCAAACCGCAGCTGATTCAGGTCCCAAATTTTCTCCATATCCGACTCTATAGAACCCCCCCGTATCTGTCAATCCCACTGTCGGTCAGGGAGGCAGAATCAATCACCTTCACCGCTTTAGAGGCGAGCCCCCAAGAAAGCCTACTCTGGGACTCAATGTCTCATGTCAGATGTCTACTCCTAGCGCCAGCGACGAGTCCGGTCCCTCTAAGACGACTTCCCCAACTCCCGGTTCGAGGTAGGCGTGGGCGTAGCATTGCGAGAGGCAGTCGAGGTCGAGGTGGAAAGACGAATGGAGGCCGAGGCAGGGGCGGAGGGGACAAGGGTACGAGCACGGGGGACGGCGCTAGGGGTGGCAAGAAAGCTACCAAACCATCGACGCGGGAAGACGAGAGCGATGATACACACGCAGCAAAAGATAAGGGCGAGAAGGCGAAGGAAGTGGTCAAGAAGGATGAAGCAGGCTCTGCTGAGGAGACCGACAACGAGGCGACAAAGGCTCCCAAGAAACGGGTGCCGAGGAGCAAGAACCCGAACTTGGGCACCTAAGGTTGCACCCGTTGTCATTGCTGATCATCCAGCAGTTCGTCCAGGGAGCCGACCCCGGCAAGATCAAATTCGAGTAACTCAACTTGACTTCTGGAGCCCTGGAGGCGCACCCGTACGAGCGGATCGTGGACGGGGGTGAGCGTTTGGGGGAGTCAGTGGATGATCTGTATGAAGCGGTAGACGAATTTTGCGACGAGTGATATGCATCTTCATCTAGAGCGGTGCAATATCCTCTCTAGGTTCAAGCTTTCCACCGCAACGGAAAGCTTGATCACGGGCGTCAGCCTGAAGCTTCGATGGTTCACCCACCGGCTTCTTCGCGCTTGCTTTGGCTGCGGGCGCTACGAGGTCGGCACAGTGTCATCAGGTTTGACCTACAGGCGCCCTTTTGGATTGGCAGAACCCATGGCCAAGTTCTTTATGTCCGCTTGGCAAACGAGATTGCACCTACATTGGTCATCTGTCCGAATTAGCGATCTTTTTCATATGCGACTCACAATAGCCAACTCATCGACAGCATCCGTACACTCCGCTTTACGATTCGTCGCTTTCGCCCGCAGCATCATCATCTTCGACGATATTCCGGCTCGACATCTGAGGCCACGATACGTCTTTCGTTGGACTGTCGAGATTATGCGGATTGACCGACGACGGTTCGCTGATACAGTCCATACTGCAATAGGCGTTTCAAGACGTTGAGAATACGTGACGGATTCTCGGAGCCTATTCGCCGAGCTGTGGTCTGCTAATAGCCCGTGTAATAAGTTGTAAACATTTTTCCCGGCGGTGTTGGGGCTTGTGGCCTAGTGGTATGGCGTCTCATTTGCATCCGCATTACACCTCCTTGAGAAGATCGCTGGTTCGAATCCGGCCTGGTCCAGTCCTTTTTGCTCTGATTTCAACTCATATTCTTTCTCACACAGTCCTTTTTGCTCTGATTTCAACTCATATTCTTTCTCACACCTCGATCTGTCGGGTTCAAACTAGATCCATCCGGATCAGCTTGGACAGCGTCAGTCAGGAAGACGTCTCCATTGAAACATCCCGTAAATCAAAGTTCTGACCGCGCAACGGGACCAGGTTCATGCGCGCGAACGCAAGCAAATTATCGCGATCCCTATCCCTGTTCCGGCCGCGCAATGGAGCAAATCATCGAATATCCCTGGTTCAAGTTCATGAGCGCGCGACGACAGCGAACACCATGGTTTCGAAGTTACCAACGCGGCACACTCTCAAGGCGCCCACGCTCCCCAGTCGAGCTTCTGCAGCCACTAGTCCAGTGTGATCCCTGTGCGGCGTCCCATTATGGACTGAACTGGTCGCCCTTACTTCTGGCTCTCTTCTGAGTATGCACAAGCTCCATCGAAAAGATACTCGCATTTCTGACTGTGGATACATCGCTGTAAGGACCGGTCCTTAGAAATATGCCGAGTGAGGTGGAGGCCCGTGGCGCCGTCTTTAAGCGGCGCGACCCAAGATAAGCTAAACATGCAGATCATCAGTCTTAAGTGGCGCTGTATGAAAAGCTTGTTGAACTATCCATACCGATATGACGAATAATCATCCAGAGGTTTGGGCAGGCCGCCACTTTGTGGACGGGACCAAAATCACCGGTGCCACCCCCATTCTGCGTTTTGGTACTTTCGTCTCCCATCCCACCTCTCACAGGCGACTTCGGCCAATATGTCCGGCCGAGATGCTCGGGATCGCGCACCGCGTGTCAAGAATCGTGCTGCCGCTGCGGTACAGGTAAGGCAGATCGTACTCCTTCGTTTGTCGCACCCGCTAAGCTCGTTTCTTAGATCACCTCCGAGCAACTCCTTCGAGAAGCTCAAGAGCGTCAAGAGCCGGCTTTCCAGGCGCCGAAGCAGCGTGTGCAGGATCTAGAGGAGCTCACCGAGTTCCAGAAAAGGAAGCGGGAGGAGTTCGAGGGGCGGATTCGGTACTCGAGGGACAGTATCCGAGGTAAGTTTTCAAGTCTCAATTATCAATGCCGTAGATATTGTGGTCTTTGAATGACTTACTGACTTTCTGCAGCATGGATCAAGTATGCGCAATGGGAGGCGAGCCAGAACAATTTCGACCGGTAGGTCTAGGCAGTGTGAGTGACGGAGTAGCTGACCGTGATGCAGGTCGCGGTCTGTCTTCGAGCGGGCCCTCGATGTGGATCCGAGATCCGTGGACTTATGGGTTAGTCCTCTCCTGACTAGCAGATCCCTACTGACTTCTGACTTAGCTCAAATACACCGACATGGTATGTCCTCATGATGGGTTTAAGGGGATGGTGCTGATTTCTAGATAGGAGCTGAAGGCGCGGAACATCAACCACGCTCGTAATCTATTCGACCGAGCCGTCACCCTCCTCCCAAGAGTAGACGCAGTAGGTGACCCTATCCACGGTCTTTTCAGCGCTGACCCTCTCAGTTGTGGTACAAATACGTCTACCTCGAGGAACTCCTCCTGAACGTCGCTGGTGCCCGGCAAATTTTCGAGCGGTGGATGCAATGGGAACCGGACGACAAGGCCTGGCAGAGCTACATCAAGCTCGAGGAGCGATACAATGAGCTCGACCGTGCTTCGATGATCTATGAGAGGTGGATTGGATGCAGGCCGATCCCGAAGAATTGGGTGACTTGGGCGAAGTTTGAGGAGGAGCGGGCGAAAGCGGACAAGGCGAGGGAGGTGTTTCAGACGGCACTGGAGTTCTTTGGGGATGAGGAGGAACAGGTGGAGAAGGCGCAGGTGGGCTGAACAATCCTCCAGGATGAGCGGATACTGATGGGAGTAGGCTGTATTTGGCGCGTTTGCGAGGATGGAGACGAGATTGAAGGAGTTTGACCGGGCTCGTGTGATCTATAAGGTAGATTGTCGAGTCACCTGCCTCGCTCGACACGCTGACCTTTCCAGTTCGCCTTGGCTAGGCTGCCTCGATCGAAGTCGGCGTCCCGTGAGTAGCTCAATCTCTCTTCGGGCCATACTCACCAATGCAGTCTACTCGGCGTATACCAAGTTTGAGAAGCAGCGTATGTACTCGACAGCCTTTCGATTGACCTCCGCTGATCCCCGAAATAGATGGGAACCGTGCTGGGGTGGAGCTCACTGTTCTGGGCAAGCGAAGAATACAGTATGAAGAGGAGCTCGCGTACGATGGAACCAATTACGACGCTTGGTTCTCCCTTGCTCGGCTAGAGGAGGATGCGTATAGGGCGGACAAGGAAGATGGGGAGGAAGTGGAGCCGACCAGGGTGAGGGAAGTGTACGAGCGGGCTGTGGCGAATGTCCCGCCTGCTACGGAGAAGAGGTGGGCTCCTCTACCAATACTGGAGCTTTGCTGAGCCACAAGCAGATTTTGGCGGAGATATGTCGTACGTCTTGGGAGGTTCTTATCCTCTGAGATCGTGGCGCTAACATTGTCTTCCCTCTTCCTTCACGTGCAGTACCGTGAGTCAAGCGGTCCATGTTTCATGAAACAAAGCTGACGCATTCGCTCCAGTCTGGCTTCAATACGCTGCATTTGAAGAGATCGACACGAAGGACTATGACCGGGCTCGAGATGTCTACAAAGCTGCAGTAAAGCTCGTCCCGCACCGGTCATTCACCTTCGCCAAGCTCTGGCTATCGTATGCCTTCTTCGAGGTCCGGCAATTGGACGTCTCCACCGCGCGCAAGGTGCTCGGAACGGGAATCGGCATGTGTCCCAAGCCGAAACTGTTTTCCGGCTACATCGAGCTTGAGATGCGGTTGCGCGAGTTTGACCGGGTTCGCATGCTGTATGAGAAGTTCCTTACGGTATGTCGTGTCTTTCAAGTTATGATCTAAGAGGTCTGACGTGCGGTAGTACGATCCTTCATTGAGCTCCGGGTGGATCCAGTGGACACAGGTCGAGAGTGCTGTTGAGGACTTCGAGCGAGTGCGGGCGATTTTCGAGCTCGCAGTCCAGCAAGCTCTGGACATGCCGGAGATCGTATGGAAGGTACGCAAACAACGATTTGTGCGGTCAGTGCTAAAGTCCTCGCAGGCATATATCGATTTCGAGGCCGGTGAAGGCGAACGAGAACGGACACGACACCTCTACGAGCGCCTCCTTGAGCGGACTTCACACGTCAAGGTATGTACTTCTGGGGTTCACCGACATTGAGCTAACTGTAACAGGTGTACATCTCGTACGCGCTCATGGAGATCTCCACTCTTGGTGGAGGGGAATACGGGGATGGCAACGAGATCAAGGGGGATGCTGGCGATCCGGAGCTTGCCCGAGCCGTATTTGAGCGAGGATACAAGGATTTGCGGAACAAGGGCGAAAAGGAAGAGGCACGTCGCCTCGTTAGCTGATTAGCTGGACTTGCGCTGACGACCCGAGTCAGAGGGCGCTTCTTCTCGAGGCTTGGAAGTCATTCGAGCAGCAGCACGGCACCGAGGAAGAACAAGCCAAGGTCCAAGAGATGATGCCGACGACGCGCAAGAAGTGGCGCAAGGCGGAAGACGGCAACGGTGCCCTCGAGGAGTGTACGTCAGACTTTACGCTAAATGATCTCGGCTCACGCCTTGCTTCTCACTTAGATTGGGATCTGGCCTTCCCGGACGATGAGCGCGATGCCAACCCCACAACATTCAAGTTCTTCCAGGCTGCTCAAGCATGGGCCGCTCAACGAGGTGCGGCAGGTGCTGGCGGTGGGCTGTCATATGACATGCCGGACTCTGACGACGAGGACGAGGAGGATGGAGAGGATGGGGGTGGGGAGGATGGAGAGAATGAATTGGGCGGTGCGGACGGAGAAGGCAGTGATCTCGCCGCGGGCGCAGACGGAGAGGATGTCGAGCAGGAAGGAATGGACGAAGATGACTGAAAAATTGCTAGCTCAGCGTCTCTGCATGCATCACGTTTTTGGGCCATCCGAAGCATCTGGCCGTCGAGGTTGGTAATGAAGCAACAAGTACTGTATTCAAGACATCTCCGGCCCTGGTGCCAATTCCGCCCTAAGCAGTATGGCAGAGCGGCTCAACCTCTCCAAACCTGGAAGTATCCCGGAGTCGTGGTCCTCGACCACCGACTGAGCTCAACCACATGCTCCTCCCCCTCATACCTCCTTACCACCTCATAAACCCGATTTCCCGTCCCCACCTGCTCCAACCTCGGCATCCCCCTCGCCAACCCATTCAGATCGTCCGGCGTAGGTCCCCATCTCTCGGGCGCATTCACATGTAATATCCTCACGCCAGATCCCCTCAACTCGTCGCACTCCATCACCGTAGACCGTCCGTTCACGCTGATATACAGCTCTTCGAGTTTCGGTGCTGAAACGATGATCTCGGATAAGGTGCAGGTACTAATGAAGAGGTTGAGGATAGACAATCGGCGGAGTGCGGAAAAGTCGATTTGCGATTTGAGCTTCGCCAGTCCACCTTGAGGGATGAATGCGCGATCAGCGGAGAGTGTCAGGACGAGGGATTGGAGTGAGGGGGTGGATGGAAAGGTGGGGACGTCATCGACGGTGAGGTTTGGGTGGGTAGGGGTTTTGTGGGGGCAGGTGAAGGAGAGGGATAAGGTTGATAGGGCTGGTGATTCTGGTGACCCGGAGAGGTCGGTCAGTCCCTGATGGGATTGATTAGCTGCATTGCTCAAAACACGGTCAGGATTACGAGCTTACCGAGTGAGGCAGTGCGTCCAGGCTGAGCTCCTGCAGATCTTCGGCTTCTCGCAAGATCTCAAAGACCCCGGACCTGGTGACTCGTGTGCAACCCCAGAGCGTCAGTCGTTTCAGACCCCGAAGAAGAGGTGCCAGGTCCTTCAACATCGCGTCATCGACCAGCGGTGAGCTCTGCACATGGTCAGCTCCCCTTCGTCAGAACAGGGGAATCGAATCACCCGGCAGACGATCGCTAAACCCTTGAGACCTCCAGCCGGTCTCGAGTCGAGCGCTTTGACGATCCCCAGGATAGCGTCCCTGAAACTCGAGTCGGGCATCATGATTCGCAGATCCTCGAGCGCCTCTAGTCGTCCGAGTACTTTCGCATCGTAGTACCGATACGAGTGACCCGAGATCTCGAGAGATCGGAGGTGGGTGAGGGCGGATATCCGCTCGACCAATGCGGGTTTGAGACTTTTGTCTCGCTGTATACTGTCACCCGTTGTCGAGGACTGGGAATACGATACGATGGACGCACCGTCCAGACGAGATTCTGCAAGTTCGTCATGCTCCCCACGGCGGACTGCACCTGCTCGTCGAGAGCAGAGCGCTCGGTATCTCGAGTCGCAAGAGGGAAGAAGCGGACGTCTATCTCAAGTATGAGCCGCAGTCTCGGCTAGGTTGGAGACATGTTTTTACCGAGGGAACGAACAAGCTTGCAGAGCTCGCGATGTTGGTCGAGGCTGTTGAACAGGGTGACAAGCTGGCACGGTTTAGGGTTCCGTAAAAACATGATCTGGCTGTATCCACCTTATTGTGACAATTTCCTTCCCCTAAGCAACCATAAGGACATGGAGCCAAAAAGAGTGGGTCGACTTCGCTTTGAGCTTCTTCCGGCAGGGGCTTTGGGAGTGGGAGGACAGCTACTCGGTGGGGTTGGACTGGGAGGTCGGAGAATGGGCTCAACTTGAGGAGCTGAAACTTTCCATCGGTGAGCGCGGAGGAACATCGCGTCGAGACGGAGGGGGCTGGAGCTTGGGGACGTCGTCGTCGCCGCGAATCGAGCGGAGCTCCGAGTCCATCGTGTGGAAGTCGTCGAGGGTGTCCATCTTGTTAGGTGGATGGGAGAACTGTGGAGAGATTCAAAGTCAAAGAGTGTGGGGAGTAAAGGAAGAGGTTCTTCCGAGAATGATCCGAGTGATTCTCGCAGGCCCCTTCTTCACCACTGGAGACAACTCTCTGTCTCTCTTCACTCCATCATCTTTCATCACTCGTCAACATGCTCTTCTTCAACCCTTCCTCCACCACTCGAGCTTCTACATCCATGATCTCCGAGTTTCGCCAACAGCTCTACCCAGCCGTATCCAGTACGTCTCATTCCCCTCATCCGTCTGTCCACATCCTGACTGAGCCTTCCTCTCAGCCTCCTTCGTTCAGATCCGAACATCCACCAAACGCGGCGGTGGAACCACCAAGAACGGGCGTGACTCTGCCGGAAAGCGGCTCGGCGTCAAGAAGTTCGGCGGCACGTTCCCCTCCCTCCCTCATATTCCCCAACTGATCACCCACCAGACCAATACGTCCTCCCTGGCCAGATCCTCGTCCGCCAACGAGGCACCACCTTCCACCCCGGCCAATCCGTAGGCAAAGGTCGAGACCACACACTCTTCGCTCTCGAGCCCGGCTACGTGAAATTTTATCGCCATCGCCTCCCTTTCCCACATATCACACGATCCCCGATACTCGACCGTTTGAGAGGTGTACAAGAGGAGATGATTGGGAAGGAGAAGGTTTTTGCACCTGTCAAGAGGCCGAGGGGCTTGAAGGGTTTTGTCGGGATCGTTAGGGATAAGGGGGAGGTGTTACCTAGGGATGAGAGGGCAATGGGGAGGGAGAGGAGGTTTTGGGGATGGCCAAAGGAGAGTGTGGAGGGCGGGGTCGCGTCCATGCCGAGTGTTGTTATCAGAGCTCCAGCTCCGGCAAGTGCATGATCGAGTTGGATCACAAATCATGCTTCTGTTCCGTGCGACCGAAGACCCTGTTGTCAAGGATAACACGTGAAGGGACAAATGTCCATACTCGTAAAATTTACCCTACGAGCAAGCAATGGTGCAACGTGTGATACCGATCTGTAACCGCAAGGTGGTCAGAACCTGCTGTTGTAGCGAATGCAAATACGAACTCGCTCACCCTCTATCTACTCAGAACCCCGGCAAACCCCGATCATGCTTCACCTGGATCGTCTCATCCGAGAATGATCGCGCTTGCATATGCTCCCAGATCGGATCGACGTCCGGCCCGTCAAGATCACCCGCTCCGTCCCAGCCCCAGCACCAGACTGATCGCGTCAACCTGTGTCGCAGCTGCTAGGAGTTTTCTACTCACCGAATTCTGGTCCCGCTTGGAATCTCATCTCGTCATTCTCCTCTGCTGTGAACAGGCGGTCATGCGGGCCGTACCAGCTCCGATCCTGAGGGTCCGTATGCGGGTCGTCGGGGAGACCGCCAATACGCTTGTAGCCCCGGATGGCGGTGAGGTTCCGTCTTTCGGGGTGGATAATATCGTAGACTTTCTGCACGGCATGTCAGATGTTCCTAGCGATACTAGCGAGAACTGCGAACCTTGTCGTAAGCTAGCTTGACCCGGGGTACCATGATAATTCGGCCATAACCCGAATTCCAGTAATCGTCTGCGCAACTTAGCCTGAATCGCGGAGAGGATCGCCGACTCACTGCAAATCAAGGAACATTCACTAGCCGAACACTCGCCGTCCGGCAACCGGGCCATGCGGAACTTGACATGAGGTGGTGCGTAGAACGGTGCAGGGTCAAGTACGGCGATACCGTTCCAGCAAGATTGAACTAGTATCACATCAGTAGCCAGCATGATGGTTGGCGTCTGATTCACCTTGGATAGGGAGATGACGCTGGAAACGATGATTCGACTGAGTGTGGTGGAAGACCTGCTCAAACGGGGCGTTCTCCAGTGCAGTACCGTTGATATCCCGTGCGACCCAATTATCGTAGAACACCGGGGCACCCTGTCCATCAGCTATGCCCATCTCAGCGTAACTCACGATGTCGTCATGATACATATAGTCCGCAGCACAGGTGATACCTGCGTTTTGCTTCCTGCTCTGCCAGATCAATTCGAGGAGATCGTCCACGCATGGTAGGATATCGTTCATGAAGACGATCGAGTCGAACACCTCGTTCTCTCTATCCCGTAGCTCGTGAAGCGGTACCATCGCGGCATTCCGGACTTCTGCGAGGTACTCGATACGATGGTTGAACTGACCCCTCGTTCGCATGGACGTTCGGATGATGATTCGCAGCCCTACCGTCCGAGCCAGAGCATCGAAGATCCGCAATAACGCCTTCGTCTGATCATTTGAACCGTTCTCGTAGATCGACACGAAGACATTGTGGTAGCCTAGCACCGCAGCGGTTCGGAAAAGTGTCGCAAAGATATCCGGGATAACGTCGAACGAATTGTACAAGTTGATCGCGAAGAAGTACTTGTGCTGTGCCGCCTGTAGATCGCGTCTGACATTCTCACCACGCACAGATCGTTTGATATTCTGACTCCTCGATCCACCAGGTCCAAGCGCGAGTTGCTGCGCGTCCCGACCACCTCCGCCTAGCAGATTCGCAAGGAAGGTTCCCGAGTTTGACCATGATTTCTTGTGTCCGACGAGCAAGGAATACCGCTCGTGGACCTGCTCTTTGTAAAGCTCCTGTGGACGACGCGTGCATTCGCGAGTATGATGGGCGGAGATCGTCCCAAGGAGTTGGAGGATGTGGAGGCGTTGGGAGAGGGAGGGGAGGGTGATTTGGGATCTTTGAAGACGAGAGGATCCGGCGGGGATGGCGTGTGGTCGAAGGTTCTTGCTGCCTGTCCCCCGCCAATTCTCACTGATGGACTGAAGATGCGTCAGCTAAGTTCATGAGGCGACTCTGGATTACTCACATCGCCTCGGGGTCTCAACAGCTGCAGCGGGACAGGGATCAGAAAGAAGCTCTTTCATCGGTTGAGAGGCTCACCGAAGCGACCAATAAGCCAACGAGGATCCCAACCAAGAGAGATCCCGCCGATGGGAGATTTCTCCCCCAAGGCATTGATGAGACGGGTTTGATGATGCTGGCTGATTCCGCCAGGAGAAGGTCTCCTCAAGAGAACTGATGTGACTGGTCGACGGAAGAGCTCTTGAATCGCGACCTATAGCTCTTGATTCTTCCGGCGGCTGGCTTGAGAGGCGGCTCGGCGGGACCTTGGCGTCTCAACGCGTTACTGACGGAAATGTTCACCGATCGACAATGAAAAGCCAGCCGAGCTTGACATGATTGGAATCTAACCCGTCTCTCGCGCTTGAAACTTGGCCGGCTGACTTTGCTTCCGTGAAGACGACTCTGGCATCTGGGAATTTGAAGTCATGGGTGACATCGATACCAAAACATGCATGAATCTATACAACTAATGCTAAAAAATACGCAGAGGCTGCCGCAAATAGCCGCTGGACCACGTCATCATCAAAAAGCCACATTTAGGGGACTTATTCCATCTTCAACTCCTCTGGTTCGCCGATACCGTTTGGACTGAGAGAGCGTAAGAGGGTGTGAACGACGAGAAAAGCTAAGACTCACTTGATGGCGAATATTGCCTCGGCTTCTGGCAAGCAGGGACTGTCGACTATCTTGCAGACTCGTGAAGCGCCGCGACCTTTCCGGAGGGAAAGACGGGTGGTCGATGCGTGTGCCATAATATTACCGCCACTAATGATCTGCGTCAAATCGAGTCAAGGAGAGCGACGAATGGGAACGCACATGGGCTTCTTCGCGTCTGCTTGCGCAAATTGTCCTCCATCGACCTGTGCAACGACCTGATTTGTCACGACGACTGCCACGCCGAACTGGTTGATTGAACGAATTGTCAGCTGCCGCTTCCGACTTGATAGTCAGAAGCTGCGCGGCTTTCAGCCGAAACAGGCGACTGACCTCGTCTGCGAGCCTCATCAAGGTCCGCAAGAACTTCGCAAGATGCATTTGCCTCGCTGACAATTCTCCTCGTCCTGAAAAGTCTGTACGGTAGAGGGACGTGCAGGAGTCGACGATTAAGAGAGAGAATCTATCGACATTCCGTCAGCATGACCTCGTATCGGACTCCGCGAATGAAGTCACCTTGACTCTGCCATCATGGCGCTCGCTTGCACTAGTAATTGCAATTGATGATCTGCGTTGTACGCCCGCGCATACGCGATGTTGTCGAGCACTTCCTCGCCGTTGAGGCCGTATCGCTCCGCGACAGCGAGCATCCGCACTGGGCGGAATGTTCCCTCGGTATCGATATACAAGCACTTCCCCTCACCCCCACCCATTGAAACGGGAAGCTGTACGCTGTCTGTCAGTTCCTTGCTGGGCGGTCCGCACTCAAGCCGATCGGCGAGGAATCTTGCAAACTGACCTGACATGTGACAGCGAGAGTATGGCAGATCTGCGATTTTCCCGTCCGAAACTCGCCTGCAGCATGTGGTCACCACATATCCTGCCGGGTGAACTAGAGCTTACCGAATAACTCCGTTATAGCTCCGGTCTCGATTCCACCTAAGACGAGCTTCAGCCTTGTCTTCAGCTCAAAAGCATCCCGTCCCCCAGCCGTGCAGCAAAGTCCGGCCGCTACCGGCAGATCTACGCTAACCCCTATGGACGGTAGGCTCACCACCTAGAATCGTATCCAGTCCTGTTGACCCGGTTGTGATGTGCACCAGCTCTGACCGTCGTGAATGGATTTCTGTCGCGGTCGTAAAGCCCATTGGCACCATCTTGCACGCTGCCAACGGACATAACTGTTTAGCTCAAACCCATGGTTGTAGGCGAATCCCAATCCTCACCTTCTGCCAGTATCTTCTCCGCCTTCGCCTCGCTGATTCCCTTCACTGTACACAGCTGCTTCTTCGGCGTGAAAGCGACCGCTTCGACCGTATGATAGCCTGAATCGCGTAACTTCTTCGTATCTGCGGATGAGACGCCGACCTCCTACAGTAGACCAAGTCAGCACAGAATCATCGAGAAAGCTGTCAGGTCGTCTGGTCACGGCTATAAGTCGACGAGCTTACGTGCAGCTTCTCGACTAGCAACGGCGCCATGATCATCGTCTCATCCTCCTCGCCCTCGCCACCGACAAATGGGTCTTGCTCCTGGCTGACCATGGCGTATCAGACTGTGTAGTAACGATGTGCAGATTTGGGGGTTGGCGTCTTATACGGTAGTGGTATATAGAGAGGTGATCACGAGCAGAAAAGCGAGGGTCGGATCGATAAGAGATCAAGGCGTAATGAAAAGACGTCGCGCCGCGAGAGACTTTCTTCTATGATCCTCCCCCCTTGGACGGGTCGCAGGATTTGCTGGTAGTCTTCGCCTGGCCATGCTTCCCCTACTTCGCTCTCAATGCCGCATGCCTCATGTATCACAGCTCATTTAAGCTTCTGTTTGGTGGCATACTCGACGGCCAGATCAGGAAGCAGAACCAAAGGCGCTCGCCCGAATCACTTGACTTGGCCATTCGAAGCTCTTTGACTTTTGATCACAACCGGGAAATCCTCTCAACTAGGCCATCGCGATGAACGGCGTCGAGGCATCTTTGAACCAGTCAATCACCGCCGCCTGGGCCCCCGCACCAAAGAAGCGCGTCAAACGATCCATCGGCCTGAACGGAGCTAGCAGCAGTACCTCCAACCCCCCTACTCCTACCGCTATAGATGACCCACTACCTAATCCTGTCAAGCGAAAGCGACCACGACATGACTTGGATCAACTCGTGGCGAAGTATGCGCCTCCCGACCTGAAGCTCGGCTTATTGGGCGGATTGAGAGAACAAATTACCCAGCTCATGGAGATCGTTGTGCTTCCCTTGCTTCACCCGGAGATCTACCTGCATACGGGATTGCCAAGACCACGAGGGGTACTGCTGCATGGTGTACCTGGAGGAGGTAAGACGCAGTTGGTACGATGTCTGGCTGGGGTGAGTCCAACAGTGGAAACCAGAGCTGAGTGTCAGGAATTGGGGCTACCGTTCATCTCGGTATCTGCGCCATCGATCGTTTCCGGCATGTCGGGAGAGTCGGAGAAGACGTTGAGGGATACGTTCGATGAGGCCAAGGTGAGTGGCATCACTTACCGGAGCTGACAGCAGAAACTTGCTCCATGCCTCTTATTCTTGGATGAGGTAGATGCCATTACGCCCAAGCGGGATACGGTACAGCGGGAGATGGAAAGGCGTATAGTCGCGCAGCTGCTCACATGCATGGACGGTAAGGCTGCATCATGGCTGTCCGGCGATCGCTGATCAGAGCAGATCTGGCGGCTTATGAGGAGCCGGTCGTTATCATTGGTGCTACGAATCGGCCGGATGCACTGGATCCGGCGTTAAGGAGAGCGGGACGCTTCGATCACGAGATTGAGATGGGTGTGCCGAGTGTCGAGGGACGTGAAGAGTACGTTCAGCTGCCTTGACGCACTGATATGGACCTTACATACTTCAGGATCTTACGAGTACTCTGCTCTCATCTGCGATTATCCGGCGATGTAGATTTCCGCTGGCTAGCCAAGTCCACCCCAGGATATGTTGGTGCCGATTTGACAGCTCTCACAACGGAAACAGGAGTCATCGCGGTCAAGCGGATCTTTGACGACATTGGAGAGGGACGACTGGTCCTATCCGAAGCGGAGGGTCTGGAGAATATGCAGATTGAGGATCCACCATTCTCGACACTCCCGTCTGATCTCCGGTCAACACCCATAGCACGCTTCCTGATGTCCCACCCCTCTCCTCTCTCGTCCGACCAGCTCGATTCGATCTCGCTGCAACCATCGGACTTCATTACCGCGCTCAAGATCGTGCAGCCTTCAGCCAAACGAGAGGGCTTTGCCACGATCCCCGACGTATCGTGGGCGGATATCGGTGCTCTCGGACAGGTCCGGGATGAGCTGCACATGGCTATTGTCCAGCCTATTCGACATCCAGAGCTCTTCAGTGTCGTCGGAATTGACGCACCAAGTGGAGTGTTACTTTGGGGACCGCCGGGGTGTGGAAAAACACTGCTCGCAAAGGCGGTCGCGAACGAGAGTCACGCAAATTTTATCAGCGTCAAGGGTCCGGAGCTGCTCAACAAGTACGTAGGCGAGAGCGAGCGTGCTGTCCGTCAAGTCTTCACCCGCGCCCGAGCATCTTCACCTTGCGTGATCTTCTTCGATGAGCTCGATGCGCTTGTCCCACGGCGGGACGACTCAATGTCCGAATCCTCAGCGCGAGTCGTCAATACCCTTCTCACCGAGCTCGACGGACTCGACTCCCGTAAGTCCGTCTACGTTATTGGCGCCACGAATCGACCCGACATGATTGACCCCGCTATGGTCCGACCGGGTCGACTAGACAAGCTTCTCTATGTGGACTTGCCGAGTGCTGCAGACCGGTCCGGCATCCTCATGACTCACACACGGCGGACACCGGTAGACGAAGCATCCTACACCGAGATTCACAGGATCGTTATGTCTGAGAAATGCGATGGCTTTTCTGGAGCCGACATTGCGGCGCTGGTCCGGGAGGCTGCAACGCTTGCTCTTCGGAATGCACTCGAAGGAGTGGGCGCTTTCGAGAGAGAAACTACGGACACCATCCGGGATACATCGAGTGTACGGGTCACAGCAGAACACTTTGCTGCAGCGGCTGAAAAGACGTTGCCGAGTGTGTCGAGGGAGCAGCGAGCCAGGTATGAGCGTATGAGGGATAAGTATGCTGGTCTGCCGACCAAAGGGAGGCGCATGAGGGATGCGGAGCCGGCAGAAGGGAATAAGACTGCGTGATATGCCTATACCTTGCACATTATATCATGCACACATTGTACCTCCGCAGGTGGAAGCGAACTCGGTCGTGTTGGATTACAGCCACCTTGGTGTGGGAGTTTGAAGACGTCATAGAAGTATGATGCATAGATGATGGGGAAGCTACCAACTAGGCCTGTTTGTTGGCTAGATAGGCCGTGCAGTTTACATGCCTTTCAAAGGGTCAGGGTCGCGCCAAGTCAAAACTTCGCGTCTGATTTCGCATCCCTCTCGACATGGCTGCTCCGCTCATTATCATACATCCAGACATCGCCGACGACCCTGCATTCCAAAACGACGTAGTCCTCACCACCTTCACTGCGGCGGGCGTCCCCAATCCTGTCCCAGCCGGTAGGATGACACGCCTAGCGGCGTACGAGAGCAAAACCCTCTCAGATATTGACGCCTCGTTGTCGCGAAAGGATGCAGCAGTTGTTCTGAGGCACGATTCCCTGTAGACCGAGTGCAGGTGGCTGTGCGACGATTTCATCTGTGGGAATTGGCTAAGCCGTTGGAGGAAACCACACATATGCGAGGTGATCACTCACGGGTGACGCGATGCCTCAGAACAACTGCTGCATCCTTTCGCGACAACGAGGCGTCAATATCTGAGAGGGTTTTGCTCTCGTACGCCGCTAGGCGCGTCATCGTACCGGCTGGGACAGGATTGGGGACGCCCGCCGCAGTGAAGGTGGTGAGGACTACGTCGTTCTGGAATGCAGGGTCGTCGGCGATGTCTGGATGTATGATAATGAGCGGAGCAGCCATGTCGACGAAATCAGACGCGAAAGAGGTCAGGACGCGACCCTTTCTTTATGTTACGCCGGGAGAGTCGTACGCTGCTCTCAGGGTAGCAGTGCGGATGCTATCAGGTACCCGCGCGATGGAGCAGAACGCATGACGCGTTGTACAGTTGAATAGTCGAGTTCATGCAATCTTCCCCCCACTTGTAACATGAAAGGCATGTAAACTGCACGGCCTATCTAGCCGACAAACAGGCCTAATTGGTAGCTTCCCCATCATCTATGCATCATACTTCTATAACGTCTTCAAACTCCCACACCAAGGTGGCTGAAATCCAACACGACCGAGTTCGCTTCCACCTGCGGAGGTACAATGTGTGCATGATATCATGTGCAAGGTATAGGCATATCACGCAGTCTTATTCCCTTCTGCCGGCTCCGCATCTCTCATGCGCCTCCCTTTGGTCGGCAGACCAGCATACTTATCCCTCATACGCTCATACCTGGCTCGCTGCTCCCTCCACACACTCGGCAACGTCTTTTCAGCCGCTTTTTGGGAGATCGTGAAGGGTATGGGTCAAGTGAGTGTAGTGCCTTGCGGTTCACTGACGCCAGACGGTGTACAAAATCATTCAGTACTATGGGCTTACGCGTAACCCGGATTCGAAAGCTTCTCATGGGCCCTCACGAGGTCCGCCTCATGATGGAATCCCTCTTCTCGAAATCCCCTTCAGCGTCG
>JAABUK010005835.1_pt1 | contig 18804 bp, 9 predicted proteins | sample 5559141 | NCBI WGS metagenome assembly JAABUK01 (sample SAMN10711869, study PRJNA513367) | rock metagenome | isolation source: Antarctica rocks | place: Antarctica: Victoria Land, Pudding Butte nord | collected 2016-01-03 | reverse complement strand
GACATCTTAATCTTGGCGCCGGACGCGTTAGTACCGGGGCTGTACCCCCGGCCAGCACTCTAGGGGTTTGTCCTAGGGGGTTTCGTTTTTGACTACTTGGGGGTAAATTAGCCTAAGCTTAGGGTTCTGTTATTCTACTCCGGTAGCGCAGGAATCCTACCTTAGGTACGTTTTGGCTGGTGGGCCGGCTAAAACGCTGGGGGCCCGGGCTAAGCCCATTAGATCTAGCTTCGAGCCAGGCTCCGGGGTGGCCCCGGGGTTGAGACTCTCCTGCATGCCGAAAGGCGGGTCAGATGTATGAATAAACCAATAGATCCTAGAACAATCAACATATTATCAACCAAAATAAACCAGATCAGTCTATTCATAGATCATTCTTTGACAGATGTAGTTGCATTTAGGAAAACGAGACTTAGTCTGACGTGATAACGAGAAGGGTCAATTAACCCAATTGAGCCAAAAAAATGAAAGGGTGTTTGTTACAAGGCCGTTTTAAAAGAGTAGAGAGGAAGTAAAGCGGCGGTACCTTAGTTAGCGGTAGGTTACGTGTTATACTTAGTTCGGGGAAACTATGTATATATTATATACACCCCGAACTTAGGATTGAGAATTGCCGTTTTCGATGAGGAAAGGGAGCAGGGCCGCTTTAGAGGGAGCAGCGAGGGAGCAGGGGGGAGCACCGAGGGAGCAACGAGGGAGCAGGGGGGAGCACCGAGGGAGTAACGAGGGAGCACCATGGGGCAGTGCAGGGGCGCAGCAGGTGGGAGCCTAAAATGGCTTCCTCGTACCCGGCTATAGCTGCTCACGTTATTTATAACAACATTCTGTCGCCTGGCTCAGCCTGCTACTGCCTAGGTTCCTCTAACTTCCCTGGTCGATGACCAGCTGACGGCTCTTGCCGTCGTCCTGTGCCAATGTTCGGAAATGCTTATGACGGGGGCCAATAAGTGCACCACCTCTGGCAGGGATCATTGGGGTGCGTTCCAGAAGCTTCCACTAGCCGTGCATAGCCACTTTCTCTGTTAATCTGTGATTGATACGCATTAAGCTCCTTTTAGATAGATTTTCACGTAAAGACCACGTACTCTGGTAACAAGTTTCCAACGATAAGTAAGTTTGAGAATGAATCGATTTCTGAGGTAGGAAAATGGCGAGTTTTACGGACTTTCTCCCCATCCAGCGCTTGTTCAATATCTCTTTACACGAAATGGTCAAGAATAAAGTCTCCAAATGAAAAAAGGAACAGAAAAATGGGCACCGCCATATAGCTCAAACCATATGTTGCAAGATCGCTGGTGACTCGAAGTTCTTTACCCTTGGAACTGTTCCTTGACAAGTAATTCACCATGCAGAATTCTACCAAAGTGAGACTTTTGAAAATTCTGCCTTTTCCTCCTCAATGCCATCAGCATTCTCAGAAACCCAACTGGACTGGTCGTAAAGGGACATTCTGTCTCCATGATTGCGTCGAACTCTGGCCTGCCAGTTGGACTGACGAATCCGTCGCAGCCGACCTGAATTTGCTCGCACGGTGGGCGAAAACACAGTCCCAAGAACCGACAGACCGAAAGATACTCCTTATAGCTTCTCAAATAGAGCTGACCTGCAAATAAATTGAGCTGCATGACGAAAGGCGGGTGGGGCCGACATTTGGGTACCGCAGGAATGGCGCAAAACGAGAGATCTTCTAATGTGCGCACAGACATGCTGACACGAGGTGAGTAAACGTGCAAGGTGATTATCTTGTGCTGGCGTATGAATGGCAGTAATGTGTGAGCTTCGTATGGGCTCAGCACCACGCAGTCGACCGTGTTGCCGTTCTTTGCACTTGCGACCCAGTGGACAGGCCTAAGAAAGGAGTCTAAATGCTGATTTTTTGCAGCGTGTACCGTCCGGGCAAAATCGGCCGTGACCAGCAAATGCTCTGGCCATGTTTCCACCTCAAGACATTCGTTGGCGCTTGTGTCACCGAAAAGCTCGAAGGCAGGCTGAAAGGCATCCGAATCACGATCAAGGGTACCCTGGTGAACGAAGCGCTTCACGTCTCGATGAACGCTATGGTTGTAAGGTGCAAGTGCCAGCGGACGCTCAACTTGTCGCTCCTGCTCATTCTCTGGTGATAGCTCGCGCTCCTGTTCCTCCCGAAGTGTTGCGTTATTGAATGATGCTAGTTCGAATTCTCGACACTTGGCCCGAATGGCTTCCAACTGCGTCTCACGTTTCGAGAGTGATTCGTCCTCCACGTTATGTAACAAGACTTGTTCTTCAGATTGTCGTGCACCAAATCCGTATCGATCCTGGAGAGTTCGCGCCTCAGTTTCGAGTAACGACTCTGCGGTCTCCAGAGCAGCGCCTTTGCCTCGACCGTTTGAAGAATCCGACCATGCTGTATAGCGACGCTGATACCTTATCCCTTGTGTCGCCCACAACGGAATGCATTTTTTCGTGGTGTTACATGTTTCCGAAATGCTCCATTGTAACACATCGGCTACCTCGATGGCATCGCGTTGGGTTTTGCCGCTGCAGTGGATGATTTTGCGTTCAACTTCCATTGGCCCACAAAACATAACTGATTGACCTTTCCCTAGCTTCCGCATCCGCATGCATGCTGTTTGGATTAGCAGTGAGAAACATCATTGATGAGATCAGGTCATACCCTGTACGAGTCGATCCTTGGTGAGATCAGGCCCTAGAGTCACGGCGGCCCTGTAATTCGTCGGTAGCTTCAAGTCCGTCCCTCGTGTATGGGCCTCATCGAGGTACACCAGACACTGGTCCATCTGTTTCGCAAAAGGGGAAATCATCAGCGGTTCCATGACGCTGTCACGGCTTAAGACCGACAGTTCGTTATGATCGTCGAAGAATATCGCTGCCTGTGATTCTGATGCCGGAACGCGCGAGAGCCATGACCGTGCGACTTCCTCATTCCTCCACTCCAAAACTTGAGCTCCCACATCGAGAATAACGCGCACCGGCGGCTCTGACCTGATGACTATTTGCAGCAATGACTCTGCATCGAGGCTTTCCCTTCCGGACTCCTGCATGGCATGTTTGAAAGAGTTCTCGGGCCGCAACAGACAGTCGAGCACTCCAGCATTTGTGTGAAGCTGTGGCGGGAGGTTGCACTGACTGATAGACAGTGGTAAAATATATCTACTGTCATTTGTCCCACTGAAACCCGTTGTCGGGTGAACTTTCGCACGTGCAATATCCCAGCCCGAGCATGACAGCTTCTGTGGAAACTCCTTCATCTCCTTCGGAAACACGAGACGTGATATATAAAAATCGATGGCGCCTTTCGCGAGCCGCAACGGAGGGAAGACCATCTGAGAACATTGCGCAGGGTCGCTCAGATTGATGCCAGTCAATTGTCGTAATGCGAACGGTAATTCAGGAGCGTCTTCAACCCAGCCTTCATATTCCTCCTGGGCGTGGTCAGACAAAAGCAGCTTTTCGAAGGCCGTGTATAACTGCTCATCCGAAAGGCCACGGTGGTAATAACTCAGACAAGTTAGAACGATGGTGGCATCGGGGTGGCTGAACTCAGCCCGCGTTGCTGGATTATCCTTTGCACGATAAGGTACAGCAAGCATGGTCCGCGAAAGGTCAAGTCCGTAATTAACGCGCCATCGCTTCTGCTGCAGACAAAATGCCAGGACCCCACCAGCAATCAGGCCTTTGAGAAGAAGCAGGCTCCTCCTCATCGAGTCAACCGCAAAAACGTGATGCTGCAATGGCTCAATATCGGCTTCGCCCATGTCGAGATCTGTGAGGAACCTGAACAAAACAGCCCGCACGTGTTGGGGGAGATTCCACACGGGTACTCCTGGCAGACCCGCTTCACAAACTTCTCTTGCCACCATCTCCAGAAGTTTGTCGGCGGCGGAAGTGTCTAGAATTCGGACGCGAGGGAAACTCCCAGGGCACACAGACCGTAGCTCCAAGCCTTGTGGGAAGATTTGAAGGACTGGTTGTGCGAAGCGGCTCACAAGTCCCAAGACATGCTCGATGATGGTCCATCGGTCCGGGCTGAACTCAATTGCGCGTTGGGTGCCCATAGCGTAAATAAGCTCGAACCGGACACTCAGGATCTCATCACTTTCGTCGAGGACATCACGCGAATTGTCGTTCAGCCAACGCTGTGTCTCAATCAGCACGTTACCCAGCTCCGATTCGCCAGATAGAAGTCGGTCGAGGCCCATCAGCTCAAATGAAAGGAGATGTTCTGGCTGGACGAGCAGCACCCCACCGGTGCGCATACATTCTTCGCACAGGTTTCGGATTTGCCTCGCCTTGTGCACGTCCAACCGGACTGACCGTGAGATCGGCATGTGGAATATGCGTCTGCCGAGCATGCCACCGAGCTTCCTCAGCAGCATATGGAACATCTGGGTTGACAGTGGTTTGAGGACGACGATCCGCACAAGCTTCTTTCCGTCTGCCAGAGCTGCAGCTACAATAGGGACGATGATAGACGACTTTCCTTCACCCATATTCAGCTGCAAGATCGAGTTCGTACCGGACGACGGTGAAATCATTTCCCGAGCGATTTGAGCTTGTACCTGTCGGATCAAGATGTGGTTTTCGATTTCGAGAAGCAGCCAGTCCGGATAATGCACCGGGTCCCAATCTCGATGGCCTGGGTTGCTGAGTTCGCTCAGCAGTTCCGAGTCGTTTCCGATGCACGCCAGGAGGCGCTCGGCCCGTTGCAGATTCGAGATGGCCACTCCATATTTAATCAAAGAAGCTTTCCAGTCGTCGCGCAGCAAGGCTACTTTGTCACCAGCTAGATGTTGGAGGAGCGACGTGGTCGACAAGCGGGGCCACATTTTCGCCTCCCAAGCCAGCCGACGGGTGGTGGACGTTTCTGCCTGGAAGCAATGACAGATCGTCTGATACATATTATCGACGTGGGTTTTACACAGCGTCAGATGACTTGCTAGCAGTGGCTTGAGTGCCTTTGTTGATCCGCTGAGTCTGCCTTCCGCACTGCTGTGAAGCGAGTCGAAGCTCTCCAACAAGTCAATGGCATATCGATGCTCATAGCGACCTGAAGCCTTCGATAAGAGACGCACTAGAAGTGACTTGAGTTCGTTGTGGCTCCCCACACCTTTGTCTTGCTGTCCGATCCATGAATGAAAGTTTTCAAGACGAGCCGAGGGAAAGCTGGGAGCCGTTCTCCCCATGATGTCAGTGAACTCGACATGACTCCGCTTTCGACAATAATTGTAAGGGGGCTCGGAAAAGGAGTATTCTAGCAGGCTTTGGTCTCCGGCATCCAGATCGTCCAGTATATTTTGCGTTTCGCCGATAGATTCTTTAAACTTGGCGTTGCGATACCACCTTCCGAACCAGATCCGTGCATCATTTGTGGCCTCCTCTACGGAAACGTAGGTATCGAAATCAAGGCCATCTGGATCGCAAAGATTTGCTTCAGGCCACTGGCGAATGAGGGCGTCCGCGAAGTGTCCGACGCATTCCTCTACTGCCGCTTGGTACTCATCCCTTCGACGCTGGTCAGCGTCTGCGAATGTTTCGTAGGAGAATTGAGGCAGGTTGGATTCCGGGCACAAATAGAACGGGCGGCCCCTTTTATCAGTCACCTTTACCAATTTCTCTTTATCCGGTCTATAGCCATGCGTTAGTTGGAAAGAAGCAAAATCTGGCGGTCTTGTCGCACGAAGTTCGGGGATCGTTGCGAAAGCCAGAAGTGTCTGGACAAGCTCTTGTTTCGCGTGCTGGGAATAAGTCAGAGTGGACAGAAACATCATGATTCTGTATTTATCTTTATCGACCACACTGTGAGATAAAGCGTTGTGTAGCGTACACCAGTCTCTGGGGAGGTACTTGGCTGGTGGATCCAGCCATTTCGTATCGTAGCCGAGATGCAAGGGATCTTCTTTTCTGCAACCTTCGAGCGGCTCCCCCCATGACTCGATCTCATGGAGTAATTGTGAACAGCCTCTCACGTTTGCAGACCAATCATCGACTAGCTTTGCAATGTGACAAACCTGGGACTCACGTATGCTGTTTGAGACTTGGTCTCGGGCGATATAGACGACATCATGAGCTGTCGTATGATTATCTGCCCCAAATTCGTGTACACGATATGCAGAATCCCGGATGGCTGCCCTTTCGAGCAAGTGTAGGTCGCCGCAGATGTCTACATCTGGCAATTCCGTGGGTTGATCATGAAATAGATTGAACGTTCTCGCTTGCTCGAAAATTGACCGTACGGATGTGCAAAACGAAACGTGCTGCGAAAGTGGAGGGAGAGTCTCCCATTCCACCTCCTGCATCACCCGAAGGTGCCGCGGGTAGTACTGACGCCGCGGGGTTAGTCGCGCAAGTAGCAACAATAGCTCAACTTCCGTTTGATCAAGACTGACAAAGGACCGGACGGAGGGCGACCCTAATGTCGAAAGGGCTTCCTCGGTGCCAGTCCGACCGGTAAGCTCATCGGTCAGACAGTGGGCTGTGACAGCATGGAGATAACATTTGAACAGCTTGCTCTTCAGGGTGCCGTTGTCAACAAGTCGCCCGATTTGACTGTCAATATGATAGAGATGATACGAAAGGTGTTGTGTTGACGTGTTAATATATACACGTACGTGGGGGCCGTCTGGCTTGAACAGCACGTCGCCGTGAGGGATGATGACGCTGCGGGCAGAGTCGTTAATTCCCCGAAGGACGAGCTTGTTGACCAGTCCGGTTAGGGTGCCAAAGGATTGGTTTACATCCACGGACATGCCACGGAATTGCTTCGATTCAAGCTGCGTGGCACCTTTTCTTAAGACAAAGTCAAGCTTCAGTCGTGGCAAGTGCACTTCCAACACTTCCGTCTCGCAATTAAGTGTGACTTGTATATGGATCGCATTTTCTAATGGACTTAGGACCGTTGACACGGCCTTTGCTGTGGGCGTGTGAAGGTCAATCAATCTCGAAGATCCACAGAGTAATAAGTTTTCCCCTCGGCTGCCGGACCGCATCTGCCAGTTCTGTGATTTTGGCGTCCAAGCATTGAGTAACGGTCGCCATTCAACGAAGCCCGTGTCAATGTCTAGCCAATGCGCGTAATCGTTAATGAAAGCCTGTGGAAAGTCGCCGTCTAAAGCATGCACTGGGAGAAGTTCGTAGACCTGTCCTTGTTTTTTTGCCCGGATGATGAGTTCGGAGTCGTGCATGCCGAAGTACAACTGTTATGGTATTCATTAGCAACACAAACAACTCCGTCACCAGAAAATTCCGCCCACCAAAAAGCAGAAAAAGAAAAGAGAAAGGATAACACCTACTTGGTGACCAAATAACTCGTTCCGAGCTTCGAAAATCATTCCACTCATAGTTGACGGGACAACATCGAGAACTTTCTGTCACGCACATCCATCGATCAGCCCTTGTTCTTTGCTTCATTGAGTGGAATATGTTACCTCGCCAAATAATCGACGGAAAGTCGGATGTGATTCATACGAGTGGGGAAGCCTTGTGAGCGGCGATCCATTGACAAGCAAACTTCCCTCCAGCAGGTTGTAGTGGACCAGCATTGACGAAGGACCGCCTTCATTCGATATCTCGGTCACGAGCCATCGCTCGCTGGGCATTTCTAAGGTCGTCCATGGGGATCCCGGCACATAACTCGCCCAAAGCCGACCAATTGTCCTATCAAGACCGTTGCACACCCCTAGAATCCGCTTGCGCAGGAGTGGTTCGAGAACGTATAATAGCCTCCAATGTCGTCGCAATAGCGTTTTTATTGGAGCAGGCAGATCGTCTATCACCACTGGGCATCGGTCGTGCACGATGATGGAGCATTCAGTCACGACCGCAATATCCTCGTCCAATTCGAGTAGATAAGGAACATGGTGTGGATCGACGTCAAATGTCCCATGACAAGTCAAGGCCATTTCAAGCGTCCGCGCATTCAGAATTTTTAGCTCCTCCTCCTTCTGTCCTCCTTGCAACTTTTGGCCCAATTCGCGTATCCAGCGCAACGAGATTACTCGTGCTCGTCGCAGAAAACGGTAGCAACCCTCTTGAACCGCGTTGCAGGTAGAGAGGGAGAGCAGTCGAGCTGCAAGAGCGACAAAAGTACGTGCCGCTGTGGCACCCTGCCAGTTGCCTTCGATCGTCCCGACCGCATCGTTCAAGGCCGACAGTAATGATCTCCCAAATTCCTCTTCTTCAAGGTCGGCGTGGGACTCCCGACGCACCTCTCCTTTACTGAAGGGGCCAACCTGCCATGCAGCTTGGGTGAGCAAAGCGTGCGTCTCATGGCAATTGAAGTTGAGGATACGGGCGGTGAGTTCGCGAGCTATGTTCCGCCACTGTAGTCGATGACCAGACCGCAAAGTTCCAAAGGCGTAGTACTCATGCATCGTCAGCGCCTCAGGACACTTAGCTTGGCTGGCAATCACTTCGTTAGAGGTGTGAATCGTGTTGTTCACAGCGTACTGCAGCTCCCTGTACGGCCCAGGTGGGAGCTTGAGCGTGCACTTTTCACGCACATCGCAGCGATCTAGGAGTTCTCCCGTCCATTTCAATTTTTTCGAATCGTAAAGAGAATAATTTAAGCCGTTATTGACGCAGACGTTGGTTTCGTTGGCTTGAGAGATTTTCTGGTGTCGATAGTGCGAGATGACAAAGGGCTTTGTAGTCGATGTGAGCTGGAGCCGTCCTGCCTGCGATTTAACGAATTTGTGTAAACCGATGTAGCTGCGGAGGGCGTATACTCCTTCTTGCTTGCCTTTGCCTCGACGTGGAGCTTGAGCGCCAGGGTCAACGGACAACATGTCGACAAGAATGCTATATGTGGTATCCCGCCACTTGGATACAACGGTTGGCACATCGAGCTCGAACACTGCGGCTTTTGCCTCCAAGTCTCTCTCCGGAAGTGGCCACTCATGAATGTCAATGGTGAGTCCTCTGGCCTTTGACTTCAGTCGGCATTTCTGGCAAGATTCGCTGTGCTCAGAAACCTGCCGACGTCTTTGCCACCGAGAGACGTATTGGCAATCTATTCCGTCTGACTGTTTTATCAGCTCATGGTACCGTTGACGTTTCTTCGCGAGCTCAGATAGCTTTTGAGACCGTTCAGTCGTCGCTTCCGCCTCGATCTTTCGTCGCAGTTCCTGGTGATGATATGGAGGCTGCTCGAAGTAGCGCACGGCAAAGCTCTTCGACGCATCGACAGACCGAAAGATGGACGGGAATCCCGGTGTAGCTGCTTTTCTTCTCGTCGCGAGATGCCGCTCAACGCGGAATAGCCGTTCCATCTGAGCCTCCCTCCGCAACAGCAACGGCTCAAACAGCGAGGGTGGGAACCCTGGGTCGTAGTCGTGTAACAAAGGGTAGTGGTGCAGCGCGCACTTGTCAAGCGCAACCCACAGGTCCATTGTTGTGAGGAGCATCAGAGAAATGTCTTCCGGCATATCTGTGTAAGCGGATGAAGCTGCCGTTGCGTAAGTGTCAATGACCTTTGCGAGCGCCGTGCAGGCGTCTTTACGTTCCAGGTTTGCGCGGAGCCAGTCGTTGAGAGAGTGGTGCACCCAGAGTTCCAGATCTGCCAGATAAAGACGGACTTGGCCTTCGTCCCCTAGTAGCAGATTTGGGTCCGGCAAGCTTGAGCTGCACTTCGAGATGCGGCGACCACAATCCGAGGTAAAATGATGGTAGGTTGAAGATGACGCCGACCGCGCTCGCGCTCTCGCCAGGTACAACCGCAACCTTGAGAGTTTTAGTTCAGTATCGTGGAGGAAGGATAGCTGCGATGGCTGCCAGTTCAGTTGCGTCCCTAGGGGATCCGGATGCTTCTCCAAGGAACTCCATCTGCGAATCAATTCTTGCTGGACAGCCTCGATTGTCGTCTGTATATACTGCAACCAGGCCGTTCCATCCTCCGCCCCAAGTTTCAGCGCACGGCGGCTGATCTTTGCTGTCATAAGAAAGAGCGTATCACTCGGTAGAGAAGCTTCCAGGGCGCCTCCCAAGACGTGTGTCATGAAGAAGATCATGAATGACTTGTACCGCCGATGCGGCTCCTCGTTATCATCTCGCATGAGGCTCGTCTGCAATGCAACGCGAAGGAAAAACCACAAGGCGGAACGTCGCCAAGGTTTGAGTGCATCCTTCCAGAGGACATCATCGCGTGTGTGCTTGTGGATGCGAGGAACATTGCGCGGCTGCCCAACGGCTCGTAGAATGCCGGTGAGCATTTCCGTGATGAATCTTGGGTGCACTGTGTCCCTGGTCTCAATGACCTTCGAGTGTGCCTTTGTTACAGTTGGCAATACTTCCTGGGGCGTCTCAGCATCGACTTTGACGAGTAACTCAGCTAGCGGCTCGAGGAAGCTGGCATCCGCGATTCGATCTTGGCCGATTACTATGACTGGACCTGGGAAGCACCGTCGCAGTCGGCCCCTGGTCCCGATAACGGCCTCGGTGGTTGGCGAGAGTTCGAAGGACTCGAATGAATATTGGTCTGAAAATCTCCTAACGATGAGCCCCGCGTTCTGGCCGCGGATGTGCAACGCCAGGATATCTAAATCAACGCAAACGATGTTAAAAACCTGCTTCGTCCCCGAAGGATGTTTTATCCATACCTCTATCCATCATTTTCTTCAGTGATGTTTGCACCTTTTCGGCCACCAATCCTCCCAAGTGGTCTCGGAGCTCGAGCATGTTGCCGACCATCTTGATGCAAGGGATCCATTCTGAACGCTCCTGCTCCGAAATGTGAAGTTGAAGCGATCTTAATGCTGCCAGCAACTCATCTATCAAAGACGCGCTCTTCCTAGCGTCGCTATCGTCTTTCTGCGGCAGTTTCGGAGGGAGGAAGACATGGTCTATGATGTAATTCAAATCTTTGCGCATCCTGATGAGTTACCGGATGGAAGTCCTCGGTATAAGAACGATTAATCAATGTGAGCCTTTTGCCACAGATATATTAAAGCTGATGATTTTCTTTCATGTCTTAAGTTGATGTGCTGGTCAAAGAAGCGGGGAACTCTACTAGTAGGTCGGATCGCTTTGAGCCAGTTTGCTACTCCGGATCAAGCAAAGCGTCCGTCTCGGCCTTACCTGTTTCGTCGCGCGGTCTCCAGGTCTGATGCTGAGTCTTGATACAATTGTGGGAAGCAACGAAACCAGCCCACAAGGAGGAGTTTGATCAATCATCACAGGCTGTGGGATATGCGGAAATCACCGACGATTAATCAATGAGGGAAAAGGAGTTACGGAAGGTGTGGCCTTTTGATATTGAATAGTTACTTGGCAAGAAGCCTGCTTGGGCTTTCAAAAAGCAGAGTTACGACGGGCGACGGAGGGACAGCAAAATGCACCGGTCAGGAGAAAATACTATGTTACGAATGGGGTATTCTAGGCTGCTTGGGCATATCAAACCCAAGTCCCGAATCCGTCCTCCCAGCAACCGTGTACGCTGGGTGGCGGCGAGTTGCCCTAGGGGAGCTTGTGGAGAGACGATTACGGCAGGAGTCTGCCCAAGATGGAGAGCAGACCGTGCTGGGGCCTGCAATGAAGGCTATTGAGGTGAAGGGGGATGGAATTGGGGATGAAGGTGCTTTCGTAATCAAGACGCCATCACCGTATTAGAACTTGTTCATGAAATTTTGACCGCTTGGCAACTCTCTTGTCCACAGAAGTTTCGCCTATTGTTCAGCGAGAAAGCACCCTTCTATCATTCTAGCCTGAAGGTGATTTGAGAGCCGTCTGCAAAACTGGAGTAGCTCTCTATCACTAGGGAACCCCATCAATCCACTGAGCCCCCCGGTAAGCCGTCACATTCTTTGCTGAGAGGCAAGCTAGGGACTCTCAGGCGTCGTCCGTGGCTCGAGGGGCAAGAGGTATTAAGATGTATTATACTGTGGTTGTCGAAAGGAGTTGCACTGGATAAGTTGAATATGAAACCGGGGTTGGTAACGCTAGACGCCAGCTGAAAGTGATGCGGCTACTTTCGCGGAAAATGCTCGGTTCCGAGTGGATTACCCTTCTCATCGTAGCATACTCCACTGTAATAATTACGTTTGTCGTTATCGCTTGTGTGATCGGCCTCCCTAGGTTCGCGATATCTATTAGCGAACCCGTGGTTAGATTAGAAGAGAGATACTTACCTTAAAGCGATTTCTATAGTACCATCCGGTAGAGGTTTCTTCGTATTCTGTACAGCCTTAGTAAAGCCGTCTTTACTAGCTTATACGGCGACCGCTGGTCTTATCTAGCGTTAGGTTACCGTTACTACGGAGAGCCTTACGACTTGAATACTCTTTATAACCGTCTTCTTTAAATCCACTTTCTAGATGATTTTATTACTTAATATAATAGGGACGGAGCTTAGCCTCTGGAGCTTAAATCGACTGAGAGGATATTATATACGTTTAGGTCTACGTTTATAGTAGATAAAATACTAAGTAATTATTAAAAGTCTTAATAACCGGATTAGCCTTAGATAATCGTAATAAATTAAGTCGAGTTAGTAGATAGGAGTGCTTAAAGGGATTCTTATATATAAAGGTACTACTATATACTCGAAAGGACGTAGTAAAAAGATTCCCTAAATAGAGTAACGACCGTACTATATTAACTCTATATTTTAAACTTATGAGTTAACAGCGTAGGCTTCTATATAATGGTTATACCGTAACTTAATTATATAGGGATAAGTGTAATAACCTTAAATATTATTATAAACGAATTAGCTTACTCTTATCGCGAATCCTATAGTAAAGTAGGTATAGATTTAGTATTTCTTATAGCGCAGCGGTAATACCGGCCTATTATTAGCGGCTTCTACGGTGGCTAGAAAGAACTATAATAAATCCTATTATTTTCGAGCTTTTTCCCGTTATAACGTTTAGCTTCTACTGGCCTAGATCGATTTCTAAAAGCGTTATAAGACTAGAAGTATAGCTTATTATAAGTAAATACGTCCTAATTATTAATAGGTACATTCGGTAAGTATTATAAATAACTTATAACTTATTCGAATCTACTATATACTCTATAAGCTACATATCTTATAGTAGCGCCTTAACGGACGGTCTATCTCTTAAGTCTAGTTATATTAACTTATTAATAAACTCCCGATCCTCCTTCGCGATTTCCTAAAAAGAAGTTATCTCGAAAGGCGTTCGCTTTTCTACCGATTTAGTAATAATTATAAGTGTATTAAATCTATTATTATCCGTAAAGCTTATATAACTCAGCGGAAAAAGTCTAAAATATTTATCTTACCGTCGTAATACCTCTATAGGATATACCGAATTTATCGGATCTATATTAAAGGGCTTAAAAATATATTAATTCTCTCCCTATATTAGACTTATAAACTTTATAAAGTTAGTAGACGGAAATTATTTATTAATATCATAAGGGGGGACTTTACCGTAGCTCCTAAAGATTAAATATCTATAGGTAAACCTTAGATAAGATTAAATATCGCTTTAAGACTTCGAAAGATAATAACTCTAATAATATACTCTTCGACGACGGAATTAACGTATATATTATCTCCGTAGTCCGCCAATTTAATATTACGGAAGCGATTTCCACTTTTATTATAATTAACTAGAATATTATTAAGTTTAATATCTATTATTAAAAGTTAGGTATTATATAATAATATATTATAATTATAGCTTTTTACGTACCCGTATAAACGATTCCCTCTTCGTATAAAGCTACTAGAGCTTATAAAATAATCTTTATAATATACTTAACTTCTAAAAACTAAAGTTTTTTTATCGCCGATTCAATTAATAAATTATTATCGAGATATTCTAAAATTAATAAAGGAGGATCTTAAACTTCGTTAATTAGGCGGCGAAGAGATAATATAGTCTAAAAACACTTAAGGATATTACGCTCGTTACGGAAGAGAAAGTTTAGTATAATTTTAATAATAATATCCTATTTCGTTTATTTATTACTATATTAAGTTAGAAGAGCGAACTAACTAGTATAATAAATAAAAGTCCTTATACAGCCCGCTATATATTTCGGTACAGCTACTTCGAAACAAGATAATTACTATAAGTACCATTCGTTTAACTACTAATTTGCACGGTTAAAATAGAGGCCATCCTTCGGAATACCTTTATCATATAGTACAAAAAGAGGCCTGAGTTACGCGGCGGCTTTATGGGGCGGTGGCCTCGTTTTTAATCGCTGCTAGTTAAGCCCAGCAGTGGTTACTACTTTAAAAGTAGAATATGTGTTTCGGGTAGGTGGCAGATGATCCCGATGACTCATGGACCAATTAGGTTACTGTCGCAGCCCCAAGACTGTGCCGCCGCCAAGTCTTCGCTACCTACCAACCACCACACCTCCTGCTGGCGTGTTCGTAACACACCATCCTACAGCGCATCAGTTGAAAAAGTCTTTTGTCTCCCCTCCTCTCATTCCCGGTCGACATGTCCCCACCACGAGCGAAATCAGACATCAAAAGACACGGGCGGCAATTTTCAGCGCTGGACCCGTTGAACGACCAAGGTGAAACTGCCATCTTATACCCCGATCTCCTCTAGCTGACGGTCTATAGCAGCACGTCCCCGTGGTATTCGGCGAAAACAGTCCTTCACGCCATTCCGCAAGAGCGCACGTATACAAGAGAAACAACGTCTCCGTCGGCAGCTAGAGAGCCAAGAGCGAGTACACCAACTTCTCTCTCCTACGAGTAACACTCCTGATAAAGAGGCATGTTCTACTGTCCCTTCCCCCACAAACATAAGCTGACTGAAAGCCGAAGCCCCCTTCCAATCCCTATCGAAAACGGAAACGGAGTCACGAATCTAGTCGGAATTACAAGACCGAAGCTGGAGAAGTTGACCATCCACTCTCTCCACACAAGGACGAGCCTGGCCAGAAGCGACGGCGGACTCAACCCGCGAACTATGCTGTTCAGGACACATCTAGCCAGGCAGCTGCCAGCAGCATTAGCAACAGCAATTTCCATCTCCGTCACTGGGCCCAAGAAGGAAGCTGGCCTCGGGAATATTTCGAACAAGATAGCAATATGAGTCAATCTCTGACCAGGAAAAGATCAACCCCGTCTCTCAGCAAACAGGAATCAGATATAAGTGGCGTCTCTTTGAGAGAGGGAAAGAATCCCGCCGTCAGAAGTCGGCGCTACCAGCAGATACTTGAATCCGTGGGCATTTGCATGGGCCAGCCTGAACCGCACTTGCGAGCGGCCCAAACTGACAAGGCCCTTTGCCAAGAACTGCTCAAGAAAGAACAGCCAGTTCCAAAAGACTCTCTGTTTAACGATGATCTATTTGAATCGACTTGTGAAGATATAGCAAACCGAAACGAGGCGAGAGTCATTCAGGATATTGGTCGATTGATCGTTCCCGCTCCAGAAGAACTGTTTCGTCGTAGGGCAAAACACCTCAAGCACTTAATCGAAACCGTCGATGAAAGCTGGATCAAATCCATCCCCCTCGTCAAAGGTCCTCGCCCGCAGCCTGACTTTTCTATAGGACTTAAATCATCTGCATTTACCTCTAACCAACTTAAGAAATTGCAACCCTCTATTAGTGATTGGCAGACGATGTCGCGTCTGGTGGCTACAGATGAGATGTATTTCCTATTCCTGACAGCGGAGGTGAAATGCGGTAACGAAGCACTCAATATCGCGGATCGGCAGAACGCTTATAGCGCCGCCGTTGCGGTAAATGCCGTCGTCGAGTTATATAGATTGGTATCGCGTTAAGACGAGCTTAACCAGAAAATCCTGACCTTCTCAGTCTCGCATGATCATCGGGCTGTGAGGATCTATGGCCATTACGCTCTGATCAATGGGAAGGATACTTGCTTCTACCGCCATCCTATTCGAAATTTCGATATCACGGACCAAGATGGCAAAGACAAGTGGACTGCCTACAAATTCACCCTGAGCGTTTACAACGACTTTCGTCAAATCCACCACGACAGAATTACTTCCGCAGCTGATCAGCTGCCCGACCCCGAAGTCTTTGTTGTACAGCCCCTCTCCCAGCAATCAAATCTCGAGTCCTTCGAACAAGACGACAGCCAATTAACCGCCTCGTTCTCATAACAGACAGAGCCTGAACTTCCGTCATCTCAGACGTCTAAGCCTGTGTTCAAGAAACCAAGGGGAAAAGGTATGAAATAGTTACGTTGTTCCGAAAACGAAAAGAATATATCTTCGCACTATCGACGTAGATCGAAAGGCGGTATATTAATCATTCCCTTAACCCCTTTAAAAGTTGACCACGTAGCTAGTAATCTTCATTTTACTCTTGGAACGCCCTTTTAACTCGAGGTCGGAGAGATTAAGGATTATATAATCGACGTTATCAAGGTAAATATGGCATAACTCCTCCGAGTGGGTTCCACTCACATTACTTTTCGCGGCACTGTCGTTCTCTGGAGAGACGTATTTGCTTAACGCGGGAGACGCCGCTTGGTTACAAGGCTTAGAGCCTGGCCGGGAACAACACTCCTACGTCCTACGGTAATGATAATCGCTTTCTTGCTGGCAGTAGCACAAGCGTATAAGGTAAAGCCCTATGATTTCTAATAGGAATCCCCAAAGATACCCATAGAACTTAAACTTCGGAGCGTATTCAAGCCTTTACACGAGACTAGTATAAGTTAGATATCTATATCTACTATCTACGCCCAGACTCCTTTTAACCTGCCCGTTACGAGCCTATTATATAGCCTAGCTACATCATTAATGGAAATTTTATGCTCTCCAATCCTCCTCGCAGTACTAACTTATTCTAGGCTATAGTCTAGGTACGTCTACGAGCAAGGGCGCGATCTCCACTATATTCCGCCTCCTTAAGAAACCCGAAGCCGACTTAGCCTTTATTAGCCTGATTAGTATTTCGTATCCTCTAAATTTCCCGTGGTTTAGGACCGTGAAAATCTGCAGGACGTCTGTGGCACTTATAGTTATATATCCCCTATTATCTTTAGTAACGGTCTAACCGTAGTAGACCAGGTATATTTATAATTTCTCTTTCGGGAGGAGGCCAGTTCGATTCTTCCGTTAATTTATATATATAATATTTATCGTTATATTAAACAGTTATATATATTTTCGAGTTAGTTATCCGCGCTAACTCGTTCGCTTTTTTAAATAGATTTATCCTCCGCTTACGAAGCTTTTCTCGAAGAAGCCGTTTAATTTTCACTATCGCTATACTTATTAAATACTGTTAAGCTTTCTGGTAAAGAAGTCGATAACCTCGTGTAATACCTAGGATGGTTTGATATGGAATAATCAAAGACTATTGTTAAGTACTTCGGATTTGGCTATATTATTAGAAGAGGAACCAGATGGCGGCATCCACAACTGGCGGCATCCATAATTAGCGGTATCCACAATTAGTAACATCCATAGCTTAAGGCATCCATAACTGGAGGCATCCAGAATTAGTAACATCCACAACTAGCGGCATCCAGAATTGGCGGCATCCAGAATTGGCGGTACCTATAATTAGTACATGAGGACTGGAAGCTTACATATATGTTTTAGTAAGTCCCACTCATTATAGCAATAGCGCTAGAGCTATCCATCGAAGATAATAGCAAAGCTGACTCAAGAAACATGTGCCTTATTATTATTTTTCGACCAAGACTATGTAACGGACGTCCCCCCAGACCTTTCAGAAGTTTATTAAGCAGGTGGCTGCGCCGTAAGTTCCCACACCTCTTTAACGATTACGATATACTCTCTAATAAGTCGTCTCAAATATCGCCACTCGATATCGCTTCTACGAATATACCTACTCGGGGAAGCGGGGAAGTAATTTTCACTATGGCTCCCTAAGTAAACGGAAGCGCTCCTCCTTATACTTTAGAGAGATCCTCCCATAAGTTAAATTAGTATTCGATTAGACTGGGTTTTTGATCGGTCGTTTAATCGTCACGGTATAAGCATAGGGGTTCGGGTTAGGAATTGTTAACGGATGAGGAATAGCGTTTTATGGTTAGAGATCATTCTTGTCTACACGTCTATAGTAATGGAATTAGTTCACGTCTTATTGTTTGTCCTGAGGTACCCCTAATAGTATATCTCAACCCGTTCTGTGAAAATTATAGATATATTGGACAAAGGAGGGGGAGGAGAGGTGGAGGTGGTAGTATATTACAATGTTTGAGGACTTGAGAAAGAGGAAGTGAGAGAAGATTATTAGGGCATATATAAAAGCGAAAGCAACGCCACAGAGTATCCAGTTCTGGCTTTTTTCATCAAAACATCTGCCAAGGTAACCTCAAGATCAATGATATACGCACGACTCTCGGCAGTGCTCCAAAAATGGCTCTTCTAGGAGTGATCAGTGGAAGAAGTCTCCAGATGTACCACCAGAATGTAAGCCGTAAAGTAGAGGAGGCCTATGGATTTTGTAACATAGTCAGCAGTCTTTAAAACAACACCAGTGCTCGGGAAACAGAACAGATGCTCCGACATTATTCTGTTGTCGATTCTCTTTGATATGGAGCCCAGCAGCTAACTGCCTCAGATTATTTTTGACAATTTGCGGACCCAATTACTCGCAAATCAGGGATCAACAGTGCCCCTTCTAGAATAGCCACTTCCCCATCATTGCCGCACCGAGACTTTTTCGAGAACGACAGACGTGGTGAAGATGACTCACATCGTGCAGATCTGACTCAAGCTTTTCACGCCTGCTGAAAAAAACTGTTGAACCTGCATTTTCATTGCCCACGGTGCTGGCCGAACCGCTGCCATGGAAACCATTGCCACAACTATACACTAGCTGCTTCGGATCTCGATGCTGTGGAAGTTGCTAATGAGTA
>JAABUK010005833.1_pt1 | contig 18810 bp, 12 predicted proteins | sample 5559141 | NCBI WGS metagenome assembly JAABUK01 (sample SAMN10711869, study PRJNA513367) | rock metagenome | isolation source: Antarctica rocks | place: Antarctica: Victoria Land, Pudding Butte nord | collected 2016-01-03 | reverse complement strand
TTGATTAAAGGAGGATCGGTGTGAAGACTGAAATCTGCGGTTATATGAATTTGTCCGGCAGCTATTTTATTAAAGCCAATTGTAAAAAGAACAAATAGAAAACTGATACATTTTAACATGATGCGATTTTTAAACATTATAACAACCCATAGTGTTTTGATATTTTAATAATCTCCTTGATGACTGATACAGAAGTAAAAATTAATGGAAAGTTAGTTGGCCCGATACATCAGGTTACTTTTTACCGGTTCAGATATAATATATCTGCATTTTTAAACCCGCAAAGTGAAAACCTGCTGGGAGTAAAGGTAAATAAGGTTTCTGCAAACCAGCTTGTAAACGAAGCAGAACGTACCACAGAGTTTTCGGTTTTCGGGTGCATATTTCACCCGATGTTCCTCGAAAATCAAGCAGACAGCACCTGCTCCTATTTTTTGAACAGAGCAATAGAGGGGAACGGGTGTTAAACTGACTTACCTAGGTAAAGAAATGGAAAGTGCGGAAGTATACTAAAGTATTAAAATTTGATCCTCTTAACAAGTAAAGTGTTTTGAAATAACATGAATGGACAAAAAAACATAATAACAATATTATTTTTTTTCCTTACTATCAACATCAGCTTGACAGCACAGGAATCTAAACGATTAAGCCTGAATTCAGTTTTACAAAGTAACATGGTCATTCAACAAAACAAACCTTTCAAAATCTGGGGATATGCACCGGCAGGAGAGACGGTCGCAATAACAGCAGACTGGATCAAGACTCCCGTAAAAGTGATCGCCGATGCAGAAAATAAATTTTTAGGAATTATTCCCGTTCCCGTAATAAAAAAGGGAGATTTTACCAAACACCAGTTGGTAGTATCTGGCAATGATGAATCAGTTACTTTAACCAATCTTTTAATAGGTGAAACCTGGATATGTAGCGGACAATCGAATATGCAATTTAGTATGAAGGAAACCATAGACTCAGCGAAAGAAGTTCCTGCTGCCAATTGTCCCAATATAAGATTATTTAGTAGCGGATTGAATTTCAGCAATGAACCAGTTGATACCATCAGAGGCAGTTGGCAGGAGTGTTCACCGCTTAGTGTCAGGAATTTCAGTGCGGTAGCTTACCACTTCGGACGGGAATTGTATAATATGCTCAACGTGCCTGTTGGTATAATTTTTACGGGTATAGGTGCATCAGCGGCACAGGCGTATGTTCCAAGGGATGTTCTGGCAGCAGACCCTTTGCTGGATAGCGTGTATCTACAGCCATATCTGCGCAGTCCGCGCTCAAAGGAAAAGATGACAGGCGGATTTTCTTTTGAGAAAGTAACCAGGCCTTTCCTTTTGTACAATGCGATCATACATCCGTTCACCAACCTTTCTGTAAGAGGATTTACATGGTACCAGGGAGAAGCGAACAGGATGGAACGCGAAAGTTATACAAAGCTTACACAGACAATGATTAAAAGTTGGCGTGTGAATTTTGGTCAGGGTAACCTGCCGTTTTATTATGTGCAGGTAGCTCCATTCTGGTACGATAAGGCTGATTCAACCCTGGCCGATTATGCCTTTTTCCGTGAAGCACAGGAAAAAATTTCCAGGCTGAATAATACGGAAATGGTGCTGACGATGGATGTAGGCGAAGCAAAGAACCTTCATCCCAAGAACAAAAAACCGGTTGGAGTACGCCTTGCTAAAACGGCGTTAAACAGGGAGTACGGACTGCTTGAAGTTCCGTATTGCGGACCACAGTATGATTACGTAATTTTTGACAGTAGAAAAGCAGTCATTCACTTTCAAACTCAGACAATTAAAAGCGGACTCTCCACAAACAACGGCAGCCCTCCTGATTTTTTTACGATGGCAGGAGCAGATAAAGTTTTCTATCCGGCAACAGCAGTAATCATGGGTAAAGACATTGTAGTTACATCTGCTAAAGTAAAAAAGCCGGTTGCTGTAAGGTATGCCTTTACCAACTTTGCTGTAACCAATCTTCAAAATAATGATGGGTTTCCTGCCGTACCGTTTAGAACAGATAGTTGGGAAGAAGTGAAAACAGGTAATGCACAAAAATAGACTGCGTTACTAAGATCATTTTACAATAATGTGGTTAAACAAGGTTGAACTTCTGTTAAACAATAGTGACGAGGCCAATTCAGTGATTAACGGTTTTCAGTTTTTGATTTGCAGGAATGGATGAATTCAGAAGGGGTAATGCCAAACTGCTTTTGAAAATTCCGGATAAAAATCCTTACAGAGCTGTAACCTACTACCTCTGAAACGGTATATACGTTATGGGATTCTTCTGAAAGCAATTCAGCAGCTTTTTTCAATTTTGTAAGATTGATCAGTTCATTTGGGGTTAAGTCGGAAATGTCCTTGATTTTTCTGTAAAATGTAGGCCGGCTCATGTTCACGTATTTTGCCAGGCGTTCAACATCCAGCTCAGTTTCCTGTATGTGCTCGAGTATAATATGGTTGAGCATTTCCAGGAACTTTTCATCTTCTTTTGTATGCGCTATACTTTTCAGATGAGCAAGGGGAGAATTTGTAAAATATGCTTTGATCTTATTCCGGTTTGCCAGCAGGTTGGCGATCTGCATTTTTAAATGCTTTGGAGAAAAAGGCTTATCAATATATGCATCCGCCCCCAGTTCAAGACCTTCCAGCCTTGATTGCAAAGTATCCTTTGCAGTTAGTAAGATGATTGGTAAATGGCTTAGCTCTACATGAGACTTTATTTGTTTGCAAAGTTCAAATCCGTCCATAACAGGCATCATAACATCGCTCACGATCAATTGTACAGTATTTCCTTTCAGGTAATTTAAAGCCTGTATTCCATCATATGTTTTTATAATTTCGTAGGTGTCGGTCAGATTACTTGCAATAAAATCAAGTATCTCTTCATTATCGTCTACCAGTAGGATCAGCGGTTTCATTATGTTAAGACAAGGCAAAAGTTCAGTTTTTATAAAGCTTGCTTGGGGCTTTCCGGTAATGTAAGTATAAACGTATTCATTTCCTTATCTGCAAAATCAAGTGCCAGTGTTCCTCCATGCATTTCAGCGAGCGAACGCGACAAAGTTAGTCCTATTCCGGTTCCTGGTAATTTGACAGTTTCTTTCAGACGATAGAAACTTTTAAAAATCACTTCCTTCATATTGTCAGGTATAAGATACCCATCATTCCTGAAAATGATCCTGTACATTCCAATATGATCAGGTATCGGCGCCAGTAACACCTGCACTTTGGATTTTGAGTATTTTATGGCGTTATCCCATAGATTACTGATAATTTTATTGAATACTTCAGCATCAATGCAGGCATAAAACGATTTCGAAAAATCAACCCTCATGTCTATTTTTTTCTGTGCTGCTATTACCTTAAAATTTACGTAATGATCTAACAACAATCCGGATATGTCTTCTTTTGAAAAACTTAGTCTGAATCCGTTCATTTCTATCTTGCGGAAATCAAGGAGCTGATTGCTTAAATGGAGAAGCCGGTCAGTGTTTCTGTTCATAATTTCCAGGTTTGTTTTTATTAAAGGCATTTCATCTGCTCTCTCCATAATGTTTTCCATAGGCCCTTTTATCAACGTAAGGGGTGTGCGGATTTCATGTGCCACATTGGTAAAGAAATCAATTTTGTCTTTATAATTTTCCCGTTCTTTATCATATTGCAGCCTTTCAAGGTTTCTTTTATTTTTCTCTTTGGATCGGTTAATAAACAGCCGGACAGTAAAATAACCCAAAGAAATGATTGTTATTATATACAATGCATAAGCCCACCATGTCTTCCACAGGGGTGGCAGAATCCTAATAACAAGAACAGCCGGTTTGCCGTAGTTTGCTGTACTGTTATTAAGGGCTTTTACTTTAAAAGTGTATGTTCCGGGATTCAGCTCTGTAAAATACACTTTCCGGTTTGTTTCGAGGTGTGTCCAGTCATTATCAAGGCCTTCCAGTTTATATGCATACCTGTTCATGTTTGGGGCAGTATAGCTCAATGCAGCAAAATCAATACTAAAGGTTGACTGAGCGTAGGATAGTGTGATGCTTTTTGCATAGGTAATGGAACTTTTCAAGGGAGATCCTTTTTCATCAATAGTTAATTCTTGATTGTGAACCTGGAAACCAGTTAAGAAAACAGGCGGTGTGAATGTATCATTTTTAATAGAGTCGGGGTAAAAAGTGATTAACCCATTTACGCTGCCAAAATACATTTGTCCGGAAGCGTCTTTATACCCTGAGCTATAATTGAACTGGTCTGTCAGTAACCCATGCGATTTTGTATATACTTTTATTTTCCGGCTCACCGGAGAAAAACATACAAGTCCTTTGGATGTGCTGATCCATAAATTTTTCCTGGCGTCTTCCAAAATTGAATAGGTAATGTTCGACAGAAAACCGTTATGAGTAGTAAAACGCTCGAACTGGCCTTGTTTTGATTTGTATTTACATAAGCCGCCTTCTGTAGCAAACCACATGGTTCCGTTGCTGTCCTCAAAAATTTTATTGATCACGTTACTCGGTAAGCTGAACCGGTTATCAGGTTGAAAAGAGAACTGCCCGTGCATTCCTGTCTTGCTGTTATAATAAAACACCCCATCTCCGTAAGTTCCCGCCCAGATTGTTCCGGCCTTATCCTCAAACAGTGTTCTGTAAAAAACTTTAGGTAAAAATTTCAACTGCTTAAAATCTTCTCTATCCTGTATGAATTCATAAAGTCCCTTGTCAGTTGTAGCAATTATCTTATTTGAATTCGTTCTGAAAAGGCTGTATATGAAGTTGCTGCCTAAGGAGGAATTACCTGTATTGAAATGCTTGGTCTTTCTGCCGTTTTTAATATCAAGAATGTCAAGTCCATGCAAATAAGTGCCCACCCATACTTTATCATCATCTATTAACAGGCCATGGATATTGGAATAGGAAACACTTTGTTTGGTCATTTCAGGGGTAAAGTTTTCGAACTTTCCCGTAGTGGGATTGAATTTGTTTAAACCGGCATCTTCAGTCCCTATCCATATATTGCCGTTCTTATCCTTGCAAATTTCACGCACAGCATTGCCGCTTATCGAGTTGAAGCCCGATTTTGGAAAATATTTTTTAAAAGTTATATACTGTTTAGGATAGTAGTTTATACCGCCAAAATATGTTCCTGCCCAAATTCCACCTTCGTTGTCCTTACAAAGCGTATGAACAATATTATCAGAAAGAGAATACGGGTCATTTCGTTCTTTTATTAAGTGCTTGTACTTTCCGCTTTTTATATCAAGAATAAAAATCCCTGATTGAGTAGCTATCCAGTACTCGTCTTTTGTTGCTGCCAGTATCTCTCTTACAATAATATCTGTTTGGTCACTGTTTAAAGTTAAAACGTCTTTATAGGCGGATGTTTTAATGTCGAATGATTTTAAACCCTGGTTTGAGGTCCCTATCAGCAGTGTGCCATTTTCCGTATCGAAAATGGATTCAATCCAGGTGGAAACAGCATAAGGAGACCGAAAAAACAAATCATACTCCGTAAATTTATCTGTAGTACTATCGTACTTTGCAATAGTGCCTGAAGAAGTAGAAAGCCACAAGGTATTATCTTTCATCAGGCAAAAAGAAGTGACTTCTTTGCCGATCTTAAATCTTTTCAGATCCCCTGTCTTTTCATTCAGGCGGTAAAGTGTATACAACGAAATGTACCAGATATTGCCGCCCGTAACTTTTACCGTCTTTATTGAATAGTTTCCGGCAACTTTTAAATGGCTGAATCTTTCGGTTTTTTCATCATACCTGTATATTCCTTTTTCTGTTCCGACCCATATCGTATTACTTTCATCTTCATCGAGACTTAAAATGCTATTGCTTCCAATGCTGTTTACCATTTCAGTATCATCTCTGAAAATCTTAAATGACAGGCCATCAAACCTGTTTAATCCGTCACGTGTTCCAAACCACATAAAGCCCTGATGATCTTGCAGGCTGCACAGTACAGCATTGTTCGATAAACCGTTCTCAACCTGGTAATGGCTGAAGTAATAAGGTTGGCTAAAGACAACATTTGCAGAGGTGATAATAACCGCCAGGTGCAGAACCAGTAATTTTCTTGTATAGGGCCACATGAGATGAATATACTTTGAATAGGGGTGGAAGCTTTTTCTGTATACCAAATTTAATGGAAATCCCCTCAAAACGATAAGCTGCGGAAATGAGACAAATCAGGCAAAAATTTGAAACAAAAAATCATGCTGATCCTGAAATAAATATTTCATTTTACATAATTAATAAATGCCAGTGAAATCCTATCATTATTTGGATAGGCAGTTTTCTTTTTCTTAACTCAAAATAATTAACGATTGTTCATGGCAGCAAATGCAACGCCTTACAGCGATTTTTCAGATAATCAGCTTTTTAGCCTGGTTAAGCAAGATGACAGAAAAGCTTTTGAAGAACTTTACAACCGCTACTGGTTATTCTTACTCGATTCTGCCTGCAAAACGCTCCAATCCAGGGATAAAGCACAGGATATCGTCCAGGAAATTTTTATCAGTTTGTATCAAAGGCGTCAATCCATCGAGTTGTTGGTTTCGCTGAAAGCCTATTTGTGCAAAGCGTTGAAATTTAAAATCTTAAACGAATTTCGTTCACAACTGGTAAGGCAAATATATCAGAAATCACTTTTTTATTCTTCAACTTGCAAAAACGATTATGCAAGCGCATTTGAAACAAAAGAACTGGAACAGGCAATAGACAGATTGGTTTGTCTGCTTCCTGAAAAATGTAAAGAGGCATTTCTGTTGAGCCGCCAGCAGAAGCTGTCCTATAAAGATATTTCAGGAGAGCTTGATATTTCTGTAAGTACGGTTGAAAAACACATCATTAAAGCGCTGAAGTTTATCAAACACAATCTTAATCATTAAGCTTTTCGGATAGGGCTTAGCGAAGTACGGGTAATAGAATTACTTCCACTCCAGCTAACCGCTGCCTGGGTTTATTTTATTGTTGAAGTTAAGAACTAAGGCTGAATGTTATTCAAGCTGGATAGGCAGCCCACAGAACAACCAAAATTTAAATACGGCTTACGTCCGCCCGTATTTTGCCAGACCCCATGTTGTCCGTTCGCCTTTCGTCTTGGTTGCCACTTAAAGTTTGTGTCCACCGAGGTAGGGTGCGTCCCATGAAGCGTGGGAATAAGGCAGGCTCTTTTGCAAGGTCAGCTTTGTGTGTCGGCTATATGTCCTTGCAAAAGTGCTTGAATTAGTGCGTTGGCTAAAATAATCTAGTTTGGATTTCCTTCTTCGGATGAAATGTCCCGATAATTATAAAAGGATTGGGAGCAATATTGTGATATTGTTGTGTCGTCCCTAAAAAGAAATGCAGGTTTTTTGTTTTGGCGAAGTCGTCAAAATATTTTTTCTTCACATCAGTAACAGTTTTTGCTTCATTGCCTTCATGTCGGGCAAGGCAGTTCCAGTAAAGTTGTCCGGTTTCCCAATCTTCAATCATCATTCTGCTTTCTGTTCCCTGATTGTCTTTGATAACAAATTTGAATTTGTATGGTAGTTTTTGCACTACTTCAAATTTTCCTTCTTTGGTTGTTTCAAAAAGGTTTAGCTGGTTGAGTTTAGCTAATTTGTCTTTGTCCCATTCTCTTTCAACGGGTTCGGCTGTAAAATCTAAAATTACTGTCGGTTTGAAAACGGCTAACGAAGTGCAGATATTTTTATTTTTCGCTTCTGCAATAACTTCGGATAGGTTGTAGTAAATTTTACCTAAGCAAATTTTCTTTCGTTCTGCCCAATTACTTGCTGTGTCAATGTGTCCAACAATATTTATTTCACTATCGTGAGAATAAGGTCGGTAACTTTCAGGCCGGAAATCACTGTCGTTTTTTACCAAATCCAGTTCAATCCAGTCGTATTTTTTGTATTGTTCGTGATAAGGTTTTTTGCGGAAAGGCAATGGGTAAATTCTAATCCAGGTTCCGTCTTCGCGGAAACCAGCCGTACAAACCAGTTCATTATACTTGGCAGAAAGTGTCGGATAGGTTTTTACCGTTATTAATATTTTCGTTTTCGCCATCGTTTAAATGTGTTTTACTTCATAATCAAATGCAGGAAGCTTCTCAATGGCTTCCGCTAAGTGTTTACGATGGCATTGACAAATATTGGCTTCAAAACAAGTTAACGCTATACGTTTATGTTTTATAAGCAAATTCAATATTTCGGTTTGTGTATCAATTGTTTTAGTCAAATTGTTTTTACGATACACGGCAAACAATTTATCATAATCTGTTTGAGAATTTAGTTCTTGTCTCTGGTCGGCTTGAATACCAACTTGTGGAAAATGCAAGTAATTAATACCTAAACTCTCACAATACTTTTTCAATTGACTTTTGCTAAAGCCGTATTTCATGCTCAACGGATTGTTGCGAACATCCACTAAAATCATTACATCATTTTTAAGCAAACGACCCAAATATTCTTCCAGCGAAATACCTTCGTAACCGATAGTAAAAAGCACAGTTTTATTTCCTTTAGGTTTGGCTTTGATTACTTTTTCTAATTCTTCAGTGGTTAAAATATTTTCTGCTGCTTCGCTTCGAGTGGCGTAAAATGGAAAGTTTAAATAAGTGTGTTTTATTAAAGCGGTTACACTCATTTTGCCGTAATTGGCTTTTACTTCCTGCAATAATTTAAGGTCAGTAGGTTTCAATTGTTTCAGGTAATCAGTTTTGTCATTCTTTTCAAATCTCTTTTCATCTTCATTCAAGAAGCCTCTTGTTACCATTACCGTCATGTCGGCATTGGCGGAATAGGAGTAGCAACCGAACTTGTAAGGAATAAACTCATACTCGGCTTTGGCTTGCTTATTAGTAAAAAGGAAAAGCAGTTTTTGCAGACGGATTTTATCCAATTGCCCGTCAAACAGTTGCAGTAAAGCCAATATGATTTTTCGCCTGTAAAACATAGAATAAAGGTAACGGAAATTAAAGGGCTATCAAATGTAAACAGGCTATTTCTGTTTACCTGTTTTATATTGAGGTTTGTTTGTTTGCCAAACCTGCTCTATGTCAAGATTTGGCAATTCTTTTTTTATTATGTCCAAGGCAAGAGGACTATATCTTTTATAGGTCTGACTATTAATTTTTATTTCTTTATAGGCATCTTTATTTTCTTTAATTTTCAATTCTTTGATAATCGCCCCCAATTTATTTGTCTTAATCTTAGTTTTATCTGATAATGCTGTTAGATTAAGATTGAAATAGTCAAGCTCATTTACTCTTTTAATTACCACTGGTGCTCCTGGAATTTCCTCTGGAACTGGGGTAAAAGGAATTCCTTCTTCTGACTTGGTAATACGAAGATCTAATGAAGGACCATATCCATTAGATGTAAAAGTAATTGTTGATGTTCCGGGAAATATCTGATGCCCTGCTGAACCTTGTTGTAATTTTTTGGCAAATGATTTCAGTTCTGCATCGGAAGGCTGTGTTTCAAACCCCTGAATTGAGTTTTCTAGTATTGCTAATGCACGAAGTTTTTCCAATGCTTCTAATCTTTTCCTGCTGTTTGGCTGAATAAGTTTTTTTACTTCTTCTATTTCGTGATTAAATAATGCCTGAATATCCATTGGAGGCGTGGTTGAAAGTGGCAATACTCTTACAGGCAATTCAATTTTTAAATCAATGCCAAAAACCCTTTGAACAACATCCCTAAAGAGGGTAAGTCCAGCTTGAGTTTGAAAATAAAATAGTTGTTCTGACAGTTCTAATACATAATGTTGAGCAGCATCACGAAATCCATTAATTGCTTGCAGTGTCACATTTTCATGTTTATTTAAAAATTTTATTTCCCCATCATTTAAACCTCTGTGAACACAAGCGCTAAAACCAATGGTTTCTTTTGCTTTTTTCTCTCTAATTTTTCCTCCTTTGTGAAGAATAGCAGCTTTCAGAAGCATCTCAAATGAATGGTCTATAAATATCAAAACACCGTGAACCCTCCCACAATCATTTGGACGGTTGAATAACTCAATGCTTAATGTTAATGAGTTAAATAGTTTTCTGATATAAGTGTTTTACTTCTTTTCGCATTTTTACTTTTCAGCGCTTCTTTATAAGTGAAGGAACAAGCTTGTCAATTTCATTTACACCAAAATCTGTTTTTCTTTTATTGTTTAATTTAGGCAAAATAAATTTTTAGCAGGTTGCTCTACCTTGAATAAGCCGAAAAATACGAAGTAATAGTCTATAAATAAAAAAGGCACTGAAGTGTTTTGATTGATGATTAGAATTGTGTCTGCTGGGGGTGGGTGGGCTGTGTGTTGGCATTTTTAGCTCTTTTGCAAGGTTGGCTTTGTGTTTAGGTTTGTGTTTGTGTGCCTTGCAAAAGAGCTAAAAAATGATTGGGGCAGCGTCGGCAAAGTCCTATGATGTTTGAATTAGCAGGGTGTGTCCAAATAGGGTGACATTCAACATTGGGATTGTTTGGAAAGCAACTGCCGGTTATAATCCTTCTACCTTGCAAAAGGCAATTACAATAGAGGTTATACAGTATATGCGTGACTATGTACATACAATTTGTTCTTCCATGCTTCTAAGAAATCGGATTTTACTCGTTTGTTTCTGCTCCACAACAATCCTGGCCACAAAGAGCTTTTCTCAGCGAATGGCCTACTTCATCGATGGGTTTCATGGAGGAGTGTATGGTCATTATCCCGTCTGGAATACCCAGTTTATGGCTGATATGCTGAATAAGAATCCTCAATGGAAAATAAATCTTGAAATAGAGCCCGAAACCTGGGATACGGCAAAAGTAAGAGATCCGAAAGGGTACGAGGAGTTTAAAGCATTGTTCGCAGACCAGTCCGATAACGGCAGGATTGAGTATGTAAGTCCTGCATATGGCCAGAGTTACTTATACAATATTTCCGGAGAAAGCATGATCCGCCAATTCTATTATGGCATTAAAAAAGTAAGAGAGCATTTCCCGACCGCCGTGTTTACAACGTATTCATCGGAAGAGCCATGTTTTACCAGTGCCTTACCCCAGGTATTAAAATCATTTGGTTATAAATATGCTTCTTTAAAAAATCCAAACACCTGCTGGGGCGGATACACGAAAGCCTTTGGTGGTGAACTCGTAAACTGGATCGGACCTGACGGTACCAAGCTGATTACTGTTCCAAGGTATGCTGTTGAAGCATTGAAGCCAAATTCAACATGGCAAACCATGTCAACAAACAATTCAAAGGAGTACATAGATGCAGCTTTCCAAAATGGAATTGAACACCCTGTTGGCATGACTTTGCAGGATGCAGGCTGGAAAAACGGACCATGGCTTGGCGATGGCGCGAAGTCGTATCAGCCTACCGAGTACAAAACCTGGCGGAATTATATAGGCAATACGGCTGTTAAAAATCCCGGATCAGACTGGAAACTTAGTCAGCAGGATATACTGGTCAGCATCGTATGGGGCTCTCAGATACTTCAAAAGATTGCTCAGCAGGTAAGGGTTTCTGAAAATAAAATTGTTTCTGCTGAAAAAATGGCTGCAATTGCAGCGATTTACAAGCATACGCAGTGGCCGCAATCTTCATTTGATGAAGCCTGGAGAACTTTGTTGCTTTCGCAACATCACGATTGCTGGATCGTACCTTACAACGGAAGGCCTGGCAACACCTGGGCAGATAAAGTAGTAAGCTGGACCGCTAATACAAACCAGCGAAGCGACAGCATTATCAAACAGTCCATACTCGGCTTATCAGATCATGATAAAACAGGGCATCATGATGTTGTGCGTGTTTTTAATACTTCGTTATCCTTCCGGCAGCAGATTGTTAACCTCGATCTAACAGGTGACAGGGATTGGCAGCATACAAAAATCATTGATGTAAATAAAAATGAAGTTGCTTCTCAAATTACAACCGGTTCTCTCACCGGGAATAAGCAGATATTGTTTAAGGCAGATGTTCCCTCAGTGGGGTACAATACTTATCATTTAGTCAGCGGCCAGCCCGCTAATATGAACGGTGCCAGCATCCGGAAGCAGCAGGATGGTTCAATCAAAATGGAAACGGACCTGTACAGTATAATTGTTGATCCCCTAAAAGGAGGAACTATAAAAAGCTTGGTAGCGAAAAAGCTCAGCAATAAAGAATTTGTAGATAGAAACAGCAGTAGAAAATTCAATGAATTAAGGGGTAATTTTTTTGCAAGTGGCGGCTTTCATTCCAGCACCGAAAGTCCTGCACAGATCAATATTATAGAAAATGGCCCTTTGAGAGTAAGTATTGAAATAAAAGGAAATATCAACGAACATCCGTTTACCCAGATGATTACGGTTACGCAGGGTCAGAAACGGATAGACATGCATGTGAATATCGACTGGAAAGGCAATCCAGGAATTGGCAGTGAATATGCGCAGAGTATCCGTTGGAAGCCGGAAGATTACCGGAAAGCGTTTTATGATGACAGCTTCAAATTACTTACATTGTTTCCGCTAAATCTGGAATCGCAGAAAGTTTATATAAACGCCCCTTTCGATGTTACGGAAAGCAAGTTGTCAAACACTTTTTTTCAGACATGGGACAGCATTAAAAATAACATTGTGCTAAGCTGGGTAGATGTTTCCGACGGATCAGATAATTACGGGTTAACCCTTTTTACTGATCATACCACTAGCTATGCTCATGGCAAAAACCATCCTCTGGGGCTTACTGCAGCATACTCGGGAATAGGTTTATGGGGAAGGAATTACAGCATTACCGGCCCAACCAGTATGAGTTATGCGCTTGTTCCACATGCAGGTAAATGGGATAAAAGCGGAATCTGGATGGAAGGAATAAACCTGAATGAACCATTGATCGCCTCACTTACAAGTTCTTCGTTCACGAAAGATCCTAAAAAATCACTCGTAAGTATTTCGGGCAGCGGGGTTGAAGTAACTACTCTTTTACTGGAGGGATCTGACCTGGTCGTGAGATTATTCAATGCCGAAGGAGACAAAAATAGCAGGAAAATATCGTTTGATGCACAGGTGGATAAAGTTGAACTGGTTCAGTTAAATGGGCAAGTAATAAATTCTCTGAAAGTGTACAACGAACCGCCAGGTAAATCATATGTGAATACAGCGATTCCGCACTTTGGCATACAAACACTAAAAGTGCATTTCCCGCAATAAAAGAAATCCAAAGAAGCATAGAGGTATCTTTTTCTTCACGTTACTATACTGTAATTGTTAATTAATTACTGAATCAACTTCATATAAGTCTCCAGAACTTATGAACAAGAATAAGTTTACAGGTCCTGCATCCTTTCATGCAGTAAGATTTGCCGGAAGATCAGCTGCGATTTTTCTGGTACTTTTTTCTTTTGCTATAGCTGCTTTGGCACAAAACGGGTGGCAGGTAACCGGAAGCGTAACGGATGATAAAGGACAGGTGATTGACAGGGCTACCGTAAGAGTAAGCAACAGTAAGGCAGCAACAATTACAAATGAAAAAGGAGCGTTCACAATCCATGTCAACAATGAGTCGGCGGTACTTACAATAACCTATGTAGGTTTCGAAACGCTCAATGTTCCAGTTGGCAGTAAAAGAACTTTTTTGCTGCAATTAGTTCCCGATGCTACAAGGAACCTGAATGACGTGGTTGTAATCGGTTATGGAACCCAAAAAAAGGCTTCTGTAGTAGGTGCTATCGCTACAATAAAAGGAGACGAAGTGATTAAATCTCCCACCTCGAATCTAACCCAGGCTTTAGCGGGCCGTATAGCCGGTGTAACTACGATACAACCTACCGGCAAGCCCGGCTTCGACGCTGCAAATATTCTTGTGAGAGGGCAGTCAACATTCGGAAACGCCTCTGCTATCGTTATTGTAGACGGCATTGAACGGCCCACCTTTGGCGACATTGATCCCAATGAAATAGAATCTTTTAACGTATTAAAAGATGCCTCCGCAACAGCCGTGTATGGCATAAGAGGTGCAAACGGCGTTATCGTAGTTACTACAAAAAGAGGAACCCAGGGCAAACCGGTTATCTCATACAATGGGAATGCGAGTTTACAGACAACGTCCGGCATCCCCCCGATTCTCGATGCATATAACAGCGCTCTTTTAAAGAACGAAGCCCTGGCTAATAATGGAAGCGCCTCCATGTTTACCAAAGAGGAATTGCAGAAGTTTAAGGATCATTCTGATCCCATCTGGTATCCGGATGTAAACTGGTATAAAGAAATAGTCAGGGATGTGTATCCTCAATCACAACACAATCTAAACATCCGGGGAGGAAGCAAAGTGGCCACTTACTTTGTTTCGGCAGGTTATTTATATCAGGATGGAATGACCAAAGATTTTGGAAAGCCAAAGGGTTCGCGGTCTGTAAATAACTATACCAGGTATAACATCCGGTCGAATCTGGATCTGAACCTTAGCAGCGATCTAAAGGTCGGTGTAACTCTCGGCGGATTACTCGGTAAGGCGTATTCACCCGGCAATACGAGTTTCGGTGATATCGGATTTGTTATCGGCGATGTTATAAAAATACCCAGTTATGCCATGCCGGTTGAAATTCCAGGTGTCGGATATACGTCGGCTCCTTCCGTAGGACTGAACCTGCTGAGCCCGATCGCTTTACTGGTAAACGATGGCTTTCAAATCAATGAAAGCAATAACATTGAAAGCAAGTTTGACCTTAATTATAAAATGAGCCGCTTTATACAGGGGCTTTCATTCAGAGGAACCGTTTCTTTCGATTCTTACTCTACAACCATTACACAATCTGCAAACGGATACAGGACTTACGACATCCTGGACAGGAGAAACAAGGTTTACGGCGTTTCACCATTGCATCAAACGGAAAGTTACTCCTCAACGGTTACCGTAAATACTAATGGCGGTAACATAAACAATAACAATATTACCACCAATTTTCAAACCGGATTCGATTACAACAGATCTTTTAATAAACACAATATTACCGGGCTGGTATTAGCTACCCGCCAGGCAAAGGAATCTACAGGCAGTGATGCTGTTCGGGCAGTTCAGGGCATAGTTAGCCGCATAACCTACAACTATGCCAACAAGTATTACCTTGAAGCGAGTGCAGGTTACAACGGCTCTGAAAATTTTGCTCCAGGAAAACGCTATGGATTCTTCCCCGCGTTTGCCGGCGGATATACCATCAGCAACGAAAAGTTCATGGAGAGGTTCAGGTGGATTGGTATGTTAAAAATCAGGGGTTCCTACGGACAATCTGGCAATGACGCAATAGGCGGGAACCGCTTCCTGTTTCTGAATGATTATGCTGTAAGTGGAAATGCACAGTTCGGTGACCCTAATTCCATTGCCAATTATCCCCTTGTTATCCATTCGAGGATCGGAAATCCTGATGTAACATGGGAAAAAACTACCAAAAGCAATATCGGACTTGATGCAGCTTTTGGAAAGGGATTATTTAATCTTACGATTGATGTTTTTGATGATCTCAGAAAAGACATCCTTGTTACCAACCCGCAATCACGGTTAACACAATACGGAGAACCATTTCCAGCCGTCAATGTAGGAAAGGTATACAACAAAGGATATGAAATCGAAGCAGGCCACCATAATAAAATCGGTAGCATCACCTACAGCCTGAATGCGCTGGTTTCCTTCAACCGGAATGTGATTCTAAACATTGATGAACCGACAGGAAGGCCTGATTACCAGAAACAGGCTGGCAAAAGAATCGGTCAGTTTTTTGGATACCAGTCTGACGGCTTTTACCAGTCGGCACAGGATGTAGCCAGTTCTTCTGTAAACACTTTGGGTAAGGTGATACCGGGCGATCTGAAATTCAAGGACTACAACGGAGACAAGCAAATTAATCCAGATGACAGAGTGCCTATCGGTTATTCAACTGTGCCTGAATATAATTACAGCCTTCGGCCCGCTATCCAGTGGAAAGGATTTTCACTTGAACTGTTGTTTCAAGGTACCGGCAACGTAAGCTCAAATGTGATACTGACCGAAAATTCGGCAGGGCAGCAGATGTATACGTTTATGCTTGACCGTTGGACGACCGCCACCGCTTCCACAGCTACCTGGCCCGCATTACACGCATTAGGTAGTCCATTTGTGAGTTATCAGACAAATAGTTTTTTGCTGCAGAATGCAGCGTACGTGAAGCTTAGAAATGCGCAGCTTGCATGGTTGGCCCCAACAGGCTGGACCAAATCATTGAGAATGTCTTCTTTGCAGATAGCGTTGAGCGGGCAAAATCTTTATACATGGACCAAATACAAGTTCGGATTTGATCCTGAACTCGGTGGTACGGCTAATTATCCAACACCCCGGATATTCAACTTTTCTATAAATGCAAGATTCTAACTCAAGCATGTTAAGTATGAAAATAACTAAGATCAGCTTCTTTACAGCGATGCTTTTTTTACTATGCAATTCATGTAAAAAAGATTTCCTGGAAAGAGCTCCGGGGGTAAACCTTACATTGGATAAAGTTTTCGCAGATCCGGTTTTGGCCGCAGAGTTTGCAGATAATTCCTATCAGTTCAGGGTGAGTGATTATCACCGGTGGGGAGCAAGCAGCACAAGAACGAGTACCGCTCATCTTTCAGACGAATCCGTGGCAGGAGGTGATGCGCTTACAAGTGTTGCTGCGTTTTACCAGGGACTGTATCATAGTACCGAAAATGATATCGGAACAGTATGGGACGACTCTTATAAAGGAGTCCGCAATTGTAATGTGGTGCTTTCCAGAATTGATCAGGTTCCATGGACTGCTGCACAGGATGCGAAACGGATAAAAGGAGAGCAGTATTTCCTTCGTGCTTTCTACTATTTTGAATTGATCAGGCGCTTTGGCGGCGTTCCGCTGATAGAGAAGGTTTATGGTATAGAGGAGAATGTTGATGTGCCCCGTAATTCGTACGATGAATGTGTAAATTCTATTTTAGCTGATCTGGATAAAGCAGAGACCATGCTTCCTGCTGATTACAATGCTACCAGCGGACCGAATACAGCCTCGAACTATGGAAGGGCTACGATGGGTTCAGCAAAAGCGTTAAGGGCAAGGGCACTGCTGTACGCTGCAAGCCCCAGAGACAATCCTGCCAATGATATTGCAAAATGGCAAAAAGCCGCTGATGCTGCCAAAGCGGTTATGGATATGAATTTATATTCGCTTATGCCATCGTATGCCAGCATGCTCAGCCTTAACAAGTCGCCGGAGTATATACTTATTAAGGTGAGGGGACCGCGTTCGCGCGTATTTACATACCTGCAGGATGCCATACTTTCTCCGGGATCGGGTGGTGACCAGGGAACCAATAACCCTACCCAGAATCATGTTGACCTGTACGAAATGGCAAACGGCAAGCCTATAACCGATCCTGCATCTGGTTATAATCCTCAGCAGCCTTATGTTGGAAGGGACCCTCGCTTTTATTCCAACGTGTTGTACAACGATGTTTCATGGCAGGGCCGCAGAATGCAGATGTACGACGGTGGACTGGATTACAGGGAGGGGAACCAGACGTATACGCTGACAAGATATTACCCCAGGAAGTGGTGGCCTGAAGTTATTTCAGCCGCTTCTTCCGGAACTGCACTGGTTAATTATATCTATTTCCGTTATGGTGAAATACTGCTGAATTACGCAGAAGCGCAAAATGAAGCTGCGGGGCCGGATGTCAGCGTGTACAATACCGTAAACCAAATCCGTGCAAGAGCAGGCATGCCGAATCTACCGGTAGGAATGACAAAAATCGAAATGCGCAGCCGGATAAGAAATGAACGGGCAGTAGAGCTTGCTTATGAAGACCAGCGCTGGTACGACATTATGCGTTGGAAAATAGGGCCGCAGGTGATAGCGCAACCTATGCAAGGTATGAACGTGGTGAAAAATTCAAATGGCTCATTTACTTACCAGGTAATTACATTGCCTGCAGGTGTACAAAAAGTGTTTAATGACAACCAGCATTTTTACCCGATACCAAGAAGAGAGGTGCAGAAAAGCAATGGCGTGCTGAAACAAAATCCGGGATGGTGATTGTGGTGAGCTGTGAGCTATCAACTGTCAGCTATCAGCTGTCAGCTAAGAAGAAATATAATAATGCATTGATTTTTGATTGCTGAAAGCTAATAGCTTAACATAATTATACTTCATTTCCAAATCAAATAAAGATGAAATTGAACTATAGATGCTGGCCTGCGTTTTTTATCGTATTACTGAGCTGGTCTTTTTTCACCCTGAAAGCTCAAACGGGCAAGGCTGGTTTTGAAACTGCCGGAACGGCAGCGGACACGATTAATCGTCCTGTGCTTTCTGCTTCTCCTTTATATGACGGTAAAGATGATGAAGTGACTATTCCACTCGGGAGCCGTACAAGAAGATTATTGCCGGGGGTGATTTCTGTGCTTAAAAGTGAAAACCTTCCGCAAGTGCCTTTTTCCAATCTCAATGATGCTTTAACAGGACTGCTGCCGGGTGTGTATATTTCGAAAGTGAATACGGCGCCCGGATACGATGCTTCTAATATCCTGATAAGAGGAAGATCTTCCTATAACGATGCACAACCACCTTTGATACTGGTAGATGGTGTTGAAAGGGATTTTGCGGATATGGATGTAAGTGAAATCGAAAGCGTCAACGTGTTGAAAGATGCAGCTTCCCTGGCATGGTATGGCATCAGAGGTTCCAATGGGGTTATTCTGGTTACTACCAGGCACGGTACTAATCTTTAAATAGCATAGGCGACATTTTGCTCACAATAAAACGACATTACCAATTTTTTATTTTTTTGAATTTCTGTCATGGTTGT
>JAABUK010005832.1_pt1 | contig 18812 bp, 19 predicted proteins | sample 5559141 | NCBI WGS metagenome assembly JAABUK01 (sample SAMN10711869, study PRJNA513367) | rock metagenome | isolation source: Antarctica rocks | place: Antarctica: Victoria Land, Pudding Butte nord | collected 2016-01-03 | reverse complement strand
TATGTCCACCACAAAGCTTATGGTCCAGTTGCTGTTCAAGGTTATTGCCTCCAGCCCCATGCGAACCTATCACCAAGAGCAGCCCATGAAATGCCCAAGCTTTCTGTGCCCACTGCGTGGTTCACCTTTTTCTTGCCGGATATGTAACTCATAGACAAAATGCCCATGTCAAATGTCGCGGGAAGCCTTTCTTGATTGTATGGCTTGCTGTGCATTGCACATGTAATACCTTGTACCCCTTACTTGTGTTTCATGTATACCTTCCTGTTCCAATGTGTACTTCCTATAGAGGGCAGTAAGAATAGAATTACATTACAATATAGACTGAGTTAGTCAACTGATCTATACTGTGAGGGCGCTGGGCATTATATGCTGTGTAAAAATGTCATTTGCAGGCAAGGAGTTTAAGCCAATCTCAGCGCAGCAATTTCATGCTGCTGCTGCTCAGTTCTATGTTGGCTCCACGCCTGCCCAGCTAGCCAGCTTGGAGCTGGCCTTGCAAGCCCACTTCAACGCACCCTCCTTCACTGCCTTGGGCCATGGACCCTCATTTCTGCAAGCCTGCTCTGAGGATGAAGTCATCATGCAGATTGTTTTTGCAGCTACAGCTACTTTTCCTCTGAGCAAGGTAAATGCCCAACACTTCTTTTCATAAGCTGCTATTGGCAATTGCTAGCACCTCTTTTTATCTGTCACCTGGACAAGAAACATAAGAATAGCTTGAATCTACTCAGATTGTTGCCGTTGTATGATGCTTGCACCTGAACCAAGGATTCTGGCCTATGTGCCAATGTGTGGGGACGATGCAAAAGCCCTTGCAATGACCTGCTCCCACTAGAGCTTTGTTGGACTGCTGCAGGTTCTGATGGTGACACAGCAAGCAGCACAGGCGTTGAGCACAGACTCTTCAGATGATGAGCAGCAGGTGAACGTAGCCAATGCAGTGGCTGCATGCCTGTGTCAGCACTTCAGGTAAGCCTGGTCCCCCACCCATTTACAAACAGCCCTGGCTTGTATGCCTTTGTCCAGCCTGCGTGCTTGCAGTCTGCTGCTCAAAACCTAACATTGATGTGTCAACTTGTTGCAATCTACATCACACACTTTGTTCATTGGTGACGTGAGAATCATCTGGTCTTTTGGTGTAGAGTGTCTTCAGTGGAGGCCTTGGGCCATGGCAACGCTGCGCGTCTGCTCTCCCTAGCGCAAGCCCAGGTTGATGCAAAGCCCCAGAAAGTGTTGTCAGCAGCTGCTTTAGCGGCCTGCAGTGGCAGCACTTACGCCAACATTGCTGGCCGAGCTTTGGGCAGCCCGTCAGCTGCAGAGGATGCTCGCAAGTGCTTGCTGAAGGCGCCTATGCTGTCTGAGCTGCATGAGTGGAGCAGCTGGCATCTGCTGTTTGAGCAGGAGCTGGGAAGTCTGTTCAGCTTTCTTCAGCATCAAGGTGAGGCTGCAAATGGCTTCTGTTATCTGGCAGAAGTCCCCATTGAGCAACTTTGCCATAAGCGTGCGTGTCCTACATAGGCGTCGGTTGTCATCATAGGATGATGATGTTATTTACCTGTGACTATTGTCCTGCTTGGCGCACATCAAGAAGACCAGACTGCTCGTCATGAACAGCATATTTGCTTATACATGCTCTGATACATCATGCTGGTTGACTCTCAGAGGTGGTCAATGCTCTGGAGCTGTCTGCTGGCAAGCTCATCAAGATTCCCCAGCACACATCCTCTGAAGACTATTCTTCATCCCTCAGCCAGCAAGACGCCACAGGGGTGGTGGCGGTCCTGCTTGGAATAGTTGCCACCCATCGGGGTGTGCAACATGCACCGATAGCAATGCTTGCTGCATGTACCAAGGTATGCGCAGTGCACATGACAGCATCTACGGGCTGCCAGGAGGTGCAAGACAGACACTTGCCTGCTGCCAGCACTGCATCAAACTGTACTTACCCTTGAAATAGTGCTGCACCTCATTGGTTGTATCTGAACATGCGCATCACAACAGGTAGTTTTTTTAACTGGTACGCTTTCAGCTTGAGACACCTTGCATTGGATAAGCAGTGATAAGTCACACACCATGAGACAACATTGGTTGTTTTGATGATGTCAATAACGCAAGTGCTGTGGCAAGCTAAGGCCACGAAGCAGGGTACTGCATCAGCAGTTCACAGCAACACATTTGTCAGACCTGAGCTGCGGTTTCTAATCTTGTGTACTGTAGGCACAACTGGCAGCAATGGATAGCGATGAGGCTGTGACTGTCTCTGATGGGTCCAGCACAGGCAGGGGCCTGCCCAGAGCTGCCACCTTTGTCTTGGAAAGCCTTGAGAAGCTCCCTGAGCCCTTCCAAGTCACTCTTGGCCAGCCAATGCTGCTGCAGCCCCTGGTCGAGGTGATTCTTGTAGAAATGCTGCACATGCATGTATAGCAGCACCCTCCTGTGGGTTCTCAAGCACCTGTGCAATCCATATATGCAGTCTTCATGCGAGTTATGTTAGCTGAGATGATGTGATATTGTCCTTGTCATACTACAAGCTGCATGTAAGTATTGACTGCTGCAACAGGACAATGCTTGGCAGCAACGCGTTTGCGCAGTGCAGTGCATGCCTGTGTGCCTCTCGTTAGCAACGTGTTTTTGTGTTGCTTAGGTTGCTGAAAGCGCAGCATACGCAGAGCAGAGCCTTCTCAAGGCAGCTGTTACCCCTTCACAGCAAGCTGTGTTGCACCGCCTTGGCTTCCAGCTTGGGGTCACTCTGTGGCAGGATGCCTGGCGCCGTGCGATGCTCCCTCCCCCTCCTCAACCCCAGCCCTCCACAACAGCCCTTGTCAGCACAGCTACTGACACCCGTCAGCCAGCATCACAGGCAGGTACTGTGCATGCTGTGCTGGACCAGCTTCTGGGCAGAGACCCTCCTCAGCTGCAGGGCGGCATTGCTAGTGGCATTCTAGACTCCATCAGCCATGACGCCGTCAGCCCAATGCAGACTGATGCCACTAGTGCACCGGGAGCTATTGCTGGTCAGCAGTCTGCTTCTGTCAGTCCTGAGGACGAGTCGCAGCGCTGCATGGCAATCATAGAACAAATCAGGCGAGAAGAGTTTGGCATGGGTGTGGAGCTAGACGCAGCCAGCAGTCAGCTGCGGCACCGCCAGAATGAGCGGATTGGACGAGCACTGCAGCGTCTGTCTCAAGAGCTGTATTCTAAGGACACCCACTTTGTGCTGGAGCTTGTGCAGAATGCAGACGACAACAGCTATCCTGCAGGAGTGCTGCCAGCGCTTGAGTTTATCCTTCAGGACTCAGGCATCACTGTGCTCAACAACGAGGTGCACTGGCTCATCAGCAAGCTGCTGGCATTGTGTTTGGACTAGACTGGGTTTGCCTGCATTGCATACACAGCTTTGCCTGAGGATAGCAGTGCTGAACGTCCTCTAGCAGCTTTCAAAGTAACCCTTGTCTATGCCTGAGTCGTGCTGCCTTGCTGTCCATTATGCATCTTTGCCCTCTGCAAAAAGCATGCAGAAGCTGACATGACCGGCATCACATGGTTGTCAAGTGCAGCAAGGTGAGGTGCACTTGTTGTGTCAGGTGGGCTTTTCAGAAAGCAACATCAGAGCGCTGTGTGATGTGGGACGCACCACCAAGAAGCACACGGTGGGCTACATTGGGCAGAAAGGCATTGGCTTCAAGAGCGTGTTCAAGATCACAGATGCCCCTCAGATACACTCCAGAGGCTTCCATGTGGCCTTTGACCTGATGCGACATTCTGCGCTGGGCTACGTGCTGCCCACTTGGGTAGAGGACGCTTCAGACACCTCCTCTGTCAGCAAACTAGGCAGTCACCAGACCTCCACCAAAGTCTTCCTCCCTTTCAAGAAGGTGTGCTTCTGGGCTTTTGCAGACGAAAGTTGCAACACCGTCAAAGCTGGCTCTCATGTGATCTTGACTGGAGGAAGGTTGTTGGCCGATTGCGCTCATACGTACACTTGCAAGCTTGAACGCTGCATCGATGCTGTGCTGCTGCATTGCACAAGCAGCATTGTCAATCTCAGAAGTGCCCATGTTCAACTGATGTCATACAGACACTGCTTCTGTACACCATCCTGCAGAATGAAGTATGACGTGCAGCGCATGATATGCAGGGTTCACAACAGCAGGCAGCAACTTTGCGCCATAAGTTTGATGATGTGCGTCCCATCCTGCTCCTTTTCCTTCAACGCCTGCAGTGTATTGTTGTCAATGACGCCACAGCTGGGGAAACCTCCATCATGGTCAGGTAACAATCCTTTCCAGCAAGGGTACATAAGTCACAATGTGTCTCTGCACTCAGTCCTGCCCTGCGCCTTCAATCCTTTCAGATCCAGATCCTTCCAGATCTAGATCCATCCAGATCCGCACTGCTATGTCTTTACACAAAGGCTTGGTTGTGACGTATCAGTATCTCATCAGACTGCTGCACATGTCCAGTACGCCAGATCTTGTCGTTGGTGATCATGTCAACCCCAGCAGTCAACATGGCTAGTTCTGTCATGATCAGCAGTCAATCTCAGCAGCCAATGTTGTGTGAATTGTCTGCCTCTGCCAGGCGTTCTCTGGGCAATGGCTTGGTAGAGCTGCGGCATGGCACCAATGCCGAGCATGCCTCACGTTGGCTGCAAGTCAGCCACACTTTCCAGCCCTCTGTGCCTCGCCTAGATGTGCAGCTGGAGCAGACAACCGTGTCCCTGGCTTTTAACCTCGAAGGGGAGGCGCCCATGCAGCAGCAGGTGTATGCATTCCTGCCCCTTAGGAGCTATGGCCTTTCCTTCATTGTCCAGGTAAGCTATCAACTAGAACACATTTTTTTATGCAGCAGCAAGTGTATGCATTCCTGCCCCTCACAAGCCATGGCCTTTCCTTCATTGTCCAGGCAAGCTCCCAATCAGCACATGTTCTGTAATGCAGCAGCAATGAAACACTGTCCATGTTTGCTGCCAGCCTCAAGCGCACTATTCTCTTGTGTTGAGTTTGTTTCGGTTTCTGAGCACATTGCTATTGTCTTGCAAGCAGCACCCTTTGAGCACATCTGGGATGCTTACCATCCTGAGCTTGTCAGGCGATAACCTGCTTGACTATGCTATAGCTTCAGGCTGCATGCAATCTCAGCTGCAACTCGCTCCACCATGCATGATGTTTAAGGTATGCACTGTGCTCCTCTGCACTCTGCACAAAACAAAGCTTGGAGTCTGCTGTATTGCAGGCTGACTTCATCGTGCCTTCATCAAGGGAGGCTGTTGACTGTGACAGTGCTTGGAATGAGCTACTGCGTGAGCAGGTTCCCAATCTGTTCCTTCAGTCCTTGCAGAGCTTTAAGCAACTAGCAATGCCCACTGTTGACCAACCTATGGCGTGGGTGAACAGATGGCTGCAGAGCGTCCCGCTGCCAAGAGAGGTATGCTTTCAGCTTCTGCCATGAGCAATATAAAGTGTGCTGCCAGCTGTTGTACACATGTCTTGCCATCTGTTCTGTCCCCTCTTCTGCCCTGAAAGCACATGATTGGACTGACTGACTGTTACGGGTAGGTGTATTAAGTGATTTGCAGAATGTGTGCCTGCTGTCCATGTGTTTTACAAGTGTGTCTCACATCTGCATGCGCTGAGTCAGCGTGCAATCAGCATGCGTATGCATGGTTGTTTCATGCGTCTTGCAGCAGAGCGTGATCAATATTGCTTGCATCAACAGTACCCAGGCTGTATCTGACCTATGCAGGCTCAGAGCTTCTTTGCAGCCCTTCCTCACTCCTTAGCAGCCCGCTTGCAGCAATCACAGTGCATTCCAACAGAGACTAGTCAGTGGGTGTACCCACGTGAAGCTCTAGTCTGTCAGGACCCCCAAGTCAGATCCCTCCTTGCAGACCCCCGCCTGCCAGCCATAGTCACCCTGCAGTACGCACACTCAGACCTGTCAGTCCTGCACTCATCTCAGCCCTTGCGAGCACTCCTCGGCGTTGGTGAGGTAGCTCATGGTCACCTGTTGGATGTGGTCCGCCAGCTGTACACCAGCAAAGTGCTTGCTCAGATGGGTTCTGCTTGGTTGGCTCAGCTGCTGCTTTGCGTCTTTGACAGTCTACAGCAGGAGAGGCCTGGGGGGATTGGGTATCAGACACAGTCTAGTGTTGCGGTGGCCAGTGCTGCTGCTAAGGCTGCCACAGCTGAGCTCAGGAAGCTGCTGCTGCTGCCCATGTCTGATGGCGCCTTTGCAGTGGTGGACAATGACACAAAGCAGCCTCTGTACTTTCCTCTTGACATGGGTGACGAGTCTCAAGGTGGGCTATACAGGCCTATGTCTATCTTGCGCTCATCCCCTTGCTGGCATTGCTGCTGGACACCTGCTGTGTCATTGGATGGACAGGGTGGGACACTGAGAGGTGCTCATTGTTGTGTAACATTGTTATGTCTTCACCAATGCATGACCTGTTGCAGCATCTAGATGGCACAACCTGTGTGGGCTGCAACCTGACTTCTGCATGCTCGTGTGGCTAACTTTACAGCTGCACCTCCTGGGCAGCCCGGTATAATTCTTGGCTTCTCATTGACGCCGGAAGGCGTAGTCTTTTCTTTTCTTTTCTTTTCTACAGCTGCACCTGTGAATGCAGATGGCGAGGAGTCAGCTGCAGCAGTGACCAGCAAGCAGCGCGAGCTACTGAATGCATGCAACCTGCACTTGAGAGTTTTGGACCCAGCTTTTCTGGACGCTGTAGGTCAAGACAGAAAGCTGGTGTTGATCAGGGCCCTTGAGGTAGACACTGCCATGTGCATTGATCTGTATATAGTCCGTTGCCAGTGTTGTCATGCATGCTATACCTCCAGTTTGCTGCATACAAGTATTGTCCGCAAACTTCCCTCACGCTTCTGGCCTTGTCTACTTCTGCAGAATTCAGCTTCTAGCTGAAGACATACCTGCCTGTTCTTTGTGGTCATGCCATAATGCCACCTCAGGACTGCCTGCAACTGAGCACATGCTGGTCTTCTCACACCTTGTGATGTGTACTGTAGACCCTAGGACTGAAGCACATCTTGCTGCCAGACATCATCTGCCACCATGTCTTGCCGGCCCTCCCAGCATGTGATGAAGCCAGCCACATTGCCTACTTAGCTCTCATCATCAGCTCTGGTCTCAATGCCTCACTGTCCACCAAGATCATCAGCAAGCTGAAGGCTCATGGCAAGGTCGTCACCAATCATGGCATCAAGCAGCTGGAAGAAGACTTTGTGCACCTGCCAGTCAGCCTTGGTAACAAGGTACTGCCTTGGCCTTGCTGGGTTCATGTGCATGCTCAATGGGGATATTTGTGATGCCACACAGTGCTGACTGTCATCACTTGCTGTACCAAACATTGCATCCTCTGTGCAAATGCTCTACACATATGTCAGCACCCTTCAAGCAGCACGCCATGGTCACCTAGAACTATGTTGGCTGAAGTATCTGTACCTCAAAGCCTCTGTACTCAAAGCCAGCGCTTTTACCTGGTCATCAAGATCAGGATCTAGGGGCCAGCTCAGACCAGTTGACCTAGATGCATAAGAACATCAGAAAGTGATTGGAACCTCACAAGATGTGTGCACAAGCTTTTCTCTGGTTCTCTCTGCAGGTGGATCTGGTGAAGCTCTTCCCACAGCATCGGTGGCTTTTCCCCTCAGACGCCTACCTAGCCAGTGAAGCTGGCAGCTCCGCAGCCTGGCGAACTCTCTTCAAGGCTCTTGGTTTCACAGACTTCATTCAGGTCCCCACTGTCACCATCAGGCTCACAGACAGACAGAAGGCAGCCTCCCTGTGGGCTGGCTCTGATTTGGGGAACCCAGATGACTCCGGCAGCTTCACATTGCAGGACCGGTCTGCAGTGGAGTTTAAGGCTGTGGTGCAGTCGCTGCTGCAGCAGTGCAAGGATGAGGAGACGGTGCAGCTGCATTGTGGGCATCTGGCACATCACATGGATGCACTGTGGGAGGAAGAGTATGCAGGCTGCACTTCAGCTCATGTGCTGGCTTACGCTGAAGGTGAGTCCAGTTTTGATGAAAAGCATTCTTTTGCGCTGACTTCAAGCTGTTTTAGTCATACATACGCAGGTTTGACAAAATCATACAATCTGGCCTTTGGCATTGTGCAGAATGTGTCGTCTCTTGGCAGAGCATGTTAATACACTTGTCAGTCAAGGTCTGGATTACACACAACCATGTGCACCTACCGTCTGACCTGCTTGTTTTGCATGATTGCGTGAGCAGCAAAGTCTTCATAAGTCTCAACCCCTTATTTACTCTGCAGGTATGCCGCACCAGCCAGAGCAGCCATCAAGCTCACACCCACCATCTGCAACAAGCATACCAACAAACTTTTCACATGCCTTGCAAAGCCTAACATGGCTGCCGTCATCTCTTGGAGGGGTCCAGCGCCCATCATCCCTGTTCTACCCCAACTCCCATGCCATGAGCCTTTTGGGGGACCATGTCCCCTATCTTGCCTGCCCAATCAAGGAGCCCTCCTTGCTGGCTGCCCTTGGGGTCATCACAGAGATCACATGGGAGGATGTGCTGCGCATGCTGGGCAGCTGGTCAGCCCTCAGCTCATTTAAATCCAGTGTGGAGCAGATGAGCAACATCTACACCTTCCTAGCAGCTGCAATGGAGCGCGAGCAAAGCGCAGCTGACGCCATCTGTGCAGCATTTGCATGCACTCCACTGATCTGGCTGCCACTGAAAGCTAGCCTAGCCAAAGATGTCAGCAAAACAGCGCCTGCCGAGACACCTTTTCAGCATGGGAGTCACCTTCTACCATATGAAGTCACACCCCTGTCCACACGCACCCGCAGAAAAGGTCACAAGAAGGTGAACTTCATGACACCTGGCACCCAAGCTAAGGGGGGCCACAGCAACACCCCAGCAGCCCCTGCCTACACCCCCTACACCCTCACCCCGGGGTGGCCGCAGCCTGCTGCCTCCAGGCAGACCCAGGGCCAGTTTCATGCTGCAACTGGGGGCAGCATCAGGCTTTGGGATTCGACGGGGGTCATTGAGGGGATTTCAGTCAGCAAGCTCAGCATCAGGATCTTGGGCGATGTCTACAGCAACGATGCTGTCATGAGCTTCTTTGCTGAGGGACTTGTCTACAGCAGCTCTGTCCAGTCATCACCTGAACGCCAGCTTGAGGGGCTAAACGCCAGACTCAATGCTGTTCAGCCAGTTGCTGCTTCTGGGATGGCGGCTGCTCCTCAGCAGCACTCAAGGTCTCCTGCTGACGCACAGACCAAGTCAGCAGTGGCAACTGCTGTTAGAGCCAGACCAGCCAGGGCCGCTTCCACATTCGACCAAGAAGACTACATCGACTTGATCTCATCTGATGAAGAAAACCAGGAGCTGTTGCCTGAGCAGGATCAACACGGCATGGATCATGACGCAGCTCCAGACACTGCCCAGACGGTCACAGCCGCCGCTGAGCAGCATCAGACCATCACAGCTGCAGATGCTACTGATGCTGCTCATCGTGATGCTGGCAATAGTCTTGATCCTGCTCAAGACAAGGCAGCAGCGTATGCTTCACAGCCCCCTCCTACCCCAGCATCACCCCAGGCCCAGCCCCTTGTCCCCCTGCCTCAGTTACAACCCCAGTCGATGATCCCAGCACAGCCCACCTGCCAGGAGTACTGCCAAGCCTTGGCTGCTGTAGCAGAGCCTGTGCCACCAGCACTGCATGCTGCACAGCTCAGTCAGGTGCTGGCCATCCTCAACAGGTGGTCGGGTCTCATTGCAAATGGCACCATGGGAGAAGCTGACATTGGTGCCCTGCGGCAGATGCTGCTGGACGTCAAGGCCTTCCCAGTCGATGGGCAACAGTGGGCGTCTCTGTCAGATGGCCTCACCTTGAATGATGAGCCCACTGTGGCTGCCCTGTTCCAAGGGGCCAAGGGGGTGGCACTCCTCCATCTGCCTGATAAGTGAGTCTCAAACTTCAAGTCCAGTCTTCTTTTGACATTGTCATTCTGAGTTGCATCTGCAACAGACATGTGCATCTTGTACAAGCCACTCAAAATCTCACTGCAGATCAACCAGCAGGTGGTCCTGCCTGTGTGCCCGGCAAATATGCAGCATGCTTCCTTCGTGATAAATGTCATACCTTGAGATCTCTTTGCTGAATTTGCTGGTCTGCGTGGTCTCATGACGCTCACTTCAATGCCTTTTGCACTTCTGCCGGCCTATTGCTACAGTACCCGGGTCTTTGCAAGCGTATGTAACAGCTTTGCGCTTAAAGCCTGAAAGTCATTACTAGCTAGTGAGAAACAACCGCAATTGTGTAATTGTGCAAGTCAAAGCGTAAGGCAACAAGAATGTGAACAGTCAAGCTCTGCTGCACTGCGCAGGAGTGGAGATCCATCGCCACACAGCAAGCTGGAGCCTCTGCTGACAGCCCTGCATGTGCCGCATATTTCCAGGGCTGTGCAGCAGTCTGTGCTGCCGGTGGCAGGCTGGAGTGGCAGTGTGGAGCTGGACCCCATTATCGCAGACTGCCTGCTGGCGCTGCAGAGATACCTTGTCCACCACATGCCGGATGTCTACCACGCTGTGCAGGATGTTGTGGCACCTCTGCTCCTCAATCTGAGGTCAGTACGGTTGCATTTACTTCTCAAAGCTAGTAATACTGTGTTGCGTAATGTACACTTGTTTCAGGCTGATTTGACTGCATTGAGACACATATGTTGCTGCATTGAGAGGCATATGTTGCAGATCTGGCCTTTGTGCTACTTGACGCTGCCTACTCATTCGTCACAGCTGCTTTAAAGCATCAACCCCACAGCCCCACAGTTGTCCAGCAGAGTTGTTTTACAGCCTTGCAGACTTGAAAAGATTTTTGAAATGAGTGCTCAACACAAGAGTGTAAACAATCGTGCAAGCTCTCCTCAAGTTGCTGTGTCATGAGTCATGAATTGTGTGACTTGTCCCCCAGGTGTGTGATAGTGGGCTCCTTGCAAGTGGCCTACCGGCTGCCAACAGCCCTGGGCATCACCATATCGCAGCCCCAGCCGCGCGCAGCAGCCCTGCAGGACAGTGACCTGTACGTGGAAGTGGACAAGCTGGACAGCTACACCCACATTCTGCCTGAGCTCATGCGCATGTTTGCCGAGGGGGCTGTTCAGCCTCAACTTGCCCAATTCCTCATTGCCTTGACACTCACCATGGTGAGTCATGAGTCCTGAGCAGATGTGAAGATTTTGAACACATTGTCTGAGTAAACCTCAAGCGGTATGACTTAGCACTGTGCTGTATAGTCCAAATGCGTCATTCATAGGGAGACCAAAGACTGAGTGTGTTTAGTGGTATGCTTACCTGCACAACAGTATCCTGCAGGCTTGACACCGGCCATGCATTAAGCTAGAGGCAAAACAGCCATCGGCTGTGAGTGCTATGAATGGTGATATTGCAAAGGCTGCTCACCTGAACATTGCTTTGTATTGGCATGATTACCCAGCTATCATGCAGCCTCTCCTGCATCAGTCAGCAAGCTGTTCACAGTACTCGAGCTTGCTTGTTCGCGTGACTGTTGCTGAACACTGCATGAGTCTTCATACAACTGGAGCAGGCTTGTTGCGTGACTGTTGCTGAAGACAAGTGTGCATGCAGCTGTGACGTGCAGATGTGACTCTCTACACTGTGCTACATGATCTGCATACAGAGACAGCAACACAAGCCATGCTGCCAAGTGCTGTAGGCCAGAAACCGCTTGGCTTATTGCATGACCGTTTGGTGAGGACAAGTGTGCATGCAGCTGTCGCGCCAGGATGTGGAGGCCTTCATGCAGCAGAAGGGCTGCCCTGCCCTGCCTGACCACATTCCCGAGTGGCAGACCCCCCACCTGGCCAAGCCACCCCCTGAGGCAGAGGAAGATGAAGAGCTGGATGAGGAAGCTGCAGAGGCTAAGATGCAGGAGGAGAGGTTGGCTGTTGGGGAGGGCCTAGTTGGTGATCTGGCGGCTGTCAGGACCAAGAGGGACCATTCTCCTGACGGCAGTCAGGACTCTGAGGAGCCAGACAGCAAGAAGCAAAAGGTAGGCTGTGCCTAGCTTTGTCTCCAAAGGACAAGCATCCCCTTGAATGGCTGTACCAACTTGATTGCAGCATGGTCATATCACATGTCAGAGACAGATGCTATGCAGTGTGCTGTGTTGTGAAAAGCATGTTGGCGGCGGTTCAAAGCAAGGGTGTCAAGGTCTCACCTCATTCTGGGACTCTGTTGAAACGATAGCCATGGCGCCCTTCATTAGCGCTGTCACACTCATGCGCATCATGTAAACACACATACAACAATCAGGAATTGAAAAAGGTATGCCATGTAGGTGGAGGGTCAGTCCAGCACGCCACAGGCGGGTCATTACACCCCCATGATGGACCCCTCCTCCAGAAGGGTCGACTACCTGGACCTGGCTACTCCCCAATCAGCCAGAGCCTTCCGGCCTAGTCACTACCCCCCTCGCAGACCCCACTCCCCCACCCTGGATCAACAGTCTCGCCCCCACCCTGTCCTAGATGACACGGCTCCTATGCCCCCTGCCCAGGCCTCCATGCGCATGCTTGCCCACCTGCACCCCATCCCCCCAGATCATGGCCCCCCTAGACCCTTCCATCCAGGTCGCCAGATAGGCGCCCCTCACAGAAGGGCACGCAAGAGGGCAGGTCTGAGGGAGCATGACCAGGAAGTGTACCAAGAGCTTGCTGCGAAGGCTGGCATCGCCCCTCACCACATGGTCAGCAGCATGCAAGATTTGTTTGATGCCAACTACCCCTACAAGGGCACCCCCTGGGTGCTGCAAGACATTGGCCACAAGGCGCCAGCCATCTGGCGGGCCATTGCTGCCTTGGCTGTCAGAGCACCCTACCATCTGCCTGCTGCCATCCGCGACAAGGTACACAAAACCTCAAGCTTGCATGCTGCACATGCTCTGTGCCCTTGTCCGTGAGTTTGCATGAGACTCCTGTTCATGTTGCTGCTGTTGACTTCCACCTGTCTATCTTGTCATCAGGATTTTGTTCATGTTGCTTCCGTTGACTGCCACCTGTCTGCCACAACATGAGGCAATGTCCGCAAGCTGCTGAAGTGCTTATTGGAGTCCCATGGTCATCTGTGCTGAGCAGCAGGGCAGGCTGCTACAGTGGCCATACCTCCATTTCCAGCCAACCACAACATGCTTGCACACTGCTGCACTCCATGAAACTTCTGCAACCAGCTGCAAGATCCCTCGGCAAGTTTTCAAGATGCTATCCTGCATGTACCTAGCCCCATCATGACCTGGAAAGCGTTTTTTATTATTTATTATTATTATTATGTGCAGGTGCGGCCTCAGCTGGATGGGCCACCTCCTCGCATTGAATCCGGAGCACTGAACCACCAAACAGGGCGGTGGGGGGAGGAGCTGGTCTTCAGCTACCTGCAGTGGCAGCTGGCTGCCTTCACGCCTGCAGGCCCAGGCCTCTTCTGTGACCAGATGTTTGTCTGCCCCACCACAGGCTGGCAGGTGGAGTGGATCAACTACAAAGAGGAGACTAGAAAGCCCTTTGACACCCGCATCAGGTGTGTCTTATCTGCCAGAGCAGGAAGCTGGAACATGAGGGCAACTTAATGTTTCTTTGCAGCTGTCAGCCAGCAGCTGTGGATGATGCAAACTGCAGCTTGCTATAAGTCAAGCTACATGAGCTGTTGGACATGTTTGCCTTTTCTTTTGTTTCTTGATTATGCATGTGAATGCTGCTTGACTGCCAGAGTTGAGCTTGCTGAGACATGGTAGAGCAGCTTGTATCTTGCTTGCAGGGATCCAGCTGGTAACGACATCTTCATTGAGGTGAAGGCCAGCGCACTGCGTGGCAAGAACGTCTTCAACATGTCATTGGCGGAAATGAAGTTTGCAGAGGCGCAGGGCAACAACCTGCACATCTACAGGGTAGCAGCAGTAGGGTCCAGAGACCCCACCCTCACCCGGCTCATTGACCCCATCCAGCTGTCAAAGATGAAGCTGATCAACCTATGTGTGCAGATGTAGCCTACACGGAGCTGCTGTCACACTTTCAACACAGTTTCAATCACATGGCACATCCATTTGGTTCCACAGGCACTCATGAGTAAAGTCACTTAATACTTGCAGAGCCTTGACCCATCTTGTTTTATGAAGCTTGCCTGTCGAATGATTAACAAATGCATGTGTGCATCTACTGCAGATCAGCTTACTGCTGTCTTTTGAACCTTATGCTATCGCAACAGCCCCGTCCACTCCAGTCACTGATTCTGAATCACTGCTAGTTTGTGAAGTCAACAGCTGCTCAAGTTTAAAGAGTGTTTGCAGACGATGTGTTGCCTTAGTATATGAACATAAGATGGATATAAGACAAATTCAACAAGTCTTTCAAGTGAGCAAAGCAAGTCAGGCCTGTGCAAGGGTGTGTCCAGACTGAACTTGACAACACTCAGACTAATTCAAGGGCTAACAAGGAGATCATTCCCCAGCTTTCAAGCATCAAGGGTCCTTGTGCAAGTATTTTGACAAAACATAAATGTAAAGTCATTATGATGACATCTCAAGAATGCTGCTTCAAGTCTGATCAGCTAATGATGCCTATTGCTCGCATCTCCCTGAAAGTGTTGCTGCCAGCAATCTCAGAAGTCTTTGAAGACACCGGTTGAGATGTATTTCTGCTTGACTTGGTGAGCACCAGGTGCATCTGGAGCTGCATAAAAGTTGTGTGTGTCCTCAGGAGACGAAACCTGCAATTTCACACTTGTGCTGTGGTGTGCACCAATTGTGTTTGACAAGATTGCTGATATGCCCACAGCGCACCATTTGTCTGAGGTTGACAAGGGCTTAGTCCTGAAAGGAAGGCCCAAACACACCATGCCTGGCACACTGAACATGACAAAGGCATTCGATCATTGCTTGGTGATGATGGGCCTTTGATCACACATCTAGGGCTTATCACCTGTTGATGTATCATACCAAGTACAATGACTGTCGCAATGCATTGCTCAATCCTGCCACATGTGGTTGCCGGACTGTGTACAGTATGGGTCACCAGGCATGTGGCCTCAGTCTGCAGGTTGTGCATTCTTGGCAATGTGTCTTGGCCACCATGACATGAAGTGCAGACTAGCAAGGCTAACCTTGGGAATATAGGGTGCTGGCATGGTCTGTTTCTCAAACGACTCCCAGTCAAAGTCTTTGAACCAAGGGTGGGCCTTCACATCCAGAGCACCCCCCTTCAAGGACCCCAGGCGCTGGGAGGGGCTATGCGTCAGCAAACGCTTCACCAGATCTCTCAACTCCTGCAACCCAGCAGCTTGTGACAGCAGCAGTGCACCTCCTCAGATGTGATCTATCTTCTCCAAAAGCAAAACAGGGCACAGTGGTTGCTAGACCAGGGCTATGGGCTCTTGGCAAGGTGTTCATATCTTTTTGCCATGGGTTGCCTTGCATCATGCACAACTAAGGTATAAGCAATTGCACAAGCAACCACCTGCACATTTTTTCACATGCAGCACATTTCCACCTTGTCAAAACTTACAGTATTTTGGCCAGTCTATCTGCCAGCAGATGTGTGTGGGGGACCATCTTGTGCAAGCTCAACATTGGCTTTCAGCAATCAGAATGAAACACTCGCAGCTCAACTGGAGCAGCCACCACAATTCAGCTGTCTGTACCTTTGAGAAGTGTGGTGGGCAGGTGTACTTGACTTGGCAGATGTTGCGGAACATGGCAACCCTGTCTTCATTGTAGAAGGGTGGGTAGCCTGCTGCCATCTCAAAGATCAGTACGCCAGCTGCCCACCTGTTGCACCATTGCATCACTCCCAACAAACATCCTTTGCATAGCTCAGCATTTGCACTGCTGTACAAGCAAAACTGCTTTGTGACTGATGATTTCCATGTACGCTCATGCCATGGTATACATGTACGTGGCTGGCAGTATAGAGGACAGAAGAGCAAGCAGGAGGAAAGGCAGCACAACGGAAAGCCTGATGAGCAACCTGATGGGCAGCTGAATGGAAGGCCTGATGGGCGAGCTGATGGGCGAGCTGATGGGCAGCACAGAGGAGGGGGGCACAATGGGCAGAACAGCTAAAGAGGGGACGGGAAAGAGGGCTGACAGGGGGGAGGGGGGAAGGCCCACCAGTCGACTGGTCTGGCATGCCCAGTCTGGGTGACAAGCTCAGGGGCCAGGTACTCTGGAGTCCCACACAGGGTGAAGGTCTTCACGCCTGGTGCTAGCCTCTTGGCAAACCCAAAGTCTGCCATCTTCAGGTATCCATTGGAGTCCAACAGCAGGTTCTCAGGCTTCAGATCCCTGTGCCACCATCATGTTGTGCATCAAAAGGAAACAAAGAAGCCACGCACTCCTCTCTTGTTTCAGCTGTGGACATGTGAGTAAACATTTGGGTGCTGCATTATGGTAAGTCACAGCTCTTTTGTCTCCTCACATGCTGCGCAGCTGTTGACATGGCTGTGCTACATGAGGAGAAGTCTATACTGTGTGTGTTGCCCTACAGTTTCCTGCATGATCTGCATACAGAGACAGCAACACGAGCCATGCTGCCAAGTGCCATAGGGCACAAACCGCCACGCTAGCTCTGCCCCACAGGATGTACAAGCTTTTGCCCTAAGATGACACAATGAGCAGAAAAGAAGAGAAAACAAACTTTTACACCTTTTAGCACCAAGTCAATGAGAAGCTTAGTACTAGACCGGGCCGCCCAGCAACACAATGACCACCTTGGTTCCAGATGTAGCTGCTGTACTGCAAATGCATGCACCAAGATTGCAGGATGTTGTAGAGCATGGCTTAGCAGAGGCAGACATCAACCACTGATAGGTGTCATGGACACACTATCATGCATGGTCGGGTTGCAGCTCACCGCCACACCAGGTTGCGCTCCTGAAGATACTGCAGGCCCGACACCACGGCTGCAGCATAGAAGCGCACCTGCTCCTCACTGCACGGCGTCTTCCTGCTCTGCATACAGACTTGAAGTCTGTCATTGTGATTATATTATTATTTAGTCGTGATAGGCCTATTGTACAAGGCATAACCCAATGGTAGCCAGCATAGATTACAAATCCTGCTGGGCTAAGGCCCTACCCCATGAGGGGCCAGTGGCTTTTGAAGTCTGTCATCGGTTCATGTAGCAGCATGGTGTATGCTCTGGTGAAGCTGTTGGTTCTCATCTACTTCACAAGACGTAGCATCTGACAGAGCCAACAAAGTCTTTCTGCTACAAGTGCAATGGGATGAAGTAGACATGCCGCTAAGCAAGTTTTGAGCCTTCCCAGCAGTCATTGGACTTGAGGGTGCAACAACAGAATGACAGGGTTGAAGGCAAAGACTGCTTGTGCTACTGGCAACACCATGAAAAGGTGTGCAGTGTACATCAACTGGTCATGCCAAAGAGGCTAGAACAGCACAATCATCATTCACAAATATAGATTCCCCCCTATATTACAGACAAATTGCATGCTTCAACAAAGTGCATGAGGACAGAATGAAAATATTAAAGGTGACCTGCAGATAAGTGAAGAGCTCTCCTCCCATGATGCACTCCAGCAGCATGTACAGGTATGCACTGTCCTTGAAGCTTGCCACCAGGTTCACCATGAAGCAGCTGTTGCACTCAGCCTGAATCTCCTTCTCTCGCTTCACATGTGCCTGAATGTGTCAATTGAGGCATGTGCTGTCATGTGCTGTGTGACAAACAGTCTTCCTGTTTACGTGGAGAAGGGTCTGAAGTATCGCTCAGAGGCACATGCACAGACGAACAAACATGACAGTAAGACACACAGGCAAATGGACGTACCACAGACAGACAGACAGGCAGGCAGGCAGGCAGGCAGGCAGACAGACAGACAGACACTGCTGCAGTCAGATCTGCTGTTATCTGCTGTTATCCTAAACCTGTGCAGGACTATGACATACAAGCAGAAAGGGCATTGACACCAGCGAGTCTTGATACAGGGTGACTGAAAGCTTTGCAAGCTGGCAGAAGCCTCAAATTGAGTTATGCAAGGCAGCACCTGCAGGCCTGTTTCTAAGACCAGGGCTTTGCTGAGGCACTTGAGGGCGTAGTACTTGGTGTTGTGTTTCACCAGGAAGACCTGCCCAAAGGCCCCTGCGCCCAGCAGTGCTATCTTCTTCAGCTCCTTCAGCTGGATGGCCTGCACAAACACTAACACATCTTTGCATTGCAGACAAGCAACCGACATCATTGTGAAAGTAGACTCAACAGAGAGCTACAACGGGCCTTTGGGATGTTCACATGCATGCCAATCCTCCTGAGCCAAAACCCAAAATCCAAAACCCAAAGGCCGCAGTACAGCTGCAAATATGGCTACTGTGTCACAGACCAAAGGCTACACAAGATGTACACAGTCAGAAAGCCTTTGGTTGCAACTAGTCTTACGTTGTTCACATGCTCACCAAACCTACTCCTGAGCAACAATCAGAGGCCATGGCACAAAGGTACCTATCATAGACCAATAGCTACACAAGATACCCACAATCAGGAAGCCTTTGCCACAGGGCAGCTTTTGCATCGACACATGCAAGACACCAATTTCCTGACAGCAGCCACGTCTTTGGTTTACTTCCATGATGAATTTGAGCAGTCACCTGCTTGACTCCTGCAGTGGCTTCAGTAGGGCCATACAATGCAGCATTCTGCCCCAGCAGCATCTGCAAGGGCCCCAGAAGGATGTTGAAGTCCTCCCTTGCCAGCATGAGCACAGAGGCATCAGTGAGTGCTGCCACTGTGGCTG
>JAABUK010005830.1_pt1 | contig 18822 bp, 18 predicted proteins | sample 5559141 | NCBI WGS metagenome assembly JAABUK01 (sample SAMN10711869, study PRJNA513367) | rock metagenome | isolation source: Antarctica rocks | place: Antarctica: Victoria Land, Pudding Butte nord | collected 2016-01-03 | reverse complement strand
CCACGTCCTCAACGTCCTCACCCACCCAGCCCGCGCTCGTGGTGCCGATCGTCTGGACCACGCGCATGCCGGCGAGGACGAGGTTGTCGGCCAGGTCCGTGGCTCCGGTGAGGTCGTCGGCGATGCAAGGCGGCTGCGCTTCCGCCGGCGACCGGTCCGTCCGCCATCGTCTCCGGCAGCTGCTCCGTGGCGACGAACGAGCAGGTCGCCCAGTTCATCCGCTCGGTGGGGCCGCGCTCACGCTCGACCCACTCCGGGCCGCCGCCGGTGAGAGCGTCGTCGCGGACGCGCTGGCCTGGGCGGACGAGCACCTCGCGCGTGGACCGGTCCTCGTCTACTCCACGGCGCAGCCCGGGGAGGTCAGGGCGGTGCAGAGCCGGATCGGGGTCGCCCAGGCCGGGGAGCTCGTCGAGGACGTGCTCGCCGCCATCTCCCGCGGCCTCGTTGAGCGCGGGGTCCGTCGGCTGGTCGTCGCCGGCGGCGAGACGTCGGGGGCCGTCGTCCACGCGCTCGGCCTCGAGCGCCTTCGGATCGGCCCGCAGATCGCTCCCGGCGTGCCATGGTGCGCGGCCCGGCTCGGCGATGCCGGCACCGGCACCGGCACCAGCACCAGCACCGGCGAGGTCATCCACATCGCGTTGAAGTCGGGGAACTTCGGCACTCCTGACTTCTTCCGCGAGTCCCTCGCCCTGCTGCCGGCCCGGTCATGACGGCGTCGAGCCGGGTCGCCGCTGCCCGGGAGGAGGTCGTCCGCGTCGGCCGCAGCCTCTTCGAGCGACGCTACGTGCACGCCAGCGCTGGCAACATCAGCGTCCGGGTCGACGACGAGTTCCTCATCACGCCGACCGACGCGGCGCTCGGGTTCCTCACCAGCGAGACGATCGCCCACGTCGACGGCACGGGAGTGCAACGCAGCGGCGACCGGGCGAGCAAGACCCTCGCCCTGCACCGCCGCATCTACGCCGCCGACCCCAGCGCCCGTTGCGTCATCCACACCCATGCGACGCACCTCGTCGCGCTCACCCTCCTCGGGGTGTGGCGGCCGGACGACATCCTCCCGCCGATCACGCCCTACTACGTGATGAAGGTGGGTCACGTCCCCCTCATCCCCTACCACCGCCCGGGCGCTTCTGGTGTGGTGAGCCTCGTCGAGGCGGCGATCCACGCCAAGGCCGCGGACGGCATACGCCTTCGAGCCGTCATGCTCGACCGGCTCGGCCCCGTCGTCTGGGGGGAGAGCCCCGCGGCCGCGATGGCCGTCCTCGAGGAGGTGGAGGAGACGGCCCATCTCTGGTTGCTCACGAGCCGGCAACCCGCGCCCCTTTGCGAGGCCGACATCTCGGACCTGAGAGAGAGCTTCGGCGCGCAGTGGTGAGCCACGTCGCCCCGATGACCGTGCAGCCGGCCTCGCGCCCGACGAGGCCACCAGCCAGGAAAGGCAGACCCCATGCCGCGCTTCGCCGCGAACCTCTCGATGATGTACCTCGAGCACGACTTCCTCGACCGTTTCGCCGCCGCCGCGGCCGACGGCTTCGAGGCCGTCGAGTACCTCTTCCCCTACGAGTGGGAGGCAGCCGGGATCCGGTCCCGGCTCGACGACCTCGGGCTCACCCAGGCCCTGTTCAACGCGCCTCCGGGTGACTGGGACGCCGGTGAGCGCGGACTGGCTGCCCTCCCGGGTCGCGAGGCAGAGTTCCGCTCCGGCTTGGCCACGGCGCTCGAGTATGCCGTCACGCTCGACTGCGCCCGGGTGCACGTCATGGCCGGGCTGGCTTCACCCGACGCCCGGACGACCGCCACCTACGACGCCAACCTGGCCTGGGCGGCCGAGCGGGCCGCGGGCCTGGGCCGGGACGTGCTCATCGAGCCGATCAACCAGCGCGACATGCCGGGCTACTTCCTCTCACGCCAGGACGTCGCGCACCTGGTCGTCCAGCGGGTGGGGGCGCCGAACCTCAAGGTCCAGATGGACCTCTACCACTGCCAGGTCACCGAGGGGGACCTCAGCGCCAAGCTGGACGCCTACCTGCCGACCGGCCGCGTCGGCCATCTCCAGGTCGCCGGTGTGCCCGCTCGACGCGAGCCCGACGAGGGCGAGGTGTGCTATCCCCACCTCTTCGAGCGGATCGACTCCCTGGGCTGGGCCGGCTGGGTCGGCTGCGAGTACCGGCCGGCGGCGGGCACATCGGAGGGGCTCGACTGGTTCCGTGCACTGAGGGGGATTCCGGCATGAGGGTCGTGATCACCGGAGGTTTCGGCTTTCTTGGCACCGCCCTCGCCCGTGAGCTGCTGTCGGTCGGGAGCCTGGGTGACAGCACGCTCGACGAGCTCGTCCTGGCCGACCGCTTCGTGCCGGACGCGGATGGCCTGGGCGCCGACGAGCGGGTCCGCACCGTCCGGGGCGACCTCATCGAGACCCTCGAGGAGCTGTTCGCCTCACCCGTGGACGCGGTGTTCCACCTCGCGTCGGCCGTGTCCGGTGAGTGTGAAGCCGACTTCGGTCTCGGCCTGAGGGCCAACCTCGACACGACCCGAGCACTGCTGGACCGGTGCCGTGCCCAGCAGGAGGCGGGGGGCCCGGCTGCGCTCCTGGTCTTCTCCAGCTCGGTGGCCGTCTACGGCTCCGACCCCTCGCTGCCCCTGCCCGAGGTGGTCAGTGAGGCCACCCTCGCGACGCCCCAGTCGAGCTACGGCATACACAAGCTCGTCGGTGAGCACCTCATTGCCGACTACACCCGCAAGGGGTTCATCGACGGGCGGGCCGTCCGCCTCATGACCGTGTCGGTGCGTCCGGGCAGGCCCAACGCGGCCGCGTCGGGGTTCCTCTCCGGGATCGTCCGCGAGCCCTTGGCGGGCATCGCCGTGGCCTGCCCCGTCCCGCCGAGCACCGAGGTCGCGCTGAGCTCGCCCGAGCGGACCGTCGAGGGGCTGCTGAGGGTGGCCACCGCGCCGCGTGGTGGGGAGAGGGGCTTTCCCGGCCGGGTCGCGCTGAACCTGCCGGCCCTCACGGTCACTGTCCAGACGATGCTGGACACCGTGCGTGCCGTGGCAGGGGACGCGGCCGCAGACCTCGTCACGGTCTCGCCGGACCCGGAGGTCGAGGCGATCGTCGGCCAGTGGCCGTCCCGGTTCGACAACTCACGGGCTCACGCTCTGGGACTCGAGCCGGATGCCGACTTCGAGTCCGTCGTGCGGCAGTACCTGCGCAACCACGGGTGACCACTGGCAGGCCACGGCGCGTTCGATCGGCTGCCCCGGGCAGCGCTGCGTCGCGCCAGAGTCGCGCCGGGTCGAGGGCGGCTGGGTCGGAACGTGCCCCGCGAGGCACCGGATCACCCGGCACAACCGGCCGATGCGGGTGGCCTCCTGCTCCGAGCGCCTGCCACGGAGTTTCGACCCTCGGTTCGTCTTCACCTGAACCCATCGCAGGCATGCGGCGCTGATGCACCCGAGCTACCTGTCCGAGCTGCGGGCCCTGACGACCGGGACACCGGGCCCGGGCCAGCTGGCGCCGGGGACGACGGTGCGGGTGACCGCGCCGGGGTCGTACGCAGGAGTGGTGGGCCAGATCCAGAGGCGGGGCCGGCTCCTCGACCTCGTTGATGAGACGACTGCGTGGTCGAGCTCGCCGATGCGACGGAAGGCGTCGCTGGTCCCGGCGGGCAGGCCCCCTCGCGTCGAGCCACACGCCAAAGATCACCAGCTGCGGCTGGTGCGTGGCTCGGTCAATGGCGATCAGGTCCACGAGCGTCTGGCGAGTCGGGAGGGCCTGGGAAGGTTTCCGAGAGATCTTCGACTGCTCGAGTGCCGCGCAGGCTCGGCCCCGGTCTTGTCATCCCGAAACATTTCTCATATCGCCTCGAACGCTGACGTGACCTCCACGAGGCCGCCGGGTAACTTCATACTCAACTCAAGGATGACGACGACGGGCTCGTCCGGGTCTGGCGTCGGCTCGTACGTCCCGTGTCACCGCTGCCACCAAGCTCAGGTGTGTCGAGCTTCAGGGCACCAATTATTCAGGTCTTCGTGCTCCGGTAAGGGGCCCGAGCCGCTCGGCGCGACGGTAGTGGGCGTTGAGCGACACAATCGCGGTCGATGGGCCGTTCCCGGTGCCGGACCTGCACGCCTAACCTGGATGGCTTCGGTGCCTCACCACTGGATCCACTCGGCCACTCGGGCGGGGCTGACGGATGATCGTGGACCTGCTTCGGCAGGTCAAGCGCCGCCGTCGCCTGAATCTCCACCCATGCGAGTCGCTCCATCGCGCGTTCTGCGCGACCCGCCGCCGCGTGCACCCATCCGCTCCAGCTGGATGTTGGGCTGACACGCAAACAGGGTGGGGGCGCATATTGCACTCGAGAAGTGCGGAACGTGCGACCGGCGCGAGCGACGACGCCATGGGCCGCCAAGACCTATGCAGAGTTTCTTGGCGGCCGCACCTTCTCGATCCGGAGCGTTATAGTGCCTGACATGGGCAGCTTGCTGCATTTCCTGATCGACCGGCGATCGGACCTGCTCGACTTGGGGCTGCAGCACATTCTTGTCGTGGGCGCTTCAGTCCTGTCGTGCGCGGTCATCGGGATCTCGCTAGGGGTGGCGACCTACCGCACGAGTCGTCCACGCGAGATCATCCTCGCCGTCACGAGCGCGTTCCTCACTATCCCCTCGTTCGCCTTGTTCATCCTGCTCATCGGCCCGCTCGGTATCGGCACGCGGCCGGTCGTCGTCGCTCTCACGATGTACGGCCTGCTGCCGATCGTACGCAACACGATCACCGGGCTGCGCGAAGTCGACCCCGCCACGCTCGAGTCGGCGCAGGGCATGGGGATGAGCCGTCGGCAGCGCCTGCTGAGCATCGAGCTGCCGATGGCCTGGCCTGTGATCCTCACCGGTCTCCGGGTGACCACGTTGATCCTGGTCGGTATCGCGACCATCGGGTCCATCGTCGACGGCCCTGGCTACGGGACACTGATCTTCGACGGTCTGGCGCGCGTGGGCTCTCCTATCGCGGTGAATCTCGTCCTGGGAGGCATGATCGGCGTGATCGTCGTGGCCATGCTATTCGACGCTGCCTTCAGCCTGCTCGACAGGCTCACAACCTCGCAGGGCCTCCAGTGATCGACGCGGGCCGGTCCAATGCCACCTCCAGCGTGCTCGGCCCCATCGCCATAAGGCTCGAGGAGCTGTGCAAGCAATATCCCCGTGAGCCGCAGCCGGCCGTTGACCACCTGAGCCTCGACGTGCCCGAAGGCGAGATCGTGATCCTCGTCGGCCCGTCCGGCTGCGGCAAGACCACAACGATGAAGATGATCAACCGGATCATCGAGCCGACCTCGGGACGGATCATCCTGGACGGCGAGGACGTCACCACGGCCCATCCCGACCGGCTGCGCCGCCGTATCGGCTATGTGATCCAGCAGATCGGGCTGTTCCCGCACATGACGATCGCACAGAACATCGCCACCGTGCCCAAGCTGCTGGGGTGGGATGCGAAGCGGGTCGACGCGCGGGTCGACGAACTGCTCGAGACGGTCGGGCTGCCGCCGGCCACCTACCGCAACCGCTACCCTAAGCAGCTCTCCGGCGGCCAACGACAGCGGGCGGGCGTGGCTCGTGCGCTGGGCGGGGACCCGAAGGTCATGCTGATGGACGAGCCGTTCGGCGCCATCGACCCGATCACCCGGGACCGCCTCCAGAACGAGTTCCTCCGACTCCAGGCTGAGGTGCGCAAGACCATCGTTTTCGTCACTCACGACATCGACGAGGCGATCAAGATGGGCGACCGCATCGCGATCCTGCAAGAGGGGTCACGCATCGCCCAGTACGACACGCCGGAGCATATTCTCACCGCCCCGGCCAACGACTTCGTGTCTGACTTCATCGGCTCCGGTGCATCGCTCAAGCGGCTGAACCTGAGCCGGGTTCGTGACATCACGCTCAGCCAGTGGCCGACGGTGCCTGTCGAGTCGGACCGGGCCACGGTCCTAGACGCCTTGCGCGCCTCGGACAAGGGGTGTGTGCTAGTGCTGGATGAGCAGCGACGGCCACGCCGGTGGGTCAGCGCGGCGGACGTGCAGCGCGGTGATGACGGTCGGTTGGACGAGATCGGGCTGCCCCCCGACGCGGTGGTTGAACCGCAGGCGACGCTCAACGATGCGCTGAATGAGCTCATCACCGCCAACTACAGCGTTGCGATCGTGGTGAACTCGACTGGGGAATACATGGGGATCGTCGACATCGACCACATCAACGAGGCGATCCGGACGATGCGCACCGATGCCCGTGCTAAGGCCCGAGCCGGTCTCCCACTCGGGCCGTCCGTGACCGAGCCCGAACAGGTCGGGCTGTAGCCGTGGCCCTCACGGAGGCGGAGGCGACCGTCCCCAAGAGCGCTGCCAGCGCGCAGCTCGCCATGCTGCCCGCCCGACCAGAGCGGCGTACCCTCGCCGGCTTTCTCTTCACGCCGGTGTTCCTGGCTCTCGTCTGCGTGGCCCTGTACTTCCACATCACGTCGCAGCCCCTGGACAGTATCGAGGCGCGGTCGCTGAACGCGGCCAGTTTGACCATGGCGACGTGGCGCCATGTGGAACTCACCGCCGTGTCGACAGCCTTCGTGATCATCCTCGCCGTGCCGCTGGGCGTGTTGCTCACCCGACCCTTCACCCGCCGCTACCGCGGGGTGTTGCTCGCGGTGGCGAACATCGGTCAGGCGGTGCCGACGATTGGTGTGCTCGCACTGCTCGCCGTCGCCTTCCTGTTCCTCGGATTCGCTGCCGCGATCGTGGGACTCGTGGCCTATGCGGTGCTGCCGGTGCTCCGCAACACCATGGTCGGTCTGGAACAGGTGGACGAGTCCATCCTGGAGTCCGGGCGAGGCATGGGTATCTCGAAGTTCGGCGTGCTACGCCGGATCGAGCTGCCACTCGCCATACCCATCATCCTCGCCGGCGTGCGCACGGCGCTCATCATCAACGTGGGCACCGCGACGCTGGCGGCGTACATCAACGCGGGCGGTCTGGGAACGATCATCGTTGCCGGCCTGTCGACCAACAGGGTCTCGGTCCAGCTCACGGGCGCCGTGTTGACCGCCGTCCTTGCACTGCTCATCGACTACCTTGCTGGCATTGCCGAAGACGTGTTGCGCCCCAAGGGTCTCTAGCTCCTCTATAAGCAGAAGGATGGGTCGATGAAGATACGTTCAGCGCAGGCTCGCAGCATTTCCACGGTAGGGGTCGCCTTGGCTCTGCTCACCGGTTGCGGGGGAGGCAGCGGCAACACGGCGGGGGGCAACACCGGGGCTGACAAGAAGCTCTCCGGGATGTCGGTCCGAATGGGAGCCAAGGAGTTCACCGAGTCCAAGGTGCTCGCCCAGATCGCGAACGGCGTGTTGCAGAACGCGGGGGCGAAGGTCACGACATCCTCCCTGTCGGGGAGCGCGACCGTACGCGCGGCCCTCGAGAAGGGCGAGATCGACATGTACTGGGAATACACCGGCACGGGGTGGGTCAACGTCCTGAAGCATACGACTACGGATCTTCCCACGGACCTCTACGCCAAGGTTGCCGACGAGGACAAGACGAAGAACAAGATCGCGTGGCTGAAACCCGCTCCGATGAACGACACCTACCGGATCGCCGTGACCAAGGACTTCGCAGCCAAAAATAAGATCGCCACGATGAGCGACGCGGCCGCATACATCAAGGCCAACCCCGCAAACGCGCAGGTGTGCGCGGCCAGCGAGTTCATCAACCGGGACGACGGCCTGCCAGGGCTGGAGAAGGCGTACGCGTTCAAGTTTTCCAACGTCGTCGCACTCGACCTGGGGCTGGTCTATACCCAGATCGGCAAGGCGTGCGACTTCGGCGAGGTGTTCTCCACCGATGGGCGGATCCTGGCCAATAGCCTGGCCATAGTCGACGATGACAAGAAGTTCTTCGTCGACTACAACGCGGCGTTGACGATGCGTCAGGAGACCCTCGACAAGTACCCGGCGATCGCCGAGCTCATGGCGCCGGTCTCGAAGGCTTTGACGAACGAGGAGATCACGAAACTCAACGCCTCGGTCGATGTTGACGGCAAGAAGGAGTCAGACGTCGCCAAGAAGTGGCTGGAAGACAAGAAGCTACTCGGTTGAGCCGAGGACTGACAGCCGGGAGGGGGGCCCACCACACGCTCCCCCGGACAGAAGGGACTCTGGGTGCGCATCGCGTTGGCCCAGTTGGACTGCGCGCTGGGGGACATTGACGCCAACGTCGAGGGAGCTGCCAGAGCCATCAGCGACGCACGAAGCCAGGGCGCGCACCTCGTGGTCTTTCCCGAGCTGGCCCTTTGCGGGTACTCCGTCGGCGACGTTGCAGAGGACGTTGCCATCAGTGCGGACGACCCACGGATCACGCGGCTGTCCCGTGAAGCGGGGCCGATGGGCGTCCTGCTGGGATTCAGCGAGGGGGGCGTTGGGCTACACACGTACAACAGCGCGGCCTACCTGCAGGACGGGGAACTGATCCACGTTCACCGAAAGCTGTATCTCCCGACCTACGACGTGTTCGAAGAGCGCAAACACTTCAGCCCTGGCCAGCAGATGCGCGCGTTTGAGACGCTCTCCGCCCGCACGGCGATACTCACCTGCAACGACGCCTGGCAGCCCCAGCTGGCGTTCATCGCCGTCCAAGACGGCGCCCGTCTGCTGTTGATGCCGACGAGCAGTGCGCAGAGCCTGTTCCCCGAGCGTTACGACTCGCCGACGTACTGGCAGGACATCACCCGGTTCTATGCCCGCATGTTCCAGGTCTTCGTGGTGTTCGTGAACCGGGTCGGCCAGGAAGGCAAACTGCGGTTTTGGGGTGGATCCCACGTGGTGGACCCCTGGGGCAACCTCGTGGCGGAGGCGCCTCTCAGCGAGGAGTCGCTGCGCTGCGTCGACATCGACCTCGCGAGCGTGCGGCGCCGCCGCCGGGAGGTCCCGCTCGTCAAGGAGGCGCGCCTCGGAATGGTACTGCGCGAGATGCGTCGGCTCGTGGACGAGGGCGGTGACCTCTGAGCCGGTCCATCCCGCGCGTCGGAGTGCCGGCCGCCCGGGCGAGGCTCCGGACTGGTCAATGCCGGCCGCGACCGGCCGCGTCCCTGCCTTCGGCGAGCAGCGCAGCGAGCTCGTCGCTCACCTCCTTGACCGCCCGGCCCACCGCTGCGAGCTTGCGGGCGCCGCCGAGGCGGAACTGAGGTGCCGACACGTTCACCGCCCCGCAGATGCGACCGCGGGCGTCCCGCACCGGGGCGGCGGCGGCGACTAGGCCGGCCTCCATCTCCTCGGCCACCACGGTGTAGCCGCGAGTGCGACTGGCGACGATGCGCCGGTAGAGCGCCCCCACGTCGGGCGGGGTATTCGGCCCGAGCTGGGCGAATCGCGTCTGCGAGAAAAGTGCAACTAGGTCGTCGCGGCGGTGGTCAAACAGCAGCGCCCGGCCGGACGAGGTGCAGTAGGCGGGCACCGTCCGTCCGGCCCAGCCGACGGCCTGCAGCGCCCGAGGCGACGGCTGGGAGAACAGCGTGAACACGTCCGTGCCGCGTAATACGGAGAGGCTGGTCCGCTCTCCGAGACGGTCGGCCAACGCGGCCAGCAGCGGCGTAGCTAGGCCGAGCAACCGCTGGTCCCCCACCTGCGCCGCGAGCGCGAACAGCTGCCAGCCGAGTCGGTAGCCGTGCGTGTCGGCGTCCCGCTCGACCAGCCCATGCTCGGCCATCGTGCTCAACAGCCGGGACAGCTGACCCTTGTCACCGCCGGTGAGCTGCGCGAGCCGCATCACACCGAGCCCGCCGCGCTGCAGGGCCTCCTGCGAGCCGAGAGCGACGAGGGCCGCCGCAGCCCGCGACACGTTGTCCGCACCAGTGTCAACCACAACTGTGAATACCAGAGGTTGCCGCGCGTTGGCAACCTGCTGGTGCGTAGCAGGCCTACCTACCTGTACGGTGACTCACAACTCTAGTTGACACGGCCTCCGCCGCTCCGACTCCGGCGCGGCAACGACCCGAAAGGTGGCCACGATGCCCGACGAGACGACCGATGGCCTTCTGCAACGTCTCGCCCAAGGGCCGGTGATCTGCGCTGAAGGTTATCTTTTCGAGCTGGAGCGGCGCGGCTTCTTGCAGGCCGGCGCCTTCGTGCCCGAGGTCGTCGTCGAGCATCCCGAGAAGGTCACGCAGTTGCACCGCGAGTTCGTCCGGGCCGGGTCCGACGTCGTTGAGGCGTTTACCTACTACGCCCACCGAGAGAAGCTGCGGCTCATCGGCAAGGAGCATCTGCTCGAGCAGCTCAACCGCGACGCGTTGCAGATCGCGAAGGAAGTCGCGCGGGAGAGCTCGTCGCTCCTGGCGGGTGACATCTGTAACAGCAATGTTTTCGAGCCCGGCAACCAGGCGAGCGCCGACCAGGTCCGGGAGATGTTCACCGAGCAGGTGGGCTGGGCGGTGGACGCCGGGGTGGACTTCATCATCGGCGAGACCTTCAGCTACGCTGCCGAGGCGCTGGTGGCGCTCGAGGTGGTGCGTGAGGCAGGGCTGCCCTCGGTCATAACCCTGGCCTTCCACCAAGAGCCGCTCACCCGAGACGGCTGGAGCGTCGCGGAGGCCGGTAAGCGGCTGGCCGATGCCGGCGCCGACGTGGTAGGGCTCAACTGCATCCGCGGACCACGCACCATGCTGCCGCTGCTGCAAGAGCTCGTGCCGGCCGTCGACGTGCCCGTGGCTGCGCTACCGGTGCCCTACCGGACGCACCCTGCGGAACCGAGCTTCCAGTCCCTCCGCGACCCGAGCCAGCCAGCGAACCACCGGCCTTTCCCCGTAGCGCTGGACCCCTTCACCTGCACCCGAAACGAGATCGCCGAGTTCACCGTGGCGGCCCGCGAGCTGGGTGTCTCGTACTTCGGGGTCTGCTGCGGCGCCGGACCGCACCACATCCGCGCCATGGCGGAAGCACTCGGGCGCACTCCGCCGGCCAGCAGGTACACGGCCGACATGTCCAAGCACGCCTTCCTCGGCTCCGACAGCAGTCTGCGCCAGCACAACCTCGCCTTCGGCAGCAAGGAGCTCTAGAGGCTGTGGGAGCAGTACGACCGTGAAACACACCGCAACGTCGAGCCGCAGGACCAACCGAGCGAGATACTCGGCTCTTGGCCTCGTCCGGCGAGGCCTGTCGCGTAGCGACTGGCCGCCCGTCTGGCGGGCCCACAACCTCAAGCCGGCCTACGACGTGGTCGTCGTCGGGGCCGGTGTGCACGGCCTGGCGACTGCCTACTACCTCGCCGCCAACCATGGCATCACGAACGTCGCAGTTCTCGACACGGGCTATATCGGCGGGGGCGGTTCCGGCCGCAACACCGCCATCGTGCGGTCCAACTACCTGACCCCCGAAGGCGTCCGCTTCTACGACCGGTCGGTCAAGCTGTACGAGAACCTGGCCGCCGAGCTGAACTACAACGTGATGTTCTCCCAGCACGGACACCTCACGTTGGCCCACAACGACAGCTCCCTGCGCACCATGCGCTGGCGGGCAGAGGTCAACAAGCTGGAAGGTGTGGACTCGGAGGTCATCGGCCCGGACGAGATCCAGCGTCTCGTGCCGTTCATGGATGTCTCGCCCGAGGCGCGCTACCCGATTCTCGGCGCGCTCTACCACCCACCTGGCGGGACGATCCGCCACGACGCCGTCAACTGGGGCTACGCTCGGGCGGCCGACGCGCTCGGAGTCCAGATCCATCAGAACACCGAGGTTCTCGGCATCGACGTAGCGGACGGTCGGGTGCGGGGCGTGCGCACGAGCCGGGGTCCGGTCTCCTCTCCCGTCGTCGTTAACTGCACCGCCGGCTGGTCCAGCGTGGTGTCGCGGCTAGCCGGGGTGCGGCTACCGATCAGCACCCACCCGTTGCAGGCCGCTGTGACCGAGCCGGTGAAGATGTTTTTGAACACAGTCGTCGTCTCCGGGTCGCTGCACGTCTACGTCAGCCAGACAGCACGCGGCGAACTGGTCTTCGGTGCAAGCACCGACCCCTACCCGTCGTACTCCATGCGTGGGTCTCTCGAGTTCACCGAGGAGCTCGCCGGCCACATCCTCGAGCTGATGCCGTCCATCGCCAGGCTGCGGGTGCTCCGGCAGTGGGCCGGACTCTGCGACATGACTCCCGACTTCTCGCCGATCATGGGCGTCACGCCGGTGGAAGGGTTCCTGGTCGATGTCGGTTGGGGGACCTACGGCTTCAAGGCAGGCCCGGTCGCCGGTGAGGCGATGGCCGAACTCGTGGCCACGGGCAAGACGCCGGAGAACATCGCGACGTTCGACCTCGCGCGCTTCGCCGAAGGCCGGCTGATCGGCGAAAAAGGCGCGGCGGCAGTCGGTCACTGAAAGCGAGGGATATTCAACGTGTTTTGCATACCGTGTCCGCACTGCGGGCCGCGCAACCGCTCCGAGTTCCGGCATGTGGGCGAGATGACCCCGCGGCCGGATCCGCGAACCACGACGCCGGAGCAGTGGCGCGACTACTTGTACGTCCGGGACAACCTGGCCGACTGGACAATCGAGACCTGGTACCACGGGGCGGGTTGTCGCCAGTTCATGACGCTGGAACGACACACCGTGACCAACGACTTCCGCTCGAGCGTCAAATCGAATCCGACCGCGTCGCCGGACCAGGCCCGCGCGTGAAGGGACGACGGGCCAGCGGGCGGATGGAACGAGTCGCGCCGCAGCAACACCGGTTGCCATCCCAGCGAGGCGAACTGCTCGACCGCGCCCGCGTGCTGACGTTCTCCTGGGACGGTCATCCCTACCAGGGTTTCGCCGGTGACACGATCGCGTCGGCCCTCGCGGCATCCGGTGTCCGGATCTTCTCCCGCAGCTTCAAATACCACCGGCCGCGCGGCATCATGACTGCCAGCTTCCTGGACCCGGGCGTGACCGTGCAGGTCGGAGACGAGCCCAACGTGCGGGGCGCGCACCGCCGGCTCGTCGAGGGTATGACGATCGAGGCGCAGAACGTCTGGCCCTCGCTGCGCTACGACGTCCGGGCCGCCAACCAGCTCGCCGGGCGGTTCCTCACGGCCGGGTTCTATTACAAGACGTTCATCAAGCCGCAGCGGTTGTGGCCAACCTACGACAGGATCCTGACGGGTTTCGCTTCCGGCGGGCGCATGTCCGCCGATTCCGGACACGGCTACTATGACAAGCGCTACGCGCACCCGGACGTCGTCGTCGCCGGCGGGGGCCCGGCGGGCATGGGGGCTGCATTGTCCGCCGCCGAGGCCGGCGCGCAGGTGCTGCTGGTCGAAGAGGAGTACGAACTCGGCGGCGCGCTGCGGTGGGGCGGCGTGCCCGAGTTGGCGGCGCTGGACCAGCTGCGTTCGGCGGTGCAAGCGGCGCCGAACGTGGAGGTCCTGGTTAACTCCGTGGTCGCCGGGCGCTACGACGACAACTGGGTCTCGATCGTGCAACGCGGGCTGCCGAACGTCGCGGAGCGGCTGATCAAGGCACGGACCGTGAGCCTGGTCGTCGCACCCGGCCTGGTCGAACGACCCTACGTCTTCGAGGGCAACGACCTTCCCGGCGTCATGCTCGGCACCGCCGTCCGTCGGCTGGTGAACCTGTATGCCGTGCGCCCCGGTCGCAGGGCTGTCGTCCTTACCGCCAATGCCGAGGGCGACGCCGTCGTGGCGGACCTGGAACGAGTGGGTGTCGACGTCGCCTGCGTGCTGGACGCTCGCCAGGGCGATGATCTTCGGCGGGCAACCGGCCGCGGCGAGGTGACTGCGGTCGAGCTGCCCGACGGCCGGAAGGTCGACTGCGACCTACTCGTCGTCTCGACCGGATGGACCGCACCGACGTCCCTGCTCAACATGGCCGGAGCCCGCCCGGTCTACGACAGCGCCGCAGCCCGGTTCGTGACCGGCAGTGACCTGCCTGCTTCCGTCTTCGCGACCGGGGGAGTTCTCGGTGACGGTAGCACCGAGGAGCTGGTGGCGCACGGCCGCGGAGTCGGCGCCGCTGCCGCCGCGCAGGCCGGATTCGGCGATGCTTCCCCGCCCGAGCCGTTGCCCGTCTGGCCGCACCTTGGCCTGTTCCGGGCCGCCACGCACGGCTTTGTCGACTTCTCCGAAGATGTCACCTCGAAGGACATCTTCGCCGCGGCCGCCGAGGGATACGACTCGAGCGAGCTGGTCAAGCGCTACACGACAGCGACGATGGGCCCCTCCCAAGGCAAGCTCGAGACGGTGAACACTGTGGCGGTCCTCGCGGACGCGACCGGTGGCGACATCGGCGATCTAGGGACGACGGTATGGCGACCTCCGTACGCCCCTGTCACACTGGGGGCGCTAGCCGGTCGCATCTTTGAACCGGTGCGCCACTCACCGATGCAGTCCTGGCACGCCCAACATCTTGCGACCCCGCTCGTTGCCGGACAGTGGATCCGCCCCGATCACTACGGGGACCCTCAGGGCGAGGCGCGCAATGTCCGCGAGCGGGTCGGGATCATCGACGTGACCCCGCTGGGGAAGCTGGACCTTCGCGGCCCGGACGTGCCTCAGCTGCTCAACGCTGTGTACATCAATAAGTGGTCCGAGCTCGAGGTCGGCTCGGTCCGCTACGGCGTGATGTGCAGCGAGGACGGCGTCGTCATGGACGACGGGGTAACTGGGCGCCTTGGCCCGGAGCACTACCTGATGTCGACGACGTCATCCGGTGCCGCAGGCGTCTGGGAGCACCTGGAGGGCCTGCTGCAGACCCAGCACTCGGACTGGCAGGTGCACGTTACGCCGGTGACCACCGCCTATGCGAGCATCAACGTTGCGGGGCCCCGGTCACGCGAGTTGCTCCGCCGGCTGACGGAGGACATCGACCTCTCACCCGAAGCCTTTCCCTACATGCGTTTGCGCACAGGCCGCGTCGCAGGTGTGGACGACTGTCTCATGTGGCGCATCGGGTTCACCGGCGAGCTGAGTTACGAAGTGCATGTGCCCGCAGCATATGGGCTGCACGTCTGGGAGGCGCTGCTCGCCAGCGGCCAGGACCTGGGCGCAGCGGCTTTCGGCGTGGAGGCACAGCGCATCCTGCGGCTGGAGAAGGGACACCTCATCGTCGGTCAGGACACCGACGGGCTGACCAACGCGTACGACGCTGGACTCGCGCCGCTGATCAAGCTCGATAAGGGCGACTTCGTCGGGCTCCCCGAGCTGACGTGGGCGCGCGACCGTCCGATGAAGCAAAGACTCGTCGCCCTGCAGCCCGTCGAGGGATCGATCGTGCCGGCAGAAGGAAGCCAGATCGTGCGCGGAACCAACGAGATCGTCGGCCGGATCACCAGCAGTCGGATGTCACCCACCCTGGGCCGATCGATATGCCTGGGGTATGTCCTCGAGGAGCTGGCGCAGGCCGACGCCACGGTGACCGTCCTGCTGCCCTCCGGAAGGCTGATCGAGGCCACTGTGATCCCGTCACTCGCTCAGGTCGACCCGAAGGGAAGCCGGCTGCATGCCTGAGAACCTAGCCGTTGCCCGCAGCCCGATCCGCGCCGACGAACCGGTGACCGTCCGCGCCGGCTGGGAACTCTCAACGCTGCGCACACGGTCGACGCTGCGATTGGCCGACCAGAGCCCGCTCGCCAAGGTGGTTGTCCGCGCCAGCCCGGCCGGACGTGTCGCGGACAGGCTGGGCGTGCCGTTCGGCTGTGCTGCCAGGGACGATCGGGGCACCCTCGTCATCGGCTCAGGTCCGGGCGAGTGGTTCCTGATCGGAGACATCGGCACGGCGGGCGAGGTCGCCGCCCGGGTGGATCGCGACGACGCCGGACTGGTCAGCGTTCTGGAGATGACGCACGGTAGGGCGCTGATGCGGCTCTCGGGCGCGGCAGCTGCGGCCGTCCTGAGCAAGGTCTGCGCGGTCAACCTCGCCGAGCGGGTCACTCCCAACAGCAGCGCCTTTCGTAGCTTGGTCGCCAAGCTGACCACCGACGTCATCCGAGACGATGTCGGAGCGACACCGTCCTATCTGCTGCACTGCGAGTCTTCCTCCGGCCAGTACCTCTTCGACGCCCTCTTGGATGCCGGTGCGGAATTCGGCATTCGAAGAGACGGGTTCGGGCTCTCCTAGCGCGTGTCAACTGCAGTTGTCACAGCAAGCGACGAGGGCGGTACACTCGAGCCGAGCACACAGGACCGTTCGAGAGGACTGCTCGTGAAGACGCCGGAGCACGCGCGTTACGTCATCATCGGCGCCGGCATACACGGTTTGTCGACCGCCTGGCACCTTGCCCGCGAGCTCGCAGCCCAAGGTCTCGGCTCAGGCGAGGACGTCGTCGTGGTGGACAAGTCCGCCGTCGGATCAGGCGCGTCCGGAATCGCCTGTGGAGTGGTGCGAAACAACTACTTCCAGCCGGCGATGCGCGAGCTGATGGCGCACTCGGTGTCGGTTTGGGAGTCCGACCCCGATGCCCTTGCCTACCATCCGGTGGGATACATGCAGATCTCCGCCGAGGTCATGCATGCCGACGTCGCGCAGATCTACGCTGAGCAACGAGCTATCGGTTACCCTTCGGTCTTTGTCGAGGGCGCCGAGAACTGTCGCCTGTACATGCAGTCGATGTTCTCTGACTGGCAGGCAGGCAACATCACCAGCGTCCTTCACGAGCAGCGTGGCGGCTATGCCAACAACCAGGCGTCCTTGCGGGGGCTGGCTGCCAAGGCCACTGCTGCAGGGGTCCGCATCCTGAGTGGAACCCGGGTCGTCGGATTACGTCGGGAGGGGGCGACGGTCGTCGCCGTCGAGACGGACGCCGGAGCGATCCGGTGCGACCACGTCGTCGTGGCGGTCGGCCCGTGGGTTCGTGACCTGTGGCGGATGTTGGACCTGCCCGAGGCCATCCCCGTGCGGGGCCGGGACAGTACGGTCTACGAGCGCCCCATGTGGACCTACTGGTCGCTGCAGGAAGGGACGCTGAAGGTCGACCCCGCTTTCCTCACCGATAACCGGGGCAAGCCCCCGCCAGTTCTGCACGTCGACACGGACGCGCCGTTGTATGACGACGCTGACGGCTCGTTGGTGACGCACGACCTCTGGGGAATCTACTTCAAGCCCGACTTCAACTTCGGCGGCATCCAGGGTGGCGCCATGCCCTTCGTGGTCGACCGTCCCACCGACGACGTCCACGTCGACCCCTACGGTCCGGCCAGCCCCGACTTCGTCGTGGGTCCTGGTTTCGCCCGCATGTGGACGGCCGGCCTGGCACACTGCTTGAAAAGGTTCGAGGGCACGAGCGGGCTGTTCGCAGAGGAGCCCTCCGGCGGGATCGGGTGCTTCACGCCGGACAGTTTTCCTGTCTTCGACGTGTTCGGGGACAATGCCTACTTCATCGCCGACTCCAACCACGGTTACAAGATGATCGGCGTGGGTGCCCTGGTGGCCCGTGAGTTGCTTGGCGAGCAACAGGCGCTGTTGGAGCCGTTTCGGTTCTCTCGCTACGCCGCCGGGCGGCTACACCCGGTGAGCCATTCGCCGTTCCCGTGGAGCTGACCAAATGACCACAGGCATCGCCCCGTCAGTCCGGCCGGCGAGAACGCCCGGCTACTCCTTGCCTCAGGGCTTCTACGTCGATTCCGACATCTTCGCGCTTGACCTGGAGCGGGTGTTCGGCACGACATGGCTGTTCGTCGGAGCCGCCGCAGAGATGCCGCGCGCCGGCGACACTTTGGTGTGGAGCGTGGGGCGCGACTCCGTGTTGCTCACGCGGGACCAGAACGGTCGGCTTAGTGCTCACCACAACGTCTGCCGTCACCGTGGCTGCAGGCTGCGGCCAGATGGCCGCGAGTCCATCCGCGCCGTGGTCTGCCCCTACCACCAGTGGACCTACGGGCTCGATGGCACACTGCGCGGAGCTCCGCACATGGGCACGGGCCTGGCCCGGGAAGATCTCGGGCTACGTCAGGTGCACTTGAGGGAGCTCTGTGGCCTGCTGTTCGTTTGTTTTGCCGAGGTCGCCCCGCCCTTCGACGACGCGAGCGCTGCGGTGGAGCCACAACTCGGACCGCATGGGCTTGGGCGGACCAAGGTGGCTGCTAGATGCCACTACAGCGTTGCCGCCAACTGGAAGATGCTCGTCGAGAACAACCGGGAGTGCTATCACTGTCGTGTCAACCACCCGGAGTTCTGCCAGTCCAACTACGACGTCGGCGGCTCAGGCGACACTAGACGCAGCACCGGTTACGACGCGATCCTTGCCGAACGCCAGGCTCGGTGGGTCGCACAGGGTCTCGCGCCCCAAGTGGTCAGCTTCGACAACGGGGGCTGGTTCCGGGTGGCCAGGCTTCCCCTTCGAGATGGCTATCTAACAGAGAGCCTGAGCGGGCGACTCGTCGCCCCCCTGCTAGGGGATCTGACAAGCACCCATGTCGGTAGCCTGCGCTTCATTACACTGCCCAACTCCTGGTCCCATGCCAACGCTGACTACGCCATGACCACTCGGCTGACCCCAGTTCGGTCCGACCGCACCGATGTCGACGTCACCTTCCTCGTCCGCCACGACGCCCTCGAAGGTGAGGACTATGACGTCGACGAATTGACCGCGGTGTGGATTGCCACGTCGAAGCAGGACTGGGCTCTCTGCGAGCAAAACTTTGCAGGCGTGCGGTCGCGCGGCTACGTTCCTGGTCCGCTCTCACCGGTGACCGAAGGATCGGTGGACACCTTCCACCAGTGGTACGAGCGAACCCTCGGTAAGCCGAGCCGTTGCGGGAGTTGACCCGCTCCGGGGTGCGTGCCCCGTACGGGGGCCCCGCACAAGGCGT
>JAABUK010005828.1_pt1 | contig 18839 bp, 17 predicted proteins | sample 5559141 | NCBI WGS metagenome assembly JAABUK01 (sample SAMN10711869, study PRJNA513367) | rock metagenome | isolation source: Antarctica rocks | place: Antarctica: Victoria Land, Pudding Butte nord | collected 2016-01-03 | reverse complement strand
GGCTTCGCGGCCGCCACCGGCGACATCATCGTCATGCTCGATGCGGACGGCTCCACCGATCCGCGTGAGATCCCGGCCTACATCGGCCCGCTCCTCAGCGGGGCCGATTTCGCCAAGGGCTCGCGCTTCTTGCAGGGGGGCGGCACCGCCGACATGTCCCTGCACCGCCGCCTCGGCAACCTGGGCTTCGTCTACCTGGTCCGCATCTTCTTCGGCGGGCAGTATACGGACCTGTGCTACGGCTACAACGCCTTCTGGAAGCGCGTGCTCCCGGTCCTCTCCCTCAGCGGTGATGGCTTCGAGATCGAGACGGTGATGAACGTCCGCGCGCTCCGCGCGAAGCTCAAGATCGCCGAAGTCCCGAGCTTCGAGGCACCGCGCGTCCATGGCGAGGGCCGCTTGCGGACCTTCCCGGACGGCTGGCGCGTGCTCAAAGCGATCATGCGCGAGCGGAGTACCCCCTTCAATCCGGGGGTGGCCGTGTCACAGCACACCGGCCAGGACATGGTGGTTGCCGTCGCGCCACAACCCAGCGCCGCCGCGCCACAGCCGAAGGGCGAGTCGTCGCCGGTCGCGGTGCTGCCGACACGCGGTCAGGCGGCGATCAGCACCAAAGCCGATTAGTGCGCTGCCGACCGCGCCCGATGCGCCCGCTGACCACGCGCCGCCTGGCCTGACGCGCGACGAATACCGCCAGACTGAGGATAGCTTGATGAAGAGCGCACAGCACACGAGATCGCTCGACCCTGGCATGGACGCCCCGCGCCGCCTCTGCGTGGTGGGGGCCGGCACGCGGTTCCTGAGCGGGATCAGCTACTACACGCAGGTGCTCGCCAACGAACTGGCGCGCTCGCACGATGTCTCGGTGATCCTGATGCGTCAGCTCCTGCCCACCCGCCTCTATCCAGGGCGGGCGCGGGTCGGCGTGGAGTTGGTGCGCCCCGCCTATGCGCCCGGTATGCGCGTCTTCGATGGCGTCGATTGGTACTGGATCCCGAGCCTCGCGCGCGCGCTGGCCTTCCTGGTGCGCGAGCGCCCCGAGGTGCTCGTGCTACAATGGTGGACCGGTACGGTGCTGCACTCCTACGCCGCGCTGGCGGCGCTGGCGCGCCTGCTCGGCGTGCGCGTCGTCATCGAATTCCATGAGGTGCTCGATCCCGCCGAGGCGAGCCAGCCACTGGTCCAGCGCTACGTGCAGGCGATCTCACCGGCCCTGCTGCACCTGACCGCCGGCTTCGTGGTCCACTCCGAATACGATCGGGCGCTGCTGGCAGAGCACTACAAGCTCGGCGACCGCCCGGTCGCGCTGATCCCACATGGCCCCTACAACCAGTATGTCGGCGCAGGCGCGGCACCGGCGGCGGAGCGGTCCGGCGTCTGTCGGCTCCTCTTCTTCGGCACGATCCGCCCGTTCAAGGGGCTTGAAGATCTGCTGACTGCCTTCGATGCGCTCTCGCCCGACGAGGCCGCCCGGTATCAGCTCACGGTGGTCGGGGAGACCTGGGAGGGCTGGACCCTGCCCGAGGAGCTGATCGCGCGCAGCCCGCACCGCGACCGGATCACCTTCACCAATCGCTACGTCCACGATGACGAGGTCGGCGACTTCTTCGCGGCGGCGGATGTCGTCGTGCTCCCCTACCACCGTTCGTCGGCGAGCGGACCGCTCCAGATCGCCATGAGCACCGGCCTGCCGGTGATCGTGACGGCGGTAGGTGGGCTGCGCGAGGCGGTCAGCGGCTACGCGGGGGCGATCACCATCCCACCCAAGGATCCCGAGGCGTTACGGGCGGCGCTGCCGCGCGCGGCGGCCCTGCGCGGCCAGCGCTTCGCCGATCCGCACTCCTGGGAGCGCACGGTGCAACGTTACGATGCACTGTTCGCCCAGATCGGTCGGCGCAAGCAGGCGATCGAGGGGCAATCGGCATGACCTATTTGGGACCACACACCCGCCCGACCTACCGTGTCGTCGCGCAACGTTTGTGCGGGGGTTGGCGATGGTGAGACTGCGTCGCGCCGCACTCTTCCCCGCACCGCCCGCCGAGACGACGATCGGGGCACCGCTCGCTGCGCCGGTCGCGGAAGCGGTGTCCACGAAGAACGTCCGCTCGCGCAGCGACCGCGCGATCCTGCGTGCCTGCTTCGTGCCGCTCGCGCTCGGCTATCTCGTCGCGATCATCTGTGGTGCGGCGTTGACCTGGGATAATGCCGGGCTCTTCTTCCAGATGCTCGACATGCAGAGCCCGATCGCCCCACAACAGCGCTGGCTGAACGTGGTCACGCAGGCACCGGCCCTCCTAGCGAGCCATTTCAGCGACAATCTCAGCTTCCTGAGCATCCTCTTCGGCGTCACCTGGGCCATCTTGCCGCTCGGGGCGCTCGCCCTGTCGTGGCTCATCGTCCGCCACCGCGCGCCCGAACTCTTCCTCTGGCCGGTCCTGGCGCTCGGGCTCGGACTCTTGCCGGGGCTCTTCTACCTGCCGAACGAGGCGAACACCGCGCTGATGCTCGCCTGGCCGTTACTCCTCGGGACGGTGCTCGGCGTTTCGCGTCCGGCACTCCTCGGCATGGTGATCTGCGCGCTCCTCCTCGCGATCAGCCACCCATACGCGATCGGCCTGTTCGCCTTACTGACGGCGTTGGCCCTGCTGGTCTGGCAACGGGAGGGGCAGCAACGTCGCGAGTTGACCGGTTGGGCGCTCGCATTCGGCATCCTGACCTTCCTGACCACGCTGCGCTTCCTCCTCTTCCATACCAGCTACGAGAGCGCGCAACTCTCGCTCGGCGCGCTCGGGTGGAATTTCCTGGTCGCGGTGCGTGGCTACCCGGCGGCGGCGCTCGGCTGTGCGGCCATCATCGCCCTGCTGTTCCTGGTCCTCCCATACGTCGGTGCCGGGGCGACCCGCATCGTCCGGGCCGTCCAACTGGTCGCGCTGTTCCTGTTCGCCGTGCTGATGTTGCTCTGGGCGCGCGACCCCCATCTATGGTCGCAGGCGAACAAGTACAGCTATCCGGCCCTGCCCGTCACGCTCGCCTTCATGGCCCTGGCGCTGGTCGAGCGGGCGCGCGCCCGCTCCCTGCGCGCCGCGCCGCGCCGCAGCTGGCTACCGCGCTTGCAGATGATCCAGTTGGTCGCGCTGACCTGCGCGCTCGTGCTGAGCGTGCAAGGGGTGGCGTGGTTCGGCCTGACCCAGCAATTCCGCCGCACCATCGCGACGAGCCCTGCGGCCTGTATCTCGATGGCACCGCTCGGCTGGCTGCAACAGACCCCGCTCGATCAGTTCGCTACCCCCGCCTACGCCCTCCTGTTGCAAGGCCGGACGCCCGAGCGGCTGGTCCTGAGCGGTAACGGTTGCGGCGAGGAGCAATTCGGCGCGGGCGTCAACCTCAATCAGTACTACCTGCGCGGCTGGCAGGGTGGCTGGTTCAATCTGGGGCCGCTCCGCTCCGCCCTGCTCGACCAGCAACAGAATACCGGCGTGTGCAGCCTGCTGCTGACGACCGGCTGGAACGACACGGAGACGAGCGATCCGTATTGGTGGCGCTGGAGCAGCGGCCAGGACTCGCACATCCGTATCCTGGCCGCCGCCGATGGACAGTTCATCCTCAACGGCCAGATCGAATCGTACCGCGCGCCGAACGGGGTGACGGTCATCGTCAATGGCGTGCCGCAGCAGACGGTGGAGGTCGCGCAGGGGGGGCAGAACACGTTCAGCCCGCTGACCCTCACCCTGAAGGGGGGCGTGAACGAGATACGGCTGGTCAGCCGCAACCCCGCGCAACTCATCGGCGAGCGGCAGCTGACCTTCGACCTGGCAAACCTGACCCTGACCAGGACCGATAGCGGGCAACTGTGCCGCTTTCAACCGTAGCGCGAGGACGAGCCGTGGCGGGCGCACCCGGCACCGCGCCGCTAGCAGCCGTAGCAATGCAGGAGACAAGAACCATGACCGCAGGAACGATCGATCTGGGTATCCGCCCGGCAACCGGGGGGCGTCGCGCACCGCTGCGCGTGCTCTTCCTGGCCCAGCGGTATTTTCCGTACATGGGCGGCCTGGAAACCCACGTCTACGAAGTTGCGCGGCGCATGGTCGATGCGGGTGCCGAGGTGACGGTGCTGACGACCGACACTGGCGGCACCCTCCCCGCCACCGACGAGGTCAACGGTGTCCGCATCGAGCGGGTCCGCGCGTGGCCCGCCGACCGGGACTACTACTTCGCGCCCGGCCTCTACCGCGCCGTGCAGCGCGGCGACTGGGATATCATCCACTGCCAGGGCTGTCACACCCTCTTCGCGCCGTTGGCGATGTTCGCCGCCTGGCGTTCGGGCCGCCCCTACGTGGTCAGCTTCCATTCCGGTGGGCCGCCAAACGGCCTGCGCCGCGCCATCCGCCGGGCGCAGTGGACTGCGTTGCGCCCGCTGCTCGCGCGCGCACAACGGCTCGTCGCGGTCTCGAAGTCGGAGGTCGTCTCGTTCGGCCACGATCTCGGCCTCGCGAAGGAGCGCTTCACGATCATCCGCAACGGGGCGGAACTGCCGCCCGTCCCGGCGGTCGCCCCGCAGCGGGAGCCCGGCACGCTGATCATCTCGCCGGGTCGCCTCCAGGAGTACAAGGGGCATCACCGGATGATCGCGGCCCTGCCGTACATCATCACCGCGCGCCCCGACGCGCGCCTGTTGATCCTCGGGGCCGGGCCGTATGAGGCCGAGCTACGCCAACTCGCGCAGGAGACCGGGGTGGCGGAGCGGGTGGAGATCCGCTCGATCCCGCCCGCGCACCGCGCGGAGATGGCCGCGACCCTGGCGGGGGCGGACATCGTCACCCTGCTCAGCGAGTACGAGGCGCACCCGATCGCCGTGTTGGAAGCGCTCGCCCTGCGCCTCTCGGTGCTCGTCGCCGACACCTCCGGCTTCCGCGAACTCGCGGAGGAGGGGTTGGTGCGCGCGATCCCGCTGGAGAGTAGCGCGACGGCGATCGCCGAGGCGGTCCTGCGGCAGCTGAACGAGCCCCTGAATCCCGGCGAACTCCACCTCCCGACGTGGGACGACTGCACGGGGCAACTGCTGGACCTGTATCGCGACGTGACGCGGGAGGCCCAATGCGCGTCCTGAACGTCGCCCAGTTCTACCCCCCGATCATCGGTGGCGAGGAGCGCTTCGTCCGCGACTTCAGCGTCGCGCTGGCCGCGCGCGGGCACGAGGTCGCGGTCGCCACGCTACGCCAGGAGGGGATGGCCGCGTTCGAGCAGGACGGTGACGTGCGGGTGCATCGCCTGCCGAGCACCCTCGCGCGGGCGTCGTTCCTGCACGGTAGCCACGGGCGGCGACATGCGCCCCCCTTCCCCGACCCCGAGACGACCCTGGCCCTGCGCCGGGTGATCGCCCAGGAGCGCCCGCAGATCGTCCACGCCCACAACTGGATGATCCATTCCTTCCTGCCGATCAAGGCGCGCGCCGGGGCGAGGCTCGTCCTCACGCTGCACGACTACAGCATGCGCTGTGTGACGAAGCGCCTCCTCTATCGCGGCGCGCGGTGCAGCGGGCCGGGGCCGCTCAAGTGCCTCGGGTGCGCCGCCGAGCATCACGGCGCGGCGGTGGGCGTGCCGACGACCCTGGCGAACTGGGGGATGGGCGTGGCCGAGCGCGCGCTCGTCGATCTCTTCCTGCCGGAGAGCAAGGCGGTGGCCGAGGGCAACGGCCTGGTCGGCGGGCGCTGGCCCTACGAGGTACTCCCGGTCTTCGCGCCGGACGACATCGGCGCGATACACGGCGATGCCGGTGCCTACGTGGCGCAGCTCCCCACCGCGCCGTTCCTCCTCTTCGTCGGCGCATTCGCCAGCTACAAGGGGGTCGACGTGTTACTGGAGGCCTATCGTGGGCTGACCGCGCCGCCGCCGCTGGTCATCATCGGCTATCACACGACCGAGTATCCGGTGGCGACGACCGATCTGCCGCCGAATGTGACCGTGTTGGAGAACTGGCCCCACCATGCGGTGATGGCCGCATGGGCGCGGAGCCTGATCGGGATCGTCCCCTCGGTCTGGGCCGAGCCGTTCGGCCTGGTGGTGCTGGAGGCGATGGCGGCGGGCCGCCCGGTGGTCGCCTCCAATATCGGCGGCCCCGCCGACATCGTGCGCGACGAGGAGACCGGGTTGCTCGTCCCGCCCGGCGATCCGTTCGCCCTGCGCGTGGCGCTCGCGCGCTTGATCGCCGATCCGGCCTTCGGCGTACGCCTCGGCGCGGCGGGGCAGCTTCGCGTCAACGAATTCAAGGCGGCGGCGGTGTTGCCCCGCATCGAACGGGCCTATCGTACGCTCCTGGCGGACGACCGAACGCCCGAAACAGCGGCACGGCCTGCGGACGAGGATTCCCGTGTCCTTTCGTAGGTTGGAACGGGTGCCGGGGTCGGGGGTGTTGCCCGCAGTGGCCGCGCCTCCGCGCCCCCCCGAGGTCGTCGCTACGACGCGACAGCCCGACGTGGCGCGCGCGGCGACGACTGGCGGCTGGGGTCTCCTACCGTTGCTCAGCCTCTCCAGCGCCTGCGGCCTGCTGGTGCTGTCCGTGGGGTTCACCGTTGCACGCCTTGAAGGTGCGTGGGCGCGCTGGGGCGAGCCGCTCTTCTGGCTCGGCCTGCTCGTCATCTTCATCCCGATCGCCCTGCGCCTCCTCGCGGTCCAGGTGTCGCGACGCGAACGGATCGCCCTGGTCGTCGTCCTCGGGATGACCCTCTATCTCGTGAAGATCGCGCGCTACCCGACGATGTTCGCCCTGCATGACGAGTTCTTGCACTGGCGCACCGCCGACGACATCATGCACGGCGGCGATCTCTTCGCGGCCAATCCGCTGCTCCCGGTCAGCGCGCTCTATCCGGGCCTGGAGACGATCACCGCCGGGTTGGCGAACGGGAGCGGCATGTCGCTCTTCCTCGCCGGGATCATCGTCGTGGGGGCGGCGCGCGTGCTGTTCGCCCTGGCACTCTACCTCTTCTTCGAGCAGGTCGGGCGCTCGGCACGGATCGCCGGGATCGCCACGATCCTCTACATGGTCAATCCCAAGTTTATCTTCTTCGACGCGCAGTTCTCCTATGAATCGCTCGCCCTGCCGATCACCGCGCTGCTGCTCTTCCTGCTGGTGCGGCGCTCGCGAGAACAGGGCGCATTGCGCCTCGGTCTGACCATCGCCGCCCTGCCGGTCCTGGGCTTGCTGGTCATCACTCACCACCTGACCTCGTTCGCGGTCGTCGGTTTCCTGCTCCTCTGGTCGTTCGTCGCCTTGCTGCTGCGCGTCGCGCGACCGCGCACGGTTGGCGGGCCGGGCGGGGTCGCGCTCCTGGGGCTGGTCCTCTGCGCCGCCTGGCTGATCTACGTCGCCACCCTCGTCGTCGGCTACCTCGCGCCGAGCATCGAGGGGTCCGTCACCGAACTGCTCCGCGTGATCGCCGGTGAGAACGCGGGGCGGCAGCTCTTCCGCGACTCGACCGGTCAGGTGGCCCCCCTCTGGGAGCGCGCGACCGGCTTCGCCTCCACGCTGCTGATCCTCTTCGGGATGCCCTTCGGGCTCTATCAACTCTGGCGTCGCTACCGCGTGAGTCCGGTGGCGGTGGCGCTTGGCCTGGCGGCGCTCGCCTATCCGGCCAGCCTGACCCTGCGCTTCACCCAGGCGGGCGGCGAGGTCTCCGATCGCGCGGCGGGGGTGCTCTTCTTCGCCCTGGCCTTCGTGCTGGCGCTCGCCATCGTCCGCCCGCGCATGGTCGGCGGGCGGCGCCTCCTCCAATATGTCACCCTGACTGCCCTCGCCGCGCTCCTCTTCGTGGGGGAGGTGATCGTCGGCTCGGGGCCATCCTCGACACTCCTGCCCGGCCCGTATCTCGTCGCCGCCGACGCGCGTTCGATCGAGCCGCTCGGCCTGGACGCCGCGTTCTGGACGCGCCGGTACCTTGGCGAGGATAACCGCATCGCCACCGATCGGATCAACGCGCTGCTGATGGGCTCGTACGGGCATCAGCGCACGGTGACACACGCGGCGGACGGGATCGACATCTCGCCGCTCTTCTTCTCGCTCGGCTACGGCACCGTGCAGGAGGACATCGTCCGGCGTGGGGCGATCGGCTATCTGGTCGTCGATCGGCGGCTGAGCACCGCCCTCCCCGGCCTCGGGATCTACTTCGAGGCCCCCGAGGCCGACGCGAACCGCCACCTCCAGCCGATCGACCCGGCGGCGCTGGCGAAGTTCGACCGACTGAGCGACATCAGTCGGCTCTATGACAGTGGTGACATCGTGATCTATGCTATCGGGGCGGGTGCGCGTGAACGGTAAGTATCGGATCGGGATCGCGCTGGCGGTTGCGGCGGCGCTCGTGGCGGCGCTCGCCATCGTGGGTGGCCCCGCAAGCGTCGTGGTGCGGAGTCTCCTGGCGGCCCCCTTCGTGCTGCTGGTGCCGGGCTACGCTTGCGTCTGCGCGATCTTCGGGGTGGCGCTCGGTTTCGCCGAACGGCTCGCCCTCGGCGTCGGGCTCAGCCTGGCGCTCGGCGGACTCGCGGGGCTGGCCCTGCACCTGACGCCGCTGGGCATGCGCCCCCTCCCCTGGCTGCTGGTGCTGCTCGCGGTGACGCTCGTCGCGGCAGCGATCGCGCGGCGACGCGGCGCATTGCCCGCCCTGCCACGTCGGGTCGGGGCCGCGCTCCCATTGCCGCAGGCGCTCCTCCTGGGTGTGGCGGCGCTGATCGCCTGCACCGCGCTCGGCGTGGCCGTAGTCGGCGCACAGCGCGCGCCGATGATCGGCTTCACCCAGCTCTGGCTCCTGCCACGCACCGCGCAGGGCACCGGCGCGGTCGATCTCGGCGTGGAGAATCGCGAGAATCGGACGCTGCACGCCACCCTGGTGCTGACCCAGGGCGGGCGCGAGGTGCAGCGCTGGCCCGACCTCGCGCTGGCCGACGGCGCGCTGTGGCAGACGACCGTCGCCCTCCCGACCTCCGGCAACACCGACCCGGTCGAGGCGACGCTCTATCAAAACGACGATCCGACGGCGATCTACCGGCGCGTGCAACTCTCGCCCGATGGCCGCTAGCGAGGAATGGGACCGGTGAGCAAGGTCGATACGACGATACCAACACCCAAGGCACGGCCCGCGCGCGCGACCGGTGGCCTCGCGCCGCTCTGGGGTCGCTTGCGCGGCACCGCGAACCTCTCGCTCCTGACCAGCGCGAGTTCGCTGATCGGGACAACGGCGGTCACGTCGATCCTCGGCTTCGCCTACTGGTGGCTGGCGGCGCGGCAGTTTCCCGCCCAGGCGGTGGGGCTGGCGAGCGCGAGCATCTCGGCGATGCTCCTCCTCGGCACGCTCGGGGCGCTCGGCTTCGGCACGCTGCTGATCCGGGAGTTGCCGCGTCGGCGCGATCAGGCTTTCCCTTTCGTGCTCGCCGCGCTCACCGTGACCGCTACGGCGGGGGCCGTGCTGGGCGGGGCGTTCGCCTGCATCGTCCCGCTCCTCTCGGTGGAATTCGCGCCGCTGTCGGCCAGCCCCTTGGCGGTCATCCTTTTCGCGGTGGGGGTCGGCCTGACCTCCGCCACGATCGTCCTCGATCAGGCGCTGCTGGGCATCCTGCGCGGCGGGAAGCAGTTCTGGCGCAATGCGCTCTTCTCCGCGACCAAGCTCCTCGCGCTCGCCGCGATCGGCTTCTGGTCGGCCGACCGACAGGCACTCGCCATCTACGCGACCTGGATCCTCGGCAATGCCCTCTCGCTGGCCTGGGTCGCCGTGGGGACGCTGTCCGCGCGGCGCAACTGGCGCGCCTACCTCCCGCGCGTGCGGGTGCTCTGGTCGTTCAGGCGGTCGGCGCTCGGCCACCATCTCCTCAATCTGGCGCTCCAGGGCACCTCGTTCGCGACCCCACTGATCGTCACCGCAATCGTCTCGGCGACCGCGAACGCCTACTTCTACGCCGCCTGGACGATGGCCGGGTTCGTCTACGCCGGGCCGATGGCGCTCGCCGTCTCCCTCTACGCGGTCGGCTCCAACGCGCCCGAGGCGATCGCGCAGCGGATGCGCTTCACCTTCGGCCTGGCGCTCCTCGGCGGGATCGCCGCGAACGTGATCGTCTTCTTCGCGACCGATCCGCTCCTGCGCCTCTTCGGGGCAAACTATGCGGCGAACGCCGGCACCGCGCTGCGGATCCTCGGCCTCGGGGTCTTCCCCGTCATCATTAAGGACAACTACGTCACCCTGCGACGGATCGAAGGGCGGGTACGCGGCGCGGCGGGGCTGGTCGCGATCGGCGGCCTGCTTGAACTAGGCTGTGCTGCGATCGGTGCTCTGATCGGTGGCCTAACGGGCGTGGCGCTTGGGTTAGTGATCGGGCTCTGTCTCGAGGCGCTGCTGATGCTCCCAACCGTATATCGATTTTTGCGGCTCCGCCAGCCGCCCGCAGCTGTCGACGTGTAGCAATTCCAGAATGGTTGCCAATAGCTGTTCTGCGCGGACGCGCCGCGACGACCGAGGAGGGATTATGACAATACGACTTGCCGGAGCCGCGCTAGGTGATCCAAATAGTCCGCATAGCGTCTCAGGCGTACCGAGGTATCTCTTCGATGCCCTTGAGGAACGCTATCCGATGGATGGGCGTGTCAACGCCGCATTACGACCCTGGCAGCGTTACTCTGTTGCGCTCGCGACGTTTCATCCCTCGCGCGGGCGCTGGAAAGAGAGGTTCTGGAAAAACAATCTTGCGTTCCGTCTTCAATCACGAAACGGTCGCGTAGGGTTAGCACAACTTGGTGCCTCATATGATCTGGTAGTGCAAATTCATGCCCTCTTTCGTATCACAGGAAAACCATACGTATTATATGTCGACAATACTCACCATCAATCAGTCGAGGGATGGCCGGACTGGAATCCATTGCATGATCACGAGCTGAAGGCGTGGTATGAGGAAGAAACAGCGATTTATCGTAGTGCGCTACACATCTTCACCATGAGCCATGCTGCAACCTATTCACTCACCCATTTTTATGGTATCCCCGCAACGCGCGTCTCAACTGTAGGCGGGGGGGCAAACTTTTCGGAGTTACCGCAGTTGGGTGATGAGGAGCGTGAGCCGACAATACTCTTCGTCGGAAAAGACTTTCCACGAAAGGGTGGTGAAGTTCTGACTGTAGCATTTGCCCAAGTGCGGAAACGCTTACCCACTGCTCGCTTGCAGATTGTCGGCTCCGATGATGCGACGCCAGGACCGGGGATTGAAATTATCGGACGACTCGAAGACCGACAAGCATTATCGCGCCTTTATGCTCAAGCATCTGTCTTCTGTCTACCGTCGCTCTTCGAGCCATACGGCTTGGCACTGATCGAGGCAATGACTTTCGGTCTACCATGTGTTGGTACGAGTGTGGGGGGGATTCCCGACATCATTATTGATGGTGAGACGGGTACCCTCGTCTCACCATCTGACCCCGATGCACTCGCTGAGGCATTGTATTGGTTTCTCGCCAGTCCGTCACTCGCCGCCAAGTTTGGGGCGGCGGGGCGCCGCAGAGTCGAGGAATATCTGACCTGGGAGCGAGTGGTGCAGCGCATGATACCGGTCCTCGATCAATTGGCGCAGGAGCACTTAGAGAAGATCATCGCACCGAGGCTAGGGTCGAACGGACGATGAACAAAATTGAGTGCGGCTGGCACCCCGCCATCCAGGTGGCCGGAGAGGAGCGAAAACACTGATGCACATACAGCAACAATTGTGTAGAAACGCAGGACAATCCCGGTTAAGAATCGTCGGTGCGGCACAGGGTGATCCTTACAATCCTCATACCGTCTCGGGTGTACCCTGCCATCTCCTCAATGCCCTCGATCATCGATATAGCGTGGTCGGTCGGGTTAACGCTGCGTTGCGGCCTTGGCAGCATTATTCGGTCGCCCTCGCTACGTTCCACCCTTCGAGACCGCGTTGGCGCGAGCGCTTCTGGAAGAATAATCTCGCTTTCCAGCTGCAATCGCGGAATGGGCGCGGCGGACTGGCACAGATCCACGCGCCATACGATGTCGTGTTCCAAATCCACGCGCTCTTCCGTACTACCGATGTGCCCTCTATCGTCTACGTCGATAACACGCACCGGCAGACGCTCGCGGGTTGGCCGACCTGGAACCCGCTCCGAGGAAGGGCGCTGGCGCGCTGGCTCGCCGAGGAGCAGGCGATCTACGAGCGGGCGGTCCATCTTTTCACGATGGGCGAACCGGCCGCCGCATCGCTACGCGCCGACTATGGCATCCCCGCCGAACGGGTGACGAATGTGGGCGGTGGCGCGAACTTCATCACCCTCCCGAACCTCACCGACGCGGTGCGCGAGCCGAATATCCTCTTCGTGGGGAAGGACTGGCGCAGGAAGGGCGGCGAGGTGCTGATCGCGGCGTTTTGGCGCGTGCGGGAGCGCTTCCCCGAGGCGCGGCTCCAGATCGTCGGGACTACCGAAGCGCCGAGTGGGCCGGGGATCGAAGTCTTGGGGCGGGTCACCGATCGGAACAAGCTGGCCGAACTGTACGCCCGCGCGAGTATCTTCTGCCTCCCCTCACACTTCGATCCCTTCCCGCTGGTGCTGATGGAGGCGATGGCCTCCGGCCTGCCGTGTGTGGCGAGCGCGGTCTGTGGCATCCCCGAGATCGTCGCGGATAGGGAGACCGGCGTGCTGGTGCCGCCCGGCGATGCGGAGCGCCTCGCCGCTGCGCTGCTGCGCCTGTTGCAGCAGCCCGCAGCGGCGCGGGCGATGGGGGCTGCCGGACGCGCACGGATCGAGCGGCACCTGAGTTGGGAGCGGGTGATCGAGCGGATGGCCCCGGTATTGGACGGCCTCGCGCCGGTAGCAGAAGCGCGGCGTGTGGTGGACCCGCGTTTGCATACGGAGATCAGCATCTGATGTGGTGGCAACTGAAGTAATCAGCGGCAAAGGGTGGGGTATGAGAACGTGGGTGGGCCGGGTGGCAGGTGTGGGCTTTCTCCTGGCGGTGTTGCTGTTACCGAATGCGGCGCTGGCGGCACCGCCAGCCTCGACCGTCTCGACCGCGCCGTACTACTTTCCGACGACCGGGCATTATCTCAGCGGGCGCTTCCGCCAGTACTGGGAAAGTAACGGCGGCCTCTATGTCTTCGGCTTGCCGCTCACGTCGGTCTACGACGAGCAGGCGACGGACGGCCAGATCTATAAGACGCAGTATTTCGAGCGCGCGCGCTTCGAGTACCACTCGCAGAACGCGCAGCCCTACGATGTGCTGCTGACGCTGATCGGCACCGAGATCATCGCCCAACGCCAGGCGGAGCGCCCCTTCGCGCCGACCCCCGCCCGCGATGATTTTGGCTATCGCTACGCCGTGGTGACGCAACATAATCTGCACGGCGGCTTCCTCGACTTCTGGCAACGCTATGGCGGGGTGCAGACATTCGGCTACCCCCTCTCCGAGGAGTTCCCGGAGAGGAGCGCGATGGACGGCGAGACCTACACAGTGCAGTATTTCGAGCGGACCCGCTTCGAGTATCACCCCGAATATGCCGGTAGCGATGCCGAGATCTCGCTGGGGCTCATCGGCCTGGAGCGCCTGAATCGCGTCGGGGCTCCGGCCACGGCGCGGGCGACGGAGACCAGCCCGCCCAGCGGCAAGAACATCCCCGGTGCCCTTCTCGATCACTAGGCAACGCCGTAACGAGCGGCGCAAGGAGAGAGCAAAGCGTGACAGTCGATCGTATCGTCGCCATCATCAGCGGACCGTGGGGGATCGTCATCACCCTGGGTCTGATCGCGCTCCTCATCGGGCGGGAGGTCGCGGGTAGCCTGGCCGGGAAGGGCGCGACACGCTGGCGGCGCGGCCTGAGCCTCGGTGTCGCCCCGCTGCTGCTGGTCTTCGCGGTGGTGGTGACGCTGCGGCTGCTCGGCCCGATCCAGGCGGTCCTCGGCGCGGCGAGCGACACGGAGTCGGCGGCGACGCCGGCGAGTGCCAGCGTCACGCCCAGCCCCGGTGCCAGCCCGACCGCCACCGCGCCCGCCCCGGCACGGGCGGCAGCGACCGCTGCACCGCCCGTTACAACGCCGCCTATCACAGCGACGGCCACACCAACGGCGACCACGGCCCCCGCCGCCGCGATCACCCCGCTCGCCACGCCGGACGGGGCGGCGCTCGTGGCGCTGGTACGCACCGTCCGGGCGGATGTGCGGCGTGGCACGGTCGAGACAACGCTCGATTATGGCGACGGCATCACCTCCGTCACCACCGCCACCTTCGATCTCGGCGACGGGCAGCAGCTCCCGCGCCTGCTGCTCACCACCACCTATAAGGGCGCGACCGGCAGCCGCGCCGTCAGGCGGCTCACGATCGGCTCGCAGACCTGGCAGCGCGGGGCCGAAACGACCTGGGTGCGGCAGGCGACGCCGGATGATATCCGCGCACAAGTGGCCGAAGCCCTGCCGCAGTTGAGCACGAATACCATCGCGGTCTCCTTCATGCCCGCGCGGGTCGCGACGCTGCGCTGGTACGAGGCGACCCGCGACGCCGACATCGCGCTCCAGGTCGACGCGGCGACCGGCGTGCCGCAAGAGGAGCGCCGGACGATCCGGGCGGGCGGGCCGCTGCTCGTGGTGCGATATCTCAACTGGAATGGCCCGGTGGATATTCCGAACCTCGCCCCGTGACGATAAGCAGAGACGTATCGAGAGAGATCTCGCCAGCGCCCGCACGATGCGGAAAGGGCTGGGCGAGGTTAGGTGAGAGGCTAGAACGATGATGCACTATCTACGCGGTCTCGGGATCTGTCTGTTCGTCGCGCTGCTGGTCATGTTCACGGCACCCGCACGCGCGGTCGGCGCGGCGGAGCCCGATCCGTTGCTGCGGCTCGTCTACGCCGCGCCGAATGGCCCGGCGGTCGACATCTACGTCGATGGGCAGCGCAAGACGACCGCGAGCCAGTTCGGCGAGATCACCCCGTATCTCACCGTCACCCCCGGCGCGCACCGCATCCAGGTCTTCGCCGCCAGCGCGGGACCGGCGAGCGCGGCGCTGCTCGATACCCAGGCGACCTTCCAGCCCGGCCAGGCGTATAGCGTCCTCGCCACCGACCGGGTGGAGCATATGTCGGCGGTGGTGCTGAACGATGCGCTCGCCGTCGAGCCCGGCACGAACGCCTACGTGCGCCTCGTCCACCTCTCGCCCGATGCCCCACCGGTGGCCGATGTCGCGGTGACCGGCGGGCCGACCGTCGCCAGCAATCTGCCGTTCAAGGGCGCGACGGCCTATCTGCCGATCGCTCCGGGCACCTACCGCTTCGACATCAGCCCCTCGTGGGCCCCGGTGGTCCTGGCGACGACCGCCCCGCTGACCCTCGCTTCGGGGCAGATCTACACCGTCTTCGTCATGGGCCAGCTCGCCGACAATAGCTTCCGGGCGGTCATCACGCCCGACAACGCGCGCAGCGGCGGTGTCGGCGGCGTGCCCGCCACCGGCGGTGGTGGCATGGCCGCCAGCAGCACCATCTCGGGCGCGGTGCTCGATGGCCTGCCCCTGCTGCTACTCGGCGCTTGCCTCGTCGGTGCCGTAGTCTGGAGGAGGCGTGTCGCCAGCGCCTCGCGTTTCCGCTAGAGGCAATTGGTATGAACGTAACCCGGGCACGCGAGAGAGCGCCACGATACCCCAACTGATCGGCCACAGTAGGGGAGGAGCCCGAGGGGAACTTGCCCCTCTCCCGGGCGAGACCATGCATGCAGCGCACGGAGACGAGAAAGGGAAGATGTCATGGATGCAGTTACCTCGCCTGTGGCGGTGGATATGACCGCCGACCACTATCCCACACCGATGCCGTCATTACGGTTCGTCGGTATCTCGCGCGGGAACCCCTATAGTCCGCACGACACCTCCGGGGTACCGAGAAGCCTCTTCAACGCGATCGAGCGGCACTATACGCTGGTCGATCGCCTGGACGTCCGGCTCCCGCGCTGGCAGCAGGCACTCGTGGCAGGTGCCGCCTTCTACCCCCAGCGTGCGCGCTGGATCGAGCGCTACTTCAAGAACCTCTTCGCCTTCGATCTGATCTCCCACCAAACGCGCGTCAAGCTCGACGCCGTTACTGAACCGTATGACCTGGTCCTGCAATTCAGCGGGCTCTTCCACACGCGGAGCGCGCCCTATATGCTCTACCTGGACAACACGTATCGCGATTCCGCTCTGGAATGGCCGGACTGGAATCCGCTGCGCGGGCGACGTATGGCGCGCTGGTATGACCGCGAACGCGTCTTGTACCGCGACGCGGCCCATATCTTCGTGATGGGGCGCTACGTGGCCCAGACGCTGAGCAGCTTCTACGCGATCCCGGCCGAGCGGATCAGCGTCGTGGGCGGCGGGGTCAACATCGACGTGGCGACCGCGCGAGCCAGGTCGGGGGCGGACTGCGCGCCGACCATCCTCTTTGTGGGGAGAGAATTCGCGCGGAAAGGGTGCGACACCCTCATCGCGGCTTTCCGCGCGGTCCGCGCGCGGCACCCCGAGGCACGACTGCAAATCGTCGGCCCCGCCGTGCCCGCCGAGGCCGGGATCGAATCGATCGGACGTATCGCGGACTATCGCCAGCTCGCGCAGCGGTATGCGGAGGCCACGATCTTCTGCTTGCCCTCCCGCTTCGATCCGTTCCCGGGCGTGCTTCTCGAGGCGATGGCCCACGGGTTGCCGTGTGTGAGCACCAGGGTGTGCGGCATCCCGGAGATCGTCAGCGACGGCGAGACTGGCCTGCTCGTCCCGCCGGACGATCCCGAGCACCTCGCCGGAGCGCTCCTACAGCTACTCGACGATCCCGCGTATGCTGCGCGGTTAGGGGCGGCGGGTCGCCGCCGTACCGAAGAGCATCTCAACTGGGACCGCGTGATCGAGCGCATGCATCCGGCGATCGAGCGGTACAGCGCCACCGTCGTCAACGGATCGCCCCACGCTATCGCTGACCACGGGTGCTCATTCAGTGGCTGAAACAGGCGAGGCGCGTGTAACGGTCGGCCATTGTCGACAACGCCCGCAGCGGCAGGGTCGGCGGCATGGCCGTTATCGGCAACACCCACGTCGGTGCGTCGCGGATCGGCCTGCCGCTGGTGGCGCTCGGTGCTTGCCTCCTCATGCGTTGCGGCCTGGCGGCGCTCCGCCGCCCCTGCGCGTGCTCGCTAGCGCAGGAGGCGGACCTCATATGAGCCCAGAGTGAAGACGAGGCCATTCACGCTGACCGTCACCGGCGCATCACGCTTGTTGATCAGCAGCGTTACCGTATCCTGGGCCAGTACCTCCACGTCGGGCGACGTGGAGGTACTGGCATAGAGGCGGGTGCCGGGACCGAAATACTGGTGGAAGGCGAGATAGACGGCATAGTTCGGGTACGGCTGCCCTGTAATGGCTACGCCAAGCATCTGCCTGGCAGCGAGCGTGGTTCTCGCCTAGCTCGTAGTGTTTCCGGGCGTCGCGCCGCGGCCAGGGACGTTCCGCCCCTGGCCCACCCGCGACCGCCGCCATCCTGGTCGTGCGTAATCGGGCCGCCGCGCCGATCTGCCAGCGCGCGGCGGTGCGCTTCGTGCCGGCCTCGTCACCGCTGAGGCGACCAGTCCGTGCCCGCGCCCGCCGCCTGCCGCCTCAGGCGGCGCGCCGGTAGGCGTGGTGCCGCCCGCCGAGGACCGGGAGGGCGACACTGTCGCCCGCGTCGTGCCGCGTCGGCACCGGGGACACCCCCAGCGCCGGTACGCGCTGGCCGAGCCCCTGATGCGGCCGGGCCTGCTTGCAGTAGACCACACACTCGCCGAGCGCCCGCCGCAGGTGCGCCTCGCCGAGGCGCAGGAGGTGGTCGAGGCACGCGCGCCGGATGCTGCGCAGGAAGCGCTCGGCGACCGCGTTGGCGCGTGGTGCCCGGACGGGCGTGCGCACCACGGTGCTGCCACTCGCCTCGGCCAACCGGGTGAAGCACGGGCCGTACTTGGCGTCGTTGTCCCGCACGAGGAAGCGCGGCTGCGCACCATACGGCGGCGCCTCGCGCCGTTGCTGGGCGACCCAGGTGTCGGTCGGGTGGCGCGTCACGCCGACGTGGACCACCCGACGGGAGCCCAGTTCCACCAGGAAGAAGGCGAACAGCGGCCGGAAGAGCAGGTCGGTGACCGGCCGGAAGTCGCAGGCCCAGGTCTCGGCGGCGTGGTTGCGCAAGAACGTGGCCCGACGCTGCCCGTCGTGGCGCGGTCGTGGCACCTGCCGCAGGTATTCCTGGATCGTCCGCTTGCTGGCGCGGATGTCGCGCTGCAGCAGTTCGCCCCGAATGCGCTCGGCTCCCCACAGGGGATTGTCGCGCCCCAGCTCCTTGATGAGGGCGATGGCCGCGACCGCCAGCGGCGAGGGGCGGGCGCGTGGTGCCGCCTTCCGTCGCCAGAACGGCCGGAAGCCCTGCCGGTGCCAGCGCAGCACCGTCGCGGGCTGGATGATCTGGGGTTGCCTCCGCTACACGGACACTCGAAGATGTGGTCTGTCAGCAGGAGGTGACCGATGCCGCGTACCCACCGACCCTACCCGCCGGAGTTCCGGGCGGAGGCTGTCCGCCGCGCGCGCGGCAGCGACACGTCGATCCCAGCGCTCGCCACCGAGCTCGGGGTCTCGTCCGAGGCGCTGCGCCACTGGCTGCGGCAAGATGCTGCTGCGGCGGGCCGGGGCCAGCCCGGCGACCTGACAAGCGACGAGCGGGACGAGCGGCGCCGCCTGCGGCGCGAGCATCATGGCCTCAAGCAAGAGCGGGAAATCCTCCGCAAAGCGGCGGCCTCCTGCGCGAAGGAAACCCGATGAGCCGGTAGCGGTTCATCC
>JAABUK010005827.1_pt1 | contig 18842 bp, 18 predicted proteins | sample 5559141 | NCBI WGS metagenome assembly JAABUK01 (sample SAMN10711869, study PRJNA513367) | rock metagenome | isolation source: Antarctica rocks | place: Antarctica: Victoria Land, Pudding Butte nord | collected 2016-01-03 | reverse complement strand
GAAGCCATGACATTGGAGTCAAAGAACATGTTGTCCATGAAAAAGCTGACCTTTGTAGCTGAAGACTGGCAGATACCATGGTACCACTTGTCTCTTAAACACTGCTCAGCATTGACCACTGAAAAAGCCCCCTCTGCTAACACACCTTCAAACCTATGCTGGCTCAGCCAAAGGGACAGTTTTTGCCACCAAAGAGTGTTCACAGATGAGGCATGAGTAAAAGCCTTCTTAACCAGCCTGTCAGAGGGTAGCTCGCTGATCCTGCTAACGTAGTTCAGTAACATTTTTTGCCAATATAATTGCAATGGGGCTCTTCCTAATTCCCATAAAACAACGCCAGCAAGTTGCCAAGTTGACTAAGCTTGACTTAAGTTGATCTCGTGATTGGCGATGCGCAGCGTACAGGCTGGGTGATTGACCATGTTTCAGCTAGATGTCTGCAATGCATCCAAGCCATCTTCTGCTGTTCTCAGGGCAGTGTAGGTCATGTTGCAGGCTGCAAGTCCCACCGATCAGTTGCGAACTAGCTCGGCACCATCGCAAGGAAAGCCGCTAGTAGTCTTGCTGCATGGGCTGGCGCGGGGCAGAAGGGCTCTTGAAAAGCTCAGAAGGTTGTTCTTGGTCTGGTTGCTCGTAGCTGACTGCGCTTGAGTCACGGATCACAAAAAAGACGTCGTAAGGACATCTGTGGCTTCAGGCGAATACAAGAGGACACTGGCTTGACAGCTGTCAGCTTACAATATCCAAGCACCAGGCAGCCTATCAACAAGCTGGCTGCAGGAGTTGCTGACGAGGTGAAAGACCTGGTTCTGCAAGGTGGTCATGAGGGTGTATGGGCTGTGACACATTCTCTTGGTGGCATTGTTCAGCGGCACATCATGGGACTGCCTGATCAAGGTACTGCCTATGTTTCTGTCCGCAACCGAATGTGCAGCTTACGTTGCTGGCTGGCGCATTTGAGCACGGTCAGCAAATCATGCGTCCATTGTCTGGTTGTGTACTCACTACATTTTCAAAATGTATGTTGGCAGGTGGTATCAGCTGGAAGGGCATTGTGATGATTGCGCCTCCCAACCAGGGCAGCACAGTAGCACATCAACTCAGCGGCCTCCCTGGCATAGGCAAGCTCTTCCAGTACGCTTAGCTTGGCCTTCATGCATAGAGCAGGGCATGCTGGCTGCTTGCTAAGCAAATATCTTTTGCATTTCAAGTGTCACCAGGCAACATCTGTGTGTGGGCTGCATGCCATTGCATCTCTTCCATTGTGACAGATGTATACCCCTGCACATCTGTAAACCCACTTGTTGCCATGTAGATTCCTTTATGGAAGCGCCGGTGTTGAGCTGGGAACAGAGATGGCCACAGGCAATGTGTGGCCAGACCCGCCCCAGCCCTGTGGCATCATTGCTGGAAACCAGCCTCTGTCACTAGCAAACCCCACGTCTTGGCTTACAAGTGCTTTCAGGATGATACCAGGTATGCTGCTCTGGACTCTGTATAGCAACCATAGCAGCCATGTATAAGCAGGCACGCCTCTGCTGTTGACAATGCTGTGTCATAGTCACAGCCGTGCGCAAGATGAGTGCCCTAGAACAGTGGGACAGCAAGCAAGTATGACATTGCATCAGGTCTCACAGATCCATGAAGGCTGATATTGGGGATGACCTGTTTGACAATCTGTGACATGCTTGTGCTCAGGACCTAATGATGGCACAGTGGCAGTTGAGGAGACAAAGCTCACTGGGCTCAAAGTGGACACCAGAGTGTTGTATCTGCCTCACACCACCATCGCATCATCCCCTCTAGTAGCACCTTTAGTGATACATTTCTTGCAACACGGCGCCTTTCTTGACGAAAGCACTGCAGACACTTGAGCAGCCTATGCATCGTAATGGCTTACTTGGGGCTGGGATCAATTGGTGGCAAGCATGGAGAAGCTAGGTTGACTGGCACAAGACACAACCGAAGGACTATGATAGCTGGTTTGGGCACAGGTCCACAGGTGTTTAAAGCACCTTGCGCTGAGTACTCATTGCTTGTTTACTTGAGTGTCGGCTTCTGTCAGTTTGGCAAGCATCACAACACGCCAAAGCTAACGGTGACTTTGTCTCACAACTGCATTGCTGACAAGCGGTCATACACATGAAGCAGTCACTCTTAAACTTGCACATCTATATAGTCACTGCTTGCATGTACTTACGTTCAATGTACTTCATTCATGTACTTCAATTCAATTTGATGACAAGCGGGCATATACATGAAGCAGCATGTTTAGGAAAGGCTAAAAGGAAGTTTTTTGAAGTAACACTGCTTGCCTTGCAAAGTGCAGGTATATGTGCCTTGCTCAATCGAAATTTATAATCGATGAACAGAACACCCTGCTGTTTTGCTCTTCAAATCTTCCTCTGCTGATCATGATTTCCTTTTGCACTCAAAACCGCAGACGCAACTATTTACTGTGCACAGTGCACCAAGGGATCAGCAGAGTTGCGAGGAGGCTTACAAGTCTAATCATGGCAGCTGGATGAAAGTTGGAGAGGCAGCTTCATCTCGCTGACAGATGACTGTGTGAGCTGGTCATTTGCAATTAGTTCTCCTGATCAAAATTGCTGTCTGTTGGAGATTGTTGAGCTGTGCTACGTGCACTGACTTTGCAAAAGTGGTTCAGTCGCTTCAGCCCCTCAGTGAAGTGACTAGGGATGGTCCTGATTTGGTATTGGTCGTGACATATCTGGCTATGATACATAAGTGCACAGTCATGCGCTTGACAGGCCAGCACACAAGTATTGACGCTTGTCCACCTGAGTATATGCCAAAACTGCTTTTAATGCCATTAACTTTCCTGTTGCAGTGATATTGTAGAAGATCAGTAAAAAACCTAAACTGTTGACTTCAAGCCTGTTGCCAAGATCACTACATCTTGCAAGCTGTGCCAAAATTCAGCAGCACATTATAGTCCTAGGCCTGCTATCATAGGCCTGTAATGTTGATGGACAGCGGGCCACAGGGCAGTATAGAAATTTTAATTCAATGTCGTCTGCAAGTAATCAGCAAACATCCGCTTGGCATCTTGTGCACTTTGCACCCTGCTTGGGATGACATGTTTTCATCGTGTGACATTTTGCTTGTGCTCAGGACCTAACGATGGCACAGTGGCAGTCGAGGAGACAAAGTTCACATCTGGGCTGAAGGTGGACACTCGAGTGTTGCATCTGCCTCACACCACCATTGCATCATCCCCTCTAGTAGCACCTTTAGTGATACAGTTCTTGCGGTACGGCACCTTTCTTGAAGAAACCACTGAAGTCATATGAGCAGCACATGCAACATGATTGGCTGGGTCAAGAACTGGCCATTGCGGAGAAATTAGGCCGACTGGGACAAGGTACAACCAAAGGCTATCATAGCTGGTTTTTGCCAGTTTGAACACAGGTCTACAGGTGTCCTGAGCGACTTGCGCTTTGAACTTATTGCTTGTGTACTTGAGTGTCAGCTTGTGTCAGTTTGGCTAGCATTACAGCACATTATAGCTGAGAAAGTTTTTGTCTCACAACTGCATTGACGACAAGCGGGCCTGTAGATGCAAGCAGTGACTAGATCAGACATGCATGAAGCAGCATGTCTGAGGAAAGCCAAAGCCTTAGTCGTTTGAAATAACAGTGCTTGCCTTGCAAACTGCAGGCATAGGTGCCTTGCTCAATTGAGATTCATACTTAATAACAAGGACATCTACAGTTTCTTCGCCCTCAAAAGTTTCCTCTTTTGATCATGTTGTCCTTCTGCATTCACAGCCGCAGACGCAACCAAATGCCATGTACAGTGACCCAAGGGATTGGCAGACTTGTGAGGAGGCTTACAACTTCAATCTCCGCAGCTGGATTGAAGTTGAGAGGGAGTTTCGTCTCGCTGACAGATGACTGTTTCAGCGGTTAGGTTCACTTGCAGTGTTCTGTTCTTCAGAACAAAACTGCTGGCTGTGTAAGTTTGTTGAGCTGAGTTACATGCGGTAACTTTGCAAAAGTGGTGCTTTTGCGTTATCAATCCTACAATGAAACGAGTAGGGATGGTCCTGCTTTGACATCAGTCATGGTATAGCTGGCTATGATACATCACTGCGCAGTTGTGCCGTTGACATGCTGACGAAGGAAGAACGCTTGTCCACCTGAGTATACGCCAAAATTTTCAAGTTTAAACCACTTCCAATGGCATGACGTTTCCCGTTGCAGTGAAATTGTAGAAGATCTGTAAAGAACCTGAGCCATTGACTTCAGGCCTGTTGCCAAGATCACTACATCTTGCAAGTCCAATTGGAAGCTGTGTTAAATTTCAGCAGCACATCACAGTTTATGGGCCTGCTACGGTGGGCTTGTAATGTCAATGGGCAGCTGGTCACAGGGCAGTGTATAAGTTTAATTCAACGTCGTCTGCAAATAATCAGCAAACATCCGCTTGGCATCTTGTGCACTTTGCACCCTGCTGTGGTGAATTTGAGTGGCCAGCTTAAGAAACGCTCGCTTATGTCTACGCAGCTCTGGCATGGTCACCTGCTCTTGCAGCACCAGTGGATCAATGCCAGGTCCTAAGGACACTTGTCCTGCAGGGCCCCCAGCAGCTGTGGTCTGTGCATCATTAACAGCACTGATCACCTCCTGAGCAGCTTTGTCAACCTCATGTAACAGGTTGGTAGCTGATAGAGATGGGTTACTCGTTGCGCTTGTTGGCACCAACTCGCTGACTGAGGCAGCATGTGCATTGCCTTTTACCTCTGAGGAGCCTGTCACAGCTAAAATAGTTTCTTGCAGTTGCGTGCTGAAGTCCTCTGATGCTGGGTGAATGGTGTATAATGGTTTGTCCCATCTGTTGCGACCGTCTGGTCTTTCAAATCTACTTGTGAGGTCATCAAAAACAGTCTGGCTGTATGCCTGTGCAGGATCCCTGGCTAGGTTCCATTCTTGTGCTGTTTTAATGGGCACATCACAATGCACAACACAGTAACGGGTGCCTGCAGCCCTTGCTAAGCACCATAACTCATACCTGCACCAGCAAGCCAAGAAACACATGAATTGAGTATGCAACTCTGTCATATGCTGGTTAAGGAGCAAGTTGTAAGTCTGTGCATGCTCATAGGCGCTGCACGCATTACCTGTAGCCTTTGATTGCATTAATAGAGTCAAGGATGACGGTGGTGTGCTTTGAGAGAGACCTGTCTGCAGTTGCCTTCAGACCTCCTCTGAGCCTTTTCTCGCTGGTAGAGTCTGCAAGGTTTGACCAAAAGGCATTGGAAACGTAGATTGGTATGCCTGCACTGTTAGACCGCAACATTTCAGGTCGTGCACCTTTATACGCCACGTTTCTCCCCTGGTGTAGAGTATCCTCACTGATCAGAATGGCTTCGTGGCCCTGTGAACGTAGATGCTGTTCGATGGCGGAGGCGACAGTGGATTTCGCAGAGCTGGGCTGACCGCAGAGGACGACTAAGGGCATGATGCAGCCGAAAAGCAAAACAAAAAGCAAGAAATGCATGTGTTGACCTGCAAATTCGGGAAAACTAGGCCACAGGGCGGCTTGGCGGCCAGCCCTACGGCCCAGTGGCTTCCGTCTCGGCTCCTCCTTGCCAATATCAGTACGCTAACCTTGCCCCTTACCAACTCGACATCGTGCCTAGCTGCTGAGTAGTCTTGTAATCAGGCCAGTCGTTGCCGGCTAAGATTGGGGGCTGTCCGCAGGTGTTGCACGCCGAAGCTGACCTGCATGCTTGCGATTTTTGGCCAAAGCACGGTGAGAACTGGCTATATGAAGCTAAATTTTGAGTGAGACATGCCTGTCGAGAGCGGCAAGCTCAAGCTCAACCTCAAAGGAGGCACACCCTGGATAGAGAAGAAAAAGAAGAAAAAAAAGATCAACGCTCCTGAAGCTGACGCCGAACTAGCTGCAGAAGAGGCTCCAGCTGAGGCAGGTCAAGCGGGCCCGACGACCACAAGTAGGTCTTTGTCAGAACGGGCTGTAACCAGCACAACTACGCAGAGCACGTCTGCATACCTGTGCAATTTGCAGCTTTCTTGTCCCACACCTTGTATTGGTGTAACAAGCTAGCGGCCATCAACAGTATATGTATTCAGCTTTTCACACTTGAAGTGTTTGCCTGTGCAGCTGGTGGAAAGTTGGATCCCACTGCTGTTTCAGTACAGAGTGGCAAAACCTATGAGCAGGAGTTTGCACCCGAAATTGAGCGAGCACAGGTGTGGCATTTACACTTTCTAAGCATCTTTATGCACATGAGTATTGCTGTCCAAAACGGTCAAAAAAGTGTTTCCACCGCTGTGCAGACTGGCAAATCAAAGACAACCCCATGGGGCTCAGGCTACCGCCCTGCTCCGCCTTTGCTACATGGTATGGCATCATCCTGCTGTTGCACAATCTACTGCTTGCAATACCCCCAGCTATTACACTGTCATCAGTACAAATTCAACAGACATGCAAGCCAGGTGTATAACCGGGGTGAGTGCTCAGACCCTATGTGCATGCAGGGTACAAGAGAATAGTGACTGGTGAGAATGCATCTGAGAGGCTAGACATGCGTGCTGCAGTCAAAGCAGACAAGTTCTGCAAATAACAAATTCAATCACAACAGAGAAGGCGTGGTTTTCAATGTGTACCAGCAAGCAGGGGCGAGCTGATGTGCAACAGCAAGCACGAATGGACCTGTGACTGTAACAGACAACAATGTTGGCGCATTGATCAGCCAGCAGGCACAACATTGACATGCATGTTTGGACTATTGGCTTTAGTCAAAGCTGTAGCCCAGTCTTGCAAAGACGCCATGGCATTGCCACCCCGCCAGGCATGTGTGTACACAGCAGCAGAATTCACCATGCCTGCACCCAGCATACGTCGAACTGCTCAGCACAAATAGCTTGATAAAGGAAGAATGACACAAGGCATAGTGCTACAATGATTGTAAGCATGTAGAGTAAGCAGCTCAAATTCTATAGCGCTAGGTCAGCAAGTCCAACAGAGGCTATGTCATCATAGGTTGTGCAGGCAGCAGCTGACATGGCTAGTAGACAGTCAGATCTTACCTGAAGCCTCAAAGCATGCATGCGCCAAGTCTTGATTATTGGCCAACATAGCTGCAAGGGCAGGCACTGCTGGATTGACTGCAGTGTTTGAATCTGTTGTCAGCCTTTGAGCAAAGGAAGTAATGTCTTCCTTCAGGTCCAGGTGAGCGCAGTGCACCAGCACTTCAGACAGGTCTGCTGGTCGCAAAGCGCTGGACGCTTGCAAAAGTATCCTCAAGGCAGCCTCTGCAATTTCTGCAGATCAGCATCACAAGTGTTTGGCCGAAATTTGCTGATATGCCTGCTGTGCACAAGCTTAGCATGATGCATGATATGCAATGCACAACAGCCAAGCATGCAGTCATGGTAAACATGGACTGTAATGAGCACAATACAGAGCCTGCATCAAAGAATGGTCTGTTGCAGGGCATCACAGCGCTTCTGGCGTATGCCAAGAACACAAGTGCATATGGGGAATTCTGATAGACTTTAAGGACCTCAACTCGCACGGATGCATCACACCATTCTACTGATGTTGCGTGGGCTCATTAGTGCCCAAGGTGGTGTGGGGTAATGCTAACCAGTACACCAGATGGCAAAACAACCAGCATTCGTGCTGATGACATGTACACTGACCTCGTCTGCCAGCTGCTAAGGCGTTTGTCACCAGATCCAGCGCCTGTGGAGCAAGACCTGCCACTCGCTGAGCAGCAAAAGCACCAAGGGCTGACTTGGCCTTCAGTTGAGGCACTGAAGGTAGAGACACGGGAGCCTGCTGGGCCTGTTGAGGGACCCCAGTGAGCTCCCCCAGCTCAGAGAACGGCATGGCTGATGCCACGCTAGGGCCACTTGGCTGCACATCAACCAGGCCAATCTACTGCAGCTGTCAATGACCCACACAACAGCAAACACAGACACTCACAGCAAGTATGGATGCGGCAGAGTCCAGTGATGCTGCTGCCTCTGAGGGTGCAGATTCCTCGAGATTTGCAGATCTGGTGCAATGGGATGACATAGCAAGCTGCATTGTCGACATGTACACAAACAGCAGCTCAAGTTACAGCTACCATGATACTGTTGGATAAGTAGCGAATTAGATGCAGATTGAATCTGAGCAGAATGGTATGCTGAGCAAGATGGACTTGCGTCAGCAGCAACCCTTGCAACAGGGAGCCTAGCGGGCCTGGTGCACTGTGCTAAGTGATGCAAGCTGCCTGTCGCCAAGCAGCATAGGAAAACAAGTGCAACAAGAGCATGCCCCTGTGGGTCATACTGGCTGCTAGCACTGCAGCAGGTTATGCAAACAAAGCAGTGTGTGCAGCCACAAAGACTTCATCACTCCCAACATAACACTCAAAGCTCTACGTGAAGTAGTCACCTGCAAGGGTGCAAAGGCTGCCAAGGGTGCATCCCAGTCAACGCCTGACCCACCAAACACAGGCGCCATGTTGCTCTCAGCCTGCTTCTTGCCTGTTGCAAGAATACAAAGCATGGGGACTGAGACATCCAGACAAATGTAGACAGTGTTAGCACAGCTGCATCAAGTGTGAGGAAAGCATGAGCCCCCAGGTACATATGACGCAGCTGGACCAGTCCGCTCATCTATATTCACCTCATGGAGGCATGGGCTACAGGCACACCTGAGGAGACTGCTTGGTGACTGCTTTGCACCCAGCTTGAGTGGATTGCAAGCTGCCAAGACTGTTGGGCTTGAAGTTTGACCAGCAGCAGGTCAGTGGACACAAGCAAGCCATCTGCTAGACTATTGGCATCGACAGCTAGGGCACCAGCCTAGTTGGTCTTCTCAACTGATCTGATGTTACTGCCACTGTACAGCATGCAATGTCATGTTGTCAGCAGAACAGGCTCACCGTTGGAGGCAGGCATGGGAGCGTCTCCTGCAAAGAGGTCCTCAGACAGGGGGCCTCCAGCCTTCAGGGACTCTAGGCCTGGGTTGGTCAGTGTCATGGACTGCCCAGGCATCCAGGCTGCAACAACAGCAGTATTTTCAGGTTATGCTGTGTAGCTTTTCTGAGCTGGCAGCAAAAGGGCAACAAAACAGCAGGTAGCACCCAGTATGAGCTCCCAACTCAAATGCTTGATCTGTACGTGTTGACAAGGCCTTCACAGCTTGGCTCTATGTGCAAGCAAGGACTGAACAAGCTTGCAGATTGCTGCAGATCAGCTGTGTGCAATTGAAATGGGTTCAATGCAATTTGATGGCAACAAGGCTGCAGGTGTGCCAATCAGCAAGGTGAACATAAAACCCAGCAGAATATGCAGTGTGCAGCAGCAGTCAGTCTGAAGGTAGCTGACTAGGGTTTCAGCAACTCACGCTGCTGGCCTCTGTTACCAAAGCCTCCTTGCGCAGCCTCCAGGCCGTGGTCATGCCAGCGAGGAAACACATTCAGAGTGGCTCGGTCCTCTGCACCCCGTGCTAGGGCTTCCAAGCAGTTCAATGCCCGCCTGCATGCAGAACACGCCTGAATTCCAGGTGCAAAACAACTCTCGATTTACTTTGACAGCTGCACTTGCTTGTCCTGGGGTTGGCTTTTGTTTGGAGAAAAGAAATTGGTCTGAAAGCCAGCTAAACAATTTCTTAGAAGTACATATGCTGTGCATGCCATTAAAAGTGATGTTGCTTAAATAGCAATCAAACATTGTGAGGCACATACAAAGTAAGGGAGTGCGCACAGTCCAATGACGTACCAGCCATATAACGAAGTGCACACTGTACAGCAGGACACACCGTACAGCAGGACACACCTATACTGGCCAATGCGCAGGGCCATGTCCATTTCACCCTTGAGGGTGAGGCCGGTCAGGTTGACAGCCTGAGCAGCACCGTCTGGTGCCATTGCTGCCATGAACCCTGCCAGCTCATCATGATGCTGCCGCCACACGTCTGCATGCATTGTAACACCTCAGCTCACACATGAAGGAACTGACAGGATGCAAGCATACATGCACTGCGTAAGCCTTGTATAGTGCAGTCCATGTATGTCTCTGTTGAACATGACTGCACAGACATAGGTGGGTATGCGTGAGTACCTCGCTCAGCAAGCATCCTTGCTGCCTGGCTGTCCCCTTGAGCTGAGAGGCAGCGTGCCTTCAAGCCGGGGTGGTTGACTGGCACCACAAAGGGCTGCCCATGTGAGTCCACCAGCCACAAACTGCCCTCTCTGATGCCCACAACTACCAAGGGCCCTGAGCGTAAACAAGACATGTTCACACTTCAAATTGTGTCTAGCTGTGCTTGAAGAGACACATACATCCATGATGACGCCCTCAGGTGTTGAGGTAGTGTTTGTCAAGCGCCAACATGCAAGGCAGTTGACCATCAAGACAAGCTGAACACAACAGGTGTGGCTGCAATGGCAAAGGGAACAAGTGAAAAACATGCAGGGAGAGAGCAGATTGGCATGACAGACCAAACCAATTGGACAAACAAGAACAAAACCATGAGGCAGAAGCAGGCTGTACAAGCGTCTCAAACACGTGCTATTCACAGACACTGCTGTTTCATTGTTTATCTCGTCACTTAGAAATGTCGCATCAGCAGATCCTGCAGAGATGATGCAGATCGACTCCCTGGATCAAATAGAAGTAAACAGGAGGCCATCAAAGTACACACAGATTCCCCATGACAGCACAGGAGGTCTTGCTCGCCGTGCTTTCACAGACGAAATCACTGTACTCCGAGAGTCTTCCTGTTTGCACCATTCCAGCAAAGGCAGGTTAAATGCATCATTTCTGCAGGATGCGTCGTGCCCCTGAGAATGTGTTGGGACAGAGCAGGAGGTGACACAGGAGGAGCAAGAGTAAGGCGAGACCTGCGCACTGAAGGGCCTCTGAAGGTAGAGCTGCAGTGGGCTGAGCTGCTGCTGTCAGCTCAGAGATGATGCCGCCTTGCAGTGAAGCCAGCTTGATAACCTGCATAACACGTGACACAGTAAGCGCACATACCATATGGGTTTAAACAATTCAGCCCAGGACAGACTTCGGGCTGAGGAGCTGTTGGCTTCCTTTCATGGCAGCATGATGAAGCTAGCAAAGTAACATGCACAATGAACCCCAGCCAAGCCAACAAACTGAGGACCTGAGGGCACTTGCAGCTGCGTGTCAAGCATTTGACACACGGACCATGTCAAGCTGCAGGCAGGGAGGCATGCCAGCGTCGCATGAATCAGACATGTGGATGGGTGATTATTGAAACACTCACATCAAGGAAGGGCTGGGGAGACTCCGGGTTGGCGGCCACAAAGATGCAGTGCAGAGCTGTGTGCGTGGCCACAAAGAGCTGATGGCGGGACCACACCCCAGACAAAGCCTCCTGCACTGGCACAATGCCTCATCAGCATGCTGGACAGACAGCTGAATGACCAGTACTCAAGCACCAATACATGTTGGGATCTGATACAAGTTTGTATCACGTGGAGGAAATAACGCCCAGGATCCCTGCTGGCTCATGCATTTGATAAAACGCTGAACCAGAGAACGACATTGAGCCCCAGGCAGGTTGCTGCAAAATTGTCAGTGTTAGCAAGTTACTGCACAGAGCAAAGCCACTGCACAAATTGTGTCCCGGACTGGCTATGTGCCAAAGCAAAGCCATGACAAGTTGCACCTGTATGGAGAGTGACGCCATTGCTTTGAAGGTAGGTCGCGCCCGGTACAGTACCAGGCTGTCAGAGTAGGCCAAGGCAGCCACAGTGACATCTGGGTCCCACTGAACCCATTTGGGCTCCACCATGGGAGGGCCCACTGGCCTGAACTGCTGCCATGAATAGAATTGCATTGCATGGCCGCTTCTTGAGCCTGCATACACATGTGGGCTTTCATGTTGATGAGAACATGCATGCGTCCACATTAGCACAATGCAGCAGCTGGGATCAAGTGTAACAAGGTATGGCTGACAAATGTGCACAGCAAGTCATCTGGCATGAATTGCATATGCTGTTTGCCAGACAGCATGCCAAAGAGTAGCATCATGGTTCATGCCAAAACCACTTGCATAACACTGTGAACAGGTGTGCATTGACTAGTGCTCCACCTGATTTGATGTGCCTGCCAACAGCAATGCCCAGCAGGGCTCCACCATGCAGCCCTGTAGGGCGCTGCCCTGCCAGGTCGACCTGTGAGCACTCTAAGCTGATGGAAGCCCCTGTCTCGTTGACGCTGTATATCTTGACTGTCACGCTGGCAGCAGCATCTGCCTCAGCAGCTCGCTGAGCAGCTTGGATGGCAGCTTCCTGCTCCTTCACCTTGCTCTTCTTTTTGCTCGTCACTCGCTGGTCAATCTGCACTGCCTGTAAGCATCAACATCAGCACTGTCAATAACACGCTGACAAGACAACTCTTCATGCCAGTAGACTAAAATTTCAATTTCAGACCACTACTGTCATCCCTGATCACTTCGAAATACAATAAAGCCAAAACATAAGCCCTTACAATGGCCAACCACATGCCACGTCACCTAAACACCAGCCAAAATGGTGCAAAATCCTTGACTAGATGATCAAGACCCTTTGAGCAGTGTTTGGCATGATCAGTCCTATAGGAGATCCCAAGCTTTGAAACACAAAACACAGGGATAGTGTGCTCAGCCTCACCCTGCACAGCAATTCACAGTGTCTGAATTAGTAAAGCTACTTATGCTTTGCCCAAAACAGCACATTATGCGCTTGCATAGAGTGCACAGAATCATTGAACTCAGATGTGCAGGCTGTTTTGGCTGAAGGCAAACTAAATAGACCCAGAGCAAAGTCGTCTTCAGATACAGAAGGGCAAAACTAGGGGCGGGAGAAATGTCTTTACCCTGGGTTGATGCAAAACAGCGTAGGTGGAGGAGGCTCCAGCCCAGGCCACTGACGTGCCACTCTCCTCATCCACCTTGTGCCAATCATCTGACCCCCCCTGGGCATACACGGCATAGCGGCGCGCCTCTGGCCATACTATGCTACAGCACCGCCCATTGCTGCTCATGCGTAGCACTGCCGCACCTGCTGACACCAGGCAGCTATCTGCAGCCGGCATTGTCATGCAACCAGCACACGGCTGATGTCTCAAGGGAAGTCATGTGACAAGAGCTGCTGGTAGCAACCACAGCATGCAATCAACGAAGGCCCTGAACCTATAGGCTCACAGACTGATGCTGCTGATACAGCTCACACAGGGCTGGCAAGCAGATGGCTTTCTGGCAGGAGTGCAAGATGGGTGCAGCTGATGGCACGAATGCTGTGTGACTGACCTGAGAAGTTGAGCTTTGCAATGCTCTTCTTGGCTTTGAGGTCTGTGGTGAGCTCCCGCCCTGTCCCCTTGGCATCCTGCCGCCATCCAGTCCTGTTGCCAAAGTCAGTATCTCAAACTCCATGTGTATTTAGAAGTCTAGCAGCACATTGCAAGTTGAGCAAATACATAGACTTCTGCATGAACTAAGAAGCCAGTTCCTGTTGTATGGTCAGCCATCACAGGCCTGCAGACAACACGGCATGACTGACAGCAAATTGTGACCAAAAACTTTTGCTCCAGCTAGACTTGCAAGCGCTTTTGACATTGAGCTGTGCACCACAGACATTGGTAGGCTGACAACAGCATGCAGGCAGGAAGAAGCCCTTGAACTGCAGAATTGCGAGAATACTTGTACTGTATGTTCCAGAGCTGCCCAGCATGGACCATCAGGTAGGAAGCTCCCTTGAAGCCAGTGTCAAAGGCCGGTCCCATCTCTGAAATGGCACTGTCCAGTGGGCTGTCCAGGTCGGCCGGCGTGGCCAGCAGCAGCGGCACAGGCTGGATGGCTGGCAGCTGATAAGCGTCAAAGGACAGTATTGCACACCCTGCGCAAGTTAGCCGTGCAGAATTGGTGCGTGTCTGGCATAAGTGTGCTCTTGCATGGATCAAGAGAAGAGTCTGGTGGCTTTTGTTGTGAGGGACTTGCGCTGATGCAATGGTTGAGGAGACAATATTATGCCACAGTTGTCTAAGGAGGTTTGGCCAAAGGTCTGAGTGACTGCTGCCCTTGGTCAATGCGTGAACGAGTTGTCAACATGGATGTAGCCAGCTTGCCTAGCTTTGGGTGGCGCACAGCAAACAGTCAATGAATCGATGGATTAATCAATTGATCCAGCCAGATGCACATTGTCACCTGCATTGGCTGCTACAGCAATCAGGTGGGGCTGCAGAGGGTGGCACGCAATCTGGTACACCTTGGGCACCTTCTTCTGTCCATTGGGCAGCAGAGACTCCAATGAGATGAGCTGCTCAATCCTGCCATTGTTGGGGTACCTGTACAAGAGGCCTCACTGTTTGTTTTTGACAGTGGCTACTGACGGGCTGCATTGCACTGATCTGCCATTGCCAAGCAAAATCACACATACTGCTATGGATACATGCTGAATGTCAAGTTTGCCTTGACAAAATGGACAATGTTTGCAGCAGGCCTCATGGGCAAATCGCAGCAATTTGTCTTGTGTGAAGTGTGTGCTGCACTCTGTGGCAGCAGCAGCATACAGCCACCACTGCTGCAAGAGGTCTGCAGACTGGTCAAGCATGGCAGGCATTCTCACATTCCCCAGACTGCAGGTGCCTCATCTGAGGACAGCAGCAGAGAGGGAGTGGCTAGGCTACTGGTGCCTGCTCGGCTGCTGTACACCACAGAGGTGACAGGGTGCTTGGCAAAGGGCTTGCCCTGCCCTGTTGGCACCTCCTTCCAGGTGCCAACATCCCACACACTGGTCTTGTTGTCACCGCCTGCAAAGTTGCGTGGGAATCAAGCGCCATTGAGGTGCCAGGCGCCATGTGGTTGCTGTTGAACGTGTATCAGGCTGGCTTGATGTCCCTGCTGATGGGGGTCTCTTGTCTTGAAGTGCAGCAGCTGTACACCAGCTGTGCAAACAGCATGCCGCTAAGTAAGTGAGCCTGGTGAGAAGGGCAGGTGACGGACAACCTGTGGTGCAGAGGTGCAGAGGCTGGGCATCAGGGGTCTCAATGGCAGCCTGAAACAAAGCCATGGACAGCACGCCATCAGCATGAGCTTTGATGGTCAGCTTGGAGGTGATCTCCTTCTCAGGCCCCTTGGGCAGCATTGTTGAAGGGTCCCACACCAGCAGGTTGCCATCTAGGGATGCTGAGATGAGCATGTCACCCCCTCCGGGTCGAGGGTTTGACAGGGCCAGCAAGGCTGTCACTGCCTTGGTGTGGCCCTGCACCTGACACTTGGCACACACCTGCAAGCAGCGCACAGAGCAAGCTTACAAATCTTGCCTTCGATGCATATGCATTGCAGTGTATTGCTGTCATGCGTCCAGGGATGTGCATAACAGTTCAAGAAGTCAGGAGCTCAACCACTTTTTGGTGCATGGCTTGTATTGCAGATGACAGAGCAATGTGTAACTGCAAGCTCATGTGCGTAGATCACAGCTGAGCTGATGACACACCAGCAGAAGCTTTGCTTGCTTTCATGCTGTCTCCAGGTGCATTCACACATGTCATTTGTTTGCATGATCCCAGGACGACATGCGATATGGTTCTGAGATGCACTTGAGGGGACAAGCAGCTACTGCTGTGATTTCATATGAGCATGTATACATTTCAGGCACAGTTTACCTGGCCTGAGGACACAGAGATGATATAGATTTGGCCAGTGGCAGTTCCGACAGCAATCACTGGTGTCATGACCAGCTGATTGGGGTTGCTTGCAATGCCACTGCCTACACCGCCACACAGCCACCATCAAAATGATGTATCACTGACATGCAGGCAGGGCTGCTTCACAAACATTCGACCTTGCGTCATACTAGGCTCAAGCAGATGACATGTGTGTATGAAGTCACAAGAGAAGTCACTGACATGGTTGTGTCCGCCTCTTCCAGTTTAACCACAACATGTCACACAGCAGGGATAATTAGGCATAGATGAATGAGACTCAAGGCCTCACCTAGTAGACCAGGGTTATTGATGTACAAGAAGGCCACGCTGGTGGGTGCCTTGTTGTCCAGTGCAGTTCTGGCAACTTCCCTGCTCAGGTTGGAGCTGAGGTCATGCATGAGAAGTTTAGTGTCACATGCCACCACCAGCCACCTGTGGCCATGCAGGCCTCTGATCTTGCCTGCAGACATGGCAACTTGCATACAGAAGCACAAGAATCAGAGTTCAGCAGTGTACAGCAATGTGCTTGTGGTGGGGTGACGCTATGCTGAACATATACATGCATGCATGTATTGCAGCATCCATGGAGTGTTCATGGCAGGTATATCATGCATCATGTCACAGGCTCAGTAGCCAGCAAAAGAGGTGTTGCTGATCACCTAGATGGGGTGTCAGATCAGTGTGAGCTTTGTGCTGCATGGTCTGCTGCTGTGTCAGCTGCCAAAAGCACGTGTCTGTGTCAAGGAACTTGATATCCTTGATTGCTCCAGCAGCTGCTGACTTTGCTACTGTCAGAGTTCCGGATATTTGAGGACCATAAAATTGGGAGTCTTTTTCGGCTAGCCTCTGAATGAGGGCATCTTGCATGCCCAGCGTGTCCCCTCCCTCCAGCTGAGCTTCATAGACGACCTGCAAACAGAGAAGTCAGGCAGCAGCGTACTCAAGCAAACTGTTTGCATTTCGAGCTGAGACAGGAGGCACATGCCTGCTCTGTGGACCAGTTCCACACTGTCACGGTGCCAGCCTTGTCTGCCATAGCAAGCCATGGCTGCACTGGATGAAAATCAACCAGGTGCACCTGCAGACATACGATTACTGCCATCAGAATCAAACACGCGTCCGACGGATCTAGCAGCTCAGCTTTGCGCGCAGCTGACTTTGTTATTGCTAGCTTTGAAAGCTTTGAAGTCTAGAGAGGAGCTCATCGCTGATCAAAAGTCAACTGCAAGTCAAGCTGTCTGTAGAAGCGATCAGCCTGTAGACTGCAAGATCACTTCTGCGATGAGCTTTCACAATTGCTCTCAAGATTCGTGACAATCTACGGGAGACAGGCCGCTGCTGGCAGCAGCGCACTGAGTCTGTTGCGCAACTGGTGACAAATTGCGACAACAAACCTGTTATTGTCATGACTAAGGCATGCATCTGACCTGGTCATCTTGCATTGCTCATTGCTATGCATGCATCAGGCCGTACAAGTTTAGGGGTCATGCACTCGTGATTTTACCTTGGGCACTACCGTGAAGGACACAGGAACCACTTGGGCTTGCCATGACAAACAAAATGGCTTATTTGCCATTGCAAGCCCAAGTGAACAGGTGTTACATGCACCCATATCACATGGCTTCTATCTTCAACTTGCTTCAGCGTCTACTCCTACTACGCAGGCCTGCCATTGCCTCGAACCTCAGTTTCATAGTGTAATCTGGCACAAGTAAGGCTGTGCCTGACGAAGACAAAGTTGCAGGCCAAAATGATGAATTCCTTTCAACAAAGAGCTCATGTACACATACACAACTCCTGCACAGACAGACCAGCACACAGTGAACTCGATGTCCAAAATGATCTCTAAAATTTGAGAAATGTCTAGTGGTCATGCCACAAAATGGATGCTGTAGTAGTGAACTCATTCGCATGCACACCATACGTACTGCCAGAAAGGACCCACGTATACCTGAGTAAATACATGGGGGAGATATGACGCGTCGCAAGATACATCCAGCATTGCAACAGCAACGACCTACTGCCAATGCTGCAGCCTGAGACTGATTCACAATATCAAGCAGATGCCAAAAAGATCAACAAACAGATGCCAGGAAGAGCATCAAGTACAACTGAGATGCTGCGGGGACAAAAAATACAGTCGTTATTCAAAACGACCGTGTGGAATTACACACTGACTGTAGGGATCGACCATTGTGTATTGACCACACGCACAATAATGTGTGGTATGGCACTACTCTTCTGGCCATGTAACTTCATCCTCAATTGTGGCTGAGTTGCTCCTCTTGGCAGCAGCAACAGGCTCAATGCGCGCAGCTTTGACAATGCGCACAATCTCTTCCGGTGACTGGGAGCTCACACTGGTTAGCTTCTTAGGTGAGGCCTGAGCAGCCATGACCCACTGGTGTTGCTGTATCTCTGCAAGTGTGGCGCGCTTTCTAGGATCTGGCTTCAAGATCTTCTTGATCAGATCTCGCGCTGCTGCATGCACTCGCACTCCTTTTGGGTACTGCACATTACCAGTCTTCATATCCATTAGCATCTTGCTTGTCAGCAGCTTGCCATTGTCTTGGAATGGAAATGCGCCCGTCAGCATGAGAAAGAGGATGACACCACATGCCCACACATCCATTGCTTGCCCATCATAGCTTGTGGAGTCCTTGGACATGAGGACTTCTGGAGAGATGTATGCTGGCGTACCCACATGACTCTTCGGCTGTGAGTCAAGGATCTCTGACTTGGAGTAGCCAAAGCCTGTGATTTTCAGGATGGGGCTGTATATGCTACCATCCAGCAGCAAATGCTCCATTCTAAGATCTCTGTGAACCACACCCTCCTTATGACAGTACTCCACTCCATCAATAAGTTGTTGGAAGAACCTGCAACAAAAGGACTGTCTGAGCAAGAACTTGACGCAAGAGAGCACTGAACATGGTGTTCAGCCTGGCAGAGCGTGCAACAGGAGCCCACACACCAACCACTTGCTATTCAGGTCAGGTGCAAAAAGGCAGTATCTGCCAAGCTAGTAGCAACAGACAACCCCACAATTATTGGCAGCATTGGCGTCATGAGCACTGCACAAAGTATGTGTGAGTACAAAGAACTCACCTGCGTGCATCTGTTTCTGAGAGCTTGCCT
>JAABUK010005826.1_pt1 | contig 18844 bp, 1 predicted proteins | sample 5559141 | NCBI WGS metagenome assembly JAABUK01 (sample SAMN10711869, study PRJNA513367) | rock metagenome | isolation source: Antarctica rocks | place: Antarctica: Victoria Land, Pudding Butte nord | collected 2016-01-03 | reverse complement strand
TTATAAGTTTCAATAATAGATTTTATGAAAAGATTAATAATATTAAATATATTTATTTTATATATATAATAGAGTTGATAAAATCTATTAATATTTTATTTATAAAGTTTAAAATCTATATTTAACTTAATTTTAATAGATTTCTAATATATTATTAATTATATAATAGTGAATATGATCTTTATAAGATTATAAAGAGCTTTTTTGAATAGCTGATTAAATTCTTTATTAAATAGCTTATTCAGATATTTTATAGCTTCTAATTAGAGGCGGTGTAAATTAAATTTAATATATATTAATATTTTAATTTAGAAAAAAGAAATTATATTATTATTTCTAACTTAAAATCAAAGTGCACCTACTTTAAATTAAAATAAGTTAAAATCTGATTAAGCTATTTTATAATCTTAAAAGCTAGCCTTTTCATAATACTATTTATAGAGTCTCAGCTATAATTATTGGCTCTTTATAAGTAATTAGATTTCTAAGATTTTTATAAAAATAAGTTAAATATTAATTTTCAGCTTAATTAAGAGACTATAAATAGAAATAAAGAAATTAATATATAAAGATTTTCTAGCGCTTTTTAATAAAACTATTTATAGTATATTATCTAGAGTTATTAGTCTATTATAACTGATTTAAGCTCTTTTTATATGTTTTGATTTTCATGTTCTTAATATCAAGACTGCAGCAAATTTTCACGTTAAACACGAAAACACTATTTCTAATGAGAAGAGATTATTATTTCAATAATATAAGAGATAACTTTCTTCTCTTCTTTATTCATTCTTACGACTAACTTTAAGATGTTATAAATAATAATAACAATTTTCTTAAGCTGATTTGCTTAATAAGAGAACTATATAATTATTAAAAACTGTTAAGACTAGTTATAATAAGATTTAGATATTAGAGAATTGTGAATAGAAATTACTGTTCTCACATAAAAGAATTAAAGATAGATTGCAATTAATAATATAAATTGATTATAAAAGAAGAATAAGACTATAAAATTATAGAATAAACGATTATTTATATAATTATTATTAATAAGTTATATATAGTGCTTCTGAGTGCTCTTCTTAAATACTCTTAAGCACTTACTTTTGAGTGCTCTTCTTAAGCATTCTTAAGCACTTATCTTAATATTTATCTCTAATTATTCTGATTAAATATAACTTTCTAAATTAGATCTTCGTAATTTTAAAAGATGTTTATCTGCGGAATTTACTATCTTGATTAATTATTAAGTCTTCGATAATTAGAGTTAAGTCTATTAGCTATTAATCTATAGCTATAATATTATATTCTTTTAAGTTAGCTTAATCTCTTAAGTTATTTAAACTTATCTTCATGATTTTAATAATTTCTATTTCTTTCTTTCTTTATTATATCTCAGTATTGTATTAGTAAATCTTTCTCTTATAAATAACATTAAATTCAAATAGAAAAGATAATTTTATTAGAGATACTGATTATAATTATATATTCTATCTGCGTTAAACGGGATTATCTTTATATATTTTCTAAAGATATCTTAAAATATTCGGAGTATATTTATTATAATATTTATTATAATGATAACTTCTTAGAGATCAACTTCTAAAGATTATAATAAAAAGAGCTGTATTTAAAAACTGCGCGGAAGATAACTCTTCTTCATCTTTAATAAAATACTGTGGAGATAATAAGTCTAAACTTTTATATTAAGTCTCTTCGGGCGGCTTAAAGTAAGATAATTGCTTAAGAGATTAAGTTTTTAAAAGAGCTTAATCGAAAAGAGAAGTATTTAGAGAAGAAAGAATTATTAATTAATGCGGGATTGAATATCGCTTTTAATAAAGAGCGGCTAACTACTTTCTTTAATTCTTCTTACGTTAAGAATTCTGGCGGTAATAATTCTCAAGAATCGCAGAACTGAGATTTGTTTCTGATTTTTATATATTTTCTGACGTGTTATAATCTAATTATTTTATCAGATAATAAATTTTATTTTTAATCTTTTAATTATTAAGCACTTTTTCCATCTTATATTTCTAATCTTAATTATTTAATTAAATTAAAATCTGTTTAATATTCTTTAATATAGATTTCAGAAGAGAAATATTGAATATAAAATAAATTCTTATAACATCTAAAAAATTAAGTTTATAAATTGATTTATTTAAGACTTTCTAAATTAAATAAAGATTAAGTTTCGTATGATTCAATTTTATATTAAATCTTTTGATTTTAATATTTCGATAAAATAAATATATTAAATCTTCTTCTTTAAGATTTGATTTATTAATTCTCTTAAAGTTATAATATATATTAGATCTTTAACTAATAAATTCAAGATCTTTTATTAATTCTTAATATAGATTGATTAATAATTATATATTAATAATTGATTTTTGTGTAAGTTATTTTATTTCTTTTAATTATCTATATGAAATTAATTCTTATTTATAATTAATATAGAAAGATAATACTTTAATTGCTGCTGAGACACTATTATATATGAACTATATCAATAATAGAAATATTATTTAGTTATTTTGACGATAATTTATATAATATTATAAATATTATTTCAGTGTTTAATTAATTCTTTTAATTTGTTTATTTATTTATAAATAATAAGTTGTAAATAACTTATATTTGATTTTAAGTTGATTTATTAATGATTTTCAGAATTTAAAAGTAAATAATTTGTTTTGATTAGAGATAATCTTTATTAATATATTGTGATTTGCGAATACTATTTATAAAAATGTGTAGATTAAGTCTTCAGCGTTTAATACTTTTATATAGTTAATAAAGTAGATATATTTTATTAATTTATTAGTAATGATTAAAATATTGTTATAACTAATATTAGTTATTAAGTTCTAAGATAATAATAGTTTGATAATGAAGTTCAGTATAATGAATTTTTATATTTTTTTAAATTATTTTAAAGATTATATCTTTTTATATAATTTATATTAAAAGTACTTAATTTTTCAATAAATATTGTAGTTAACAATCTATTATTAAATCGCTTTGTTTATTTCTAAAAAATAATAGAATCTGAAAATGCGTTTTAAAGTCTTCTCTATTTCTTAATATTTATAAGAAGTTTTCTTATAATATTATTAAATAATTGTTTTCTTTATTTAATTTATAATATATATTAGTTCTTTATATAAGATCAGCCCGCTATTTTATTTTTGAAAGATTAAATATTTTTCGAAATTTTTTTAAATCTCGCGGTATAAATAATTATTTAAATATAATTTAATAATTCGACTTTTCTAATTTTAATTAGAGATCTGAAATATTAAAGCGATTATAGCGTGATTATATATTATAAATTCATTCTTATTCTTACACAGAACTGATTGTAAAGTGAGTTTAATATCTCGAGCGTGATCTGCTTAATAACTTAAAGCGTTAGCTTTAACATTATCGTTCTCTTTTTAATAGAAAATTTTGAAGTTATAAATTAATAACAGCTTAAATCATTATATCTAACATCTATTTAACATCTTAATAGTGATGAAGTATAATAGATTTTTATAATTTATATATACTTTTATAGAGTACTTAAATCTTTTTAAATATACTTATTATTTATTAAATATAATGATTATGACTAGAAGTTTTTTATTATAAATCTCGTAATTAAGTTTTATTAAAATTATCTTTTTGAAATAGAAGATAATAAGTCTTAATCATCTTTTATTATTAGATTGATTTATGCACATATTAATAATATAGTCTGATATATTCATCTTAAATATAATTTATCTTTTAAGATTAAATATTACAAGAATAAAAGCTGTTATAAATTTCTATTTTAGTTTTTGAAATAAAGACTTTACTTCTATTTCTTAAAGAAAGAATACTTTTTTTTAAGTTATTTATATTAATGAGACGGTTATCTTTAAGTAATCCGTAATAAATCTTCAATAGAAATTGATAAATCTGAGAAATAACTGTAATTTCTTTATCGATATAAATTATAATTATTTAAGTATGATTATTATCTTAAATTTATTTATTTAAATTCTTATAATTATTAAGATAAATCTAAGAAACTTAATACTTTATTTATAAAACTCGCACTTCTCAATCTTTATTAATAAATTTTTCGTTTAAAGAGTATAAAATATCTTTTAAATATATTCAATATATTATTTCTTAATTTCCGAGTATATAAGAATATTGTCTAAGTAAGTAATATAGAACTAATCTAGATATTCTCTCAGAACATTATTTATTAGAGATTAAAAAGAGGCGGAAGTGTTTATTAATTTAAAGAACATAATTAGATACTCGTAATAATTATAATGAGTTCGAAATATTATTTTTCATTTCTCTTTCTTCTTCATTCTTATTAAATTATACACTTCTCGTAAATCAAATATAATGAATCATTTTGTTTTATAAATGCGATTATATAACTTTAAGATTAATAATAATATATATCAATTTTTTATTATAATATTATTTAGTTGTTAATAGTTGATATATAAACGCATCTCATTATTAAGTTTTGAAATAAATAGAACTGAATATTTTATAAGTGAAGTTGAAGATTGAATAAACTCTTTTTTTTAATTTTTATTAAGATATTTTCGTAGAATTTTAAGTTCTTTTTTAGAAAGAGAATAAATAGATTTATAAATAGATTTCTTGCCGAATTTTAAAGAAATCTTATGATTTTAAAATTGATATTTAAATAACGCGAATGCGCTTTTATTCTTAATAAATAAATATTTAAATTCGTTATATTTAGATAAGTACTTAAGAAAACTCTCTATTATTTTTAATAGATATCTATTATTGAGTTTTACTTATACTGCTTTTATGAACGATATTATAATTGTGATTGACTTATAAACGCAGTTAAGAAAGCTAATAGTTTGTTATTTTTAATTAATTATTAAGTTATAAGCTTTTAGTTAGGAAATGTTTAAAATGATATTATATTTAATTTTCACGATATTTAATATTATCTATTTCGTGTGTTACTAAATATTTAGTTTTAGTAAGTAAGTCTCTATTTTTATTTATTTTTAATCTTATTTAATAGAACTCTTATCTATCAATATTAATTAATAGAATTTATTCTTTTCTTGCGTAAGTAGATGAGATTGAATTATATATATTAGAGAGATATAGTTTTCAATAACTCTGAAATTGATTATAATTTTGATCTGATATTATTTTACTCGGGTCTATATAACTAAATATCATGCGTAATTAATATCAGTTGTTATTATTTTCTGAGATCTAAGAGTAGATTCTTTATTATATCTTAAATTTAAAGAATCTTTTTATTTTTTAACTCTTCTAATCTGAAGTTTCTGAAATAAGTATATTCTTTTTTCGCGAAATAATATTCTGATTTATTACATGAAAAGTGTATATATAATTTATAAGAGATGCGATATTCTTTATCACAGATCACTCTTATTACTTTCAATTTCTTAGATTTTTAAATCTATATTATACTTACACTTTATATTTCTTTGAGATAAGTGAGAGTATTAATCTTATATAAGTTGATTGCTTCTCGAAGATTATTACTTTAATAATAATGAATTTATTCTTAATTTTGATTTAAACAGCTCTTTATATAATATATTTTTAATCGTAATTTTAATTTAATTCTTTATAATATTTTCTTGGGCGCATATACTTTATATTAATATTGAGATTTTAACTCGCAATCTATATTTATATATAATATTATTTTTCAGAATTTAATAATTATTTTTATGTAATTCTTATTATATTTAAGATTACTTAATATTTATTTCTGAAATATCTTAAAGATAATATTTAATGACTGTTATACTTTCTTTTATTTAAATTTCTTAAGATATTATTTTAAGTTATTCTTATCTAATCTATAAATAACATATTAATTATTATAATAAATAGTTTAGAATATATAGACGTAAGATAATTCTATGAATTTTGAGTTGTGAATCTATTTAAATGATTTAATAATTATTTCTAATATCAATGTTATAATATTAGCGCAGCTAATATTTTACGTGTTATTTAATTCTTCTATTATCTATTCTTTTAATTTGCTTAAGATGATATGTAATTACTATTTATTTAAATAATTATTAACTCGATATTTAGATTTCTTGTAATAGAGATATAAATTCTTTTTTATTCTCTCTTTTTATTAAGCTGAAGAGAGTTTATCTTAATTGAATTTCTTTCTAAATTTTTTATGATTTATAATGTTTAAATTTATTTCTCGGAGATAATAGATTTGTTTGAACTGCTATTCTCTCTTTCAATATTTATTTGAAATAAATATTTGAGTGTGTTTTTATTCTCTTTTCATCTATCTTTTATATAAATAATTGTTTATCTTAATAAACACGCCGATTAGACTCTCTAATTTATCTAATTTTTTTATTTATGTTAATTTATCTTTAATTGAATTCTTCAGTTCTAGATAATACTTTGTTATAAGTACTATATTATCTTATTTAATTCTTAACATAATTTATTAAAACTTAAATGCGTATTCTATTATTAAGTCTATTTATTAAAGTTTTTAAACTTCTTATTCAGCGATTTATTCTTTATCTACTTCTTTATATATTTATTAGATACACTTCTTAAAGTAAAGATAATTAACAAAGATTCTCTTTATTTTTATTTTTTTATCTTTAACTATCTTCTTTAAGTAATCTATTAAATATGATTCGAATTAATTAAAGACTTCATCTTAAAGATATGTGACTGCGAATATTATTTTAACTTTAATCATTCTTAGCTTCTCAGTATTAAATTAAATATATATATTAACTTAAGTTAAGAAGACTTGAAGTTTATTTTTATTTTTATAAAATGTGTTAGAGATATTGATTTTTAAGAAGATATAATCTATATTAGCGATTTCTTTTTAATTTTATTTTCATTTAAAGTGTGATATATTTACTTTAGTAAGATTTATTATAATAAAGTGATTGATATTCGATAATAAGTAATTAAAGTGTTAGAAACTGCTAAGATTAGCTATAATAAGATTTAGATATTAGAGAGTTGTGAATAGAAATCACTATTCTTATATAGAAGAATTAAAGATAGATTATAATTAATAATATAAGTTGATTATGAAAGAAGAATAAGATTATGAAATTATGAAATAAACAATTATTTATATAGTTAATATTGATTGGAGCTGTGATGTAATGATAGCATCGCAGCATGACTGCATATTCTGTTTTTCTGTGCGGGATAATAGATTTTTTACAGAATGTGCGCAGATTCGAATTCTGTTTTAATCTTCACTCTACTCAAAAGTTCTTAATTCTGAAACTAAAGATAAATTGTACGAATTTAATATATTATTTTCGAAGAAAATAAATTATTATATTTTAGTTTAATAATTAAGAGTAAATATAAAAGTGGCGGATGTCTATTAATAATAGAAGGGCTGAACGAGTTATTTAGTCTATTTTAAGTTGTAGATAATGAAATTTTCAGTTTAACACATACGATCTTATTTAGTAAATGATTGGAGCTAAAATTCTTCTCAAGACTATTTATATAGATTCGGTATTGAGCTGTATTAAACAATAAATAAGAATTACTACTATTATATAATTATTATTAATAAGTCGTGTACAGTACTTCTGAATATTCTTCTTAAGTATTTACTTTTAAGTGCTCTTCTTAAACACTCTTAAGTACTTATCTTAATATTTATCTCTAATTATTTTAATTAAATATAACTTTCTAAATCAGATCTCCGTAATTCTAAAAGATGTTTACCTGCGAGATCTACTATCTTAACTAACTGTTAAGTCTTCGACAGTTAGAGTTAAGTCTGTCAGCTGCTGATCTATAGCTGTAATAATAATCTCTGATCTACTTAATTTATCAATTAAACATCTCTTTATAAGTTCAATAATAATTAATATTATAATTAATATTATAATAAATATTTTATTAATATTAACTGAAAATATATTAAAGTTCTTCTTAACTTTAAATATCTTTAAAATAAATATAATAAAGCTAATTAAATTTAAATATTACTTAATACTTATTACAGCTACAGATCAGCAGTCAGCAGACTTGACTCTAATTATTGAGAACACAATAAAAGATTCCGCAGATGAACATCTTTTAAAATTATAATAGATCTGATTTAAGAAGTTACATTCGATTAAAATAATTAGAGATAAATATTAAGATAAGTGCTTAAAAGTATTTAAGAGAAGCACTTAAAAGTAAGTACTCGAGAGTGCTTGAGAAGAGTACTTAGAAGCATTATGCACAGCTTATTAATAACGATTATATAAACGAATATATATCTTATAATTTTATAATCTTATTCTTCTTTTATAATTAATTTATATTATTAATTATACTCTGTCTTTAACTCTTTTATATAAGAATAGTAATTTCTATTTATAATCTTCTAATACTTGAATCTTATTATAACTAGTCTTAATAATTTCTAATACTTTGATTATTTATTATCGAATATTAATTACTCTATTATAATAGATTTTATTAAAGTAAATATATTATACTTTAGATGAGAATAATCTTAAGAAGAGATTGTTAATATAGATCACGCCTTCTTAAAAGTTAATATTTCTAACATATTTTATAAAGATAGAAAGAAATTTCAGATCTTCTTAATTTAAGTTAATATATATATTTGATTTAACACTTAAAAGTTAAGAATGATTGAAGTTAAGATAATATTCGCAGTTATATATCTTCGAAATAAAGTCTTTAATTAATTCAAATCACATCTAATAAATTACTTAAAAAAAATAGTTAAAGATAAAAAAATAAAAATAAAGAGAATCTTCATCAGTTATCTTTATTTTAAGAAGTGTATCTGACGAATATATAAAGAAATAAATGAAGAACGAATTATTAAATAAGAAGTTTAAAAACTTTGATAAATAGATTTAATAATAGAATACGCGTTTAAGTTTTAATAGATTATATTAAGAATCAAATAAAATAATATAGTATTTATAATAAAGTATTATTTAAGACTGAAGAATTCAATTAAAGATGAACTGACTCGAATTAAGAGATTAGATGAACTAAAAAGTCTGATCGACATATCTATTAAAATAGATAATTGTCTGTACGAAAAATAGATGAAAAAAGAATAAGAACGCTCTCAAATCTTCATTTCTAATAAATATTGGAAAGGTGAATATTAAACAAAATAAGTTTGTTACTTCTGAGAAATGAATTTAGATGTTATAAATCACAGAAAATTTAGAAAGAAATTTAATCGAGATAAACTCTTTCCAACTTAATAAGAAGAAAGAATAAAAAAGAATCTATATCTCTATTACGGGTAATCGAAATATCGAGCTAATGATTGTTTGAATAAATAGTAGTTATATATCATCTCGAGCAGATTAAAAGAATAGATAACAGAAGAATCAGATAATATATGAGATGTTAGTTATACTGATATCGTAATATTAGTATCAGAAACGATTATTAAATCGTCTAAATAAATTCATGATCAGAAAATTGTAGAATTATCTCACATCTATTTATTTTGAACTATTTATTATAACGATTAATGCGCCATTTATAGATTAAATAAGAACGGCTCGAAATAATATTCTAAGAAATTTAAATAAAAGAAAGTATAATAATTATTAAGTGCTATCTTTAAAGTATTTTAGAAATAAGTATTAAGTAATCTTAAATATAATAAGAATTATATAGAAATGATTACTAAGTTCTGAAAATTAGTGTTATATATAAATATGAATTGCGAGCTGAAGTTTCAATATCAATATAAGATTTATGCATCTAAGAAAATATCTTAAAGAATTAAGTTAAAATTATAACTAAGAATATATTATATAGAAGACTGTTTAGATTAGAATTAAGAATAAATTCATTATTATCAGAACAGTAATCTTTGAGAAGTAATTAATTTATATAAAATTAATATTTTCACTTATCTCGAAGAAATATAAAGTATAAATATAATATAAATCCAGAAAATCAAGAAATTAGAAGTAATAAGAGTGATTTATGATAAAGAATATCGCATTTCTTATAAGTTATACGCACACTTTTCATGCGATAAATTAGAATATTATTTCGCAAAAGAAGAAGATACTTATTTCAGAAACTTTAAATTAGAAGAGTTAAAAAATAAGAAGACTCTTTAAGTTTAAGACACGACAAAGAATCTACTCTCAGATCTCAAAAAATAGTAGTAATTAACGTTAGTTATGCGCGATATTTAGTTATATAAATTCGGATAAAATAATATCAGATTAAAATTATAATTAATTTCGGAGTTAATAGAAACTACGTCTCTCTAATATATATAATTAGATCTCGTCTATTTATATAAGAAAAAGATAAACTCTATTAATTAATATTAATAAATGAGAGTTTTATTAAATAAAATTAAAAATAGATAAAAGCAGAGACTTATTTATTAAAACTTGATATTTAATAACACATGAAAAAGATAATATTAAATATTATGAAAATTAAATACAATATTATTCTGAGTATTTCATAACTAAAAGCTCATAACTTAGTAATTAGTTGAAAATAATGAATTATCAGCTTTTCTAATTATGTCTATAAATTAAACACGATTGTGATATTGTTTATAAAAATAGTATGAGTAAAACTTAATAATAGATATCTAATAAAGATAATAGAGAGTTTTCTCGAGTATTTATTTAAATATAATGAATTTAAATATTTGTTTATTGAGAATAAGAGCGTATTCGCGTTATCTAAGTATTAATTCTGAAATCACGAGATTTCTTTAAAATTTAATAAGAAATCTATCTATAAATCTATGTATTCTCTTTCTGAGAAAGAACTTAAAATTTTATAAAAATATTTTAATGAGAATTAAAAGAAAGAATTTATTTAATCTTTAACTTTATTTATAGAATACTCAGTTTTGTTTATTTCAAAACTTAATAGAGAAATATATCTATGTGTTAACTATTAATAATTAAATAATATCACAATAAAAAATTGATATATATTATTATTAATCTTAGAATTACACGATTATATTTATGAGATAAAGTGATTTATTACGCTCGATTTATAAGGAGTGTATAATCTAATAAGAATAAAGAAGAAAGAGAAATAAAAAATAATATTTCGAACTTATTATAATTATTACGAGTATCTAATTATGCTCTTTAAATTAATAAACATCTTTATCTTCTTTTAATTTCTGATAAATAATATTTTAAGAGAATATTTAAATTAGTTTTATATTGTTTACTTAAACGATATTTTTATATACTCGGAAATTAAGAAATAATATATTAAATATGTTCGGAAGATGTATTACAGTTACAGATCAGCAGCCGACAGACTCGACTCTAACTGCCGAAGTCTGATAGTTAGTTAAGATAGTAGATCTCGCAGACGAAACATCTCTTAGAATTACGAAGATCTGATCTAAAGAGATATATTCGATCAGAATAATTAGAGATAAATATTAAGAGAAGTGCTTAAGAGTGCTTAAGAAGAGTACTTAAAAGTAAGTGCTTAAGAATGCTTGAAAGGAGCACTTAGAAGTACTGTGCACGACTTATTAGTAGTGATTATATAAATAATCATTTATCTTATAATTTCATAATCTTATTCTTCTTTTATAGTCAACTTATATTATTAATTACAATCTATTTTTAATTCTTCTTTTATAAGAATAGTGATTTCTATTTATAACTTTCTAATATCTGAATCTTATTATAACTAATCTTAGTAGTTTCTAATACTTTAATTATTTATTAACGAATATCAGTTACTTCATTATAATAAGTCTTATTAAAGTAAATATATCACACTCTAAATAAGAATAATTTTAAGAAGGAATCGCTAATACAGATCATATCTTCTTAAAAGTTAATATTTCTGATACATTTTATAGAAATAAAAAGAAACTTTAAGTCTTCTTAACTTAAATTAATATATATATTCAATTTAATACTTAGAAGCTAAGAATAATCGAAGTTAAGATGATATTTACAGTTATATATCTTCGAAATAAAGTCTTTAATTAATTTAAATCGCATTTAATAGATTACTTAAAAAAGATGATTAAAGATAAGAAAGTAAAAATAAAAAGAATCTTTATTAGTTATTTCTATTTTAAGAATTATATCAGATGAATATATAAAGAAGTAGATGAAGAATAAATCGCTGAATAAAAAGTTCAAAAACTTTAATAAACAGACTTAATAATAGAGTATGCGTTTAAGTTTTAATAAATCATATTAAGAATTAAATAGAATGATATAATATTTATAATAAAATATTATTTAGAACTAAAGAATTTAGTTAAAGATAAACTGACTCGAATTAAGAGATTAAATAAATTAGAAAATCTGATTAATATATCTATTAAAATAGATAATCGTCTATATAAAAGATAAATAAAAAAAGAGCAAAAACGTTCTTAAATCTTCATTTATAATAAATATCGAAAAGATGAATATTAAGTAAAATAAGTTTATTACTTCCGAGAAATGAATTTAGATATCACGAATTATAAAAGATTTAAAAAGAATTTTAATTAAGATAAAATCTCTTCAGCTTAATAAGAAGAGAGAATAAAAAAGAATTAATATCTTTATTGCGAAAAGTCTGAATATTAAATTAATAATTGCTTAAATAAGTAATAACTATATATTATCTTAAGCAAATCAGAAGAACAGATAATAGAAAAATCAGATAATATGTGAGATATCAGCTGCGCTAATATCGTAATATTAATGTTAGAATCGATTATTAAATCGTTCGAGCAGATTTATAATCAAAAATTCACAGAATCATCTTACATCTGCATATTCTGAACTGCTTATTATAATGATTAATACGTTATTTATAGATTAGATAAGAATAACTCGAAATAATATTTTAAGAAACTTAGATAAAAGAAAGTTTAACAGTTATTAAGTATTATCTTTAAAGTACTTTAGAAATAAGTATCAAACAATCTTAAGTATAATAAGAATTACGTAGAAATAATTATTAAGTTCTAAGAAGTAATATTATATATAAACACGAATTATAAGTTGAAATCTCAACATTAATACAAAGTATATACGCCCGAGAAAATGTTATAAAGAGTTAAGTTAAAATTACGACTAAGAATATATTATATAAAAGACTGTTCAGATTAGAATTAAGAATAAATTTATTATCATTAAGATAACAATTTTTAAGAAGTGATTAATTTATATAAGATTAATATCTCCGCTTATTTTAAAGAAATATAAAGTGTAAATATAATATAGATTTAAGAATTTAAGAAATTAGAAGTGATAAGAGTGATCTGCGATAAAGAATATCGCACTTCTTATAAGTCATACGCACACTTTTCCTGCGATAAATTAGAATGTTATTTCGCGAAAGAAGAATATACTTATTTCAGAAACTTCAGATTAAAAGAGTTAAAAAACAAGAAAATTCTTTGAATTCGAAATATAATAAAGAATCTACTCTTAGATCTCAGAAAATAGCGGTAATTAATATTAATTATACACGACATCTAATTATATAGACCCGAATAAAATAATATCAGATCAAGATTATAATTAATTTCAGAGTCACTGAGAATTACATCTCTTTAATATATATAATCTGATCTCGTCTATTTATACAAGAAAAAAACAAATTCTATTAATTAATATTGATAGATAAGAGTTCTATCGAATAGAATTAAAGATGAATTAAAGTAGAAACTTATTTATTAAAACTTAATATTTAGTAATATATAAAATAAGTAGTATTAAATATTGTGGAAATCAAATACAATATTATTCTGAGCATTTCATAACTAAAAGCTTATAATTCAATAATCAGTTGAAAATAACGGACTATCAATTTTCTTAACTGCGCCTGCAAATTAAATATAATTATAATATCGTTTATAAAAATAGTATAAGTAAAACTCGATAATAAATGTTTAATAAAGATAATAAAGAGTTTTCTTGAGTACTTATTTAAATATAACGAATTTAAACGTTTGTTTATTAAGAATAAAAGCGCATTAATATTATTTAAGCATCAATTCTAAAATCACAAGATTTCTTTAAAATCTGATAAGAAATCTATTTATAAATCTATCTATTCTCTTTCTAAGAAAGAACTTAAGATTCTACGAAAGTATCTTAATAAGAGTTAAAAAAAGAGATTTATTTAATCTTCAACTTTATCTATAAAATATTCAGTTCTGTTTGTTTTAAAATTCAATAATGAAATGCGTTTGTATATTAATTATTAACAACTAAATAACATTATAATAAAAAATCGATATATATTATTATTAATCTCAGAATTATATAATTATATTTATAAGATAAAATGATTTATTACGCTCGATTTATAAGAAGCGTATAATCTAATAAGAATAAAGAAGAGAGAGAAATAAAAAATCGCGTTCTAAACTCATTATAATTATTACGAGTATCTAATTATGTTCTTTAAATTAATAAATGCTTTCATCTCTTTTCAATCTCTAATAAATAATGTTTTAAGGGAATATCTAAATCAGTTCTATATCACTTACTTAGATGACATTCTTATATACTCGAAAACTAAGAAATAATATATTAAATATGTTTGAAAGATGCTTCGCGCTCTTTAGATAAAAAATCTATTAATGAAGATTAAGAAATGCGAGTTTTATAAGTAAAATATTAAGTTTCTTAGATTTATTTTAATAGTTATAAGGATTTAGATGAATAAATTCAAGATAATGATTATACTTAAATAATTCTAATCTATATCGATAAAGAAATTATAATTATTTCTTAAATTCATCAACTTCTATTAAAGATTCATTACAGATTACTTAAAGATAACTATCTTATTAATATAAATAACTTGAAAGAAAGTATTCTTTACTTAAGAAATAGAAGTAGAGTCTTTGTTTTAGAAGCTGAAATAGAAATTTATAACAGCTTTTATTCTCACAATATTTAATTTCGAGAGATAAATCGTGCTCGAGATAGATGTATTAGATTATGTCATTAATATATATATAAGTCAATCTGATAACGAAGAATAATTAAGATTTATTATCTTCTATTTTAGAAAGATGATTTCAGCGAAACTTAATTATAAGATTCATGATAAAAAACTTCTAATTATAATTACCGCGTTTAATAAATAATGAATATACTTAAAAGAATTTAAGTATTCTATAAAAGTATATATAAATCATAAAAATCTATTATACTTCATTATTATTAAGATATTAAATAGACATCAAATATAGTGATTTAAGCTATTATCAATTTATAACTTTAAAATTTCTTATTAAAAAGAAAATAATAATATCAAAGCTAACGCTTTAAGTTATTAAGTAAATTATATTTGAGATGTTAAATCCGCTTTATAATTAATCTTACGCGAGAATAAAAACAGATTTATAATATATAATCACATTATAATCACTTTGATATTTCAAATCTCTGATTAAGATTAGAAAGATCGAATTATTAGATTATATTTAAATAATCATTTATCCCGCGAAATTCAAAAGAATTCTAAAAAATATTCAGTCTTTTAAAAACAAGATAGCGGGCTGATCTTATATAAAGGACTGATATATATTATAAATAAAGTAAAGAAAACGATTATTCGATAATATTATAAGAAGACGCCTCATAAATATTAAGAAATAGAGAAAATTCTGAAACACATTTTTAGATTTTATTATTTTTTAGAAATGAATAAAGCGGTTCAACAGTAAATTATTAACTGCGATACTTATTAGAAAATTAAGCACTTTTAATATAAATTATATAAGAAGATGTAATCTTCAAAATAATTTAAAAGAGCATGAAAATTTATTACATTAAATTTCATTATTAAGTTATTATTATCTAAGAATTTAATGACTAAAGTTAATTATAATAACATTTTGATTATTACTAATAGATTAATAAAATATGTTTACTTCATCAATTATATAAAAGCATTAAATATTAAAGACTTGATCTATATATTTTTACAAATAATATTTGTAAATCACGATATGCTAGTAAAGATCATCTCTAATCGAGACAAACTATTTACTTCTAAATTTTGAAAGTTATTAATAAATCAACTCGGAATTAAATATAAGTTATTTACAACTTATTATTTATAAATAAATGGACAAACTGAAAGAATCAATCAAACATTAAAACAATATCTACAATATTATATAAATTATCGTTAGAATAACTGAGTAGTACTCTTATTATTAGTATAGTTCGCATATAATAATATCTCAGTAGTAATTGAAGTATTATCTTTCTATATTAATTATAAATAAAAATCAATTTCATATAAATAATCAAGAGAAATAGAATAATTTATATAAAAATCAGTTACTAATATATAACTATTAATTAATCTGCATTAAGAATTAATAAAAGATCTTGAATTTATTAGTTAAAAGTCTGATATGTATTATAACTTTAAGAGAATTGATGAATTAAATCTTAAAGAGAAGAACTTAATATATCTACTTCACTGAAATATTAAAATTAAAAGACTTAATATAAAACTAAATCACACGAAACTTAATCTCTATTTAATTTAGAAAGTCTTAAATAAATCAATTTATAAACTTAAACTCTCAGATATTATAAGAATTCACTCTATATTCAATATTTCTCTTTTAAAATCCGCATTAAAGAATATTAAACAGACTTTAATCTAATTAAACAATCAAGATTAGAAATATAAGATGAAAAAAGTGCTCGATGATTAAGAGATTAAAGATAAAACTTATTATCTAATAAAATAATTAGAATATAATATATCAGAAAATATATAAGAATTAGAAACAAATCTCAGCTCTGCGATCCTTAAGAATTATCATCACCGGAACTCTTAATATAAGAAGAATTAAAGAAAGTAGTTAACTGCTCTTTATTAAAAGTAACGTGCAATTCCGCATTAATTAATAACTCTTTCTCTTCTAAATACTTCTCTTTTTAATTAAGCTCTTTTAAAGACTTAATCTCCCGAGTAATTATTTTACTTTAAGTCACTTAAAGAGACTTAATATAAAAGTTCAGACTTACTATCTTCACAATATCTTATTAAAGATGAAGGAGAGTTGTTTTTCGCGCAGTCTTTAAATATAACTCTTTTTATTATAATCTCTAAAAGTTGATTTTTAAGAAGTTATTATTATAATAAATATTATAATAAATATACTCTGAATACTTTAAGATGTTTTTGAAAAATATATAGAAGTAATCTTATTTAACGCAGATAAAATACGCAATCATAATCAGCACTCTTAATAAAGTTATCTTTTCCGTCTGAATTTAATATCGTTTATAAGAGAAAGATTTATTAATATAATACTGAAATATAATAAAGAAAGAAGAAAGTAAAAATTATATAAATCACGAAGATAAGTTTAAATAGCTTAAGAGATTAAGTTAATTTAGAAGGATATAATATTATAGCTATAGATTAACAGTTAACAGACTCAACTCTAATTACTGAAGTCTGATAATTAATTAAGATAGTAAATTTCGCAGATGAAATATCTTCTAGAATTACGAAGATCTGATTCAGAGAGATATGTTTGATTAAAATAATTAGAGATGAATGTTAAAAGAAGTGCTTAAGAGTGCTTAAGAAGAGTACTTAAAAGTAAGTGCTTAAGAATGCTTAAGAGGAGCACTTAGAAGTACTGTATACAACTCATTAATAATAATTACATAAATAATCGTTTATTTTATAGTTCTATAATCTTATTCTTCTTTCATAATCAACTTATATTATTAATTACAATCTATCTTTAACTCTTCTTTTATAAGAACAGTGATTTCTATTTATAATCTTCTGATATTTGGATCTCGTTATAGCTAGTCTTAACAGTTTCTAATAAAATACTTCGCGCTTTTTAGATGAAAAATCTATTAATGAAGATTGAGAAGTGCGAGTTTTATAAGTAAAGTGTTAAGTTTCTTGAATTCATCTTAATAATTATAAGGATTCAGATGAATAAATTTAAGATAATAATTATATTTGAATAACTATAATCTATATTAATAAAGGAATTATAGTTATTTCTTAAATTTATTAACTTTTATCGAAGATTCATTATAAGTTATTTAAAAGTGATCGCTTTATTAATATAAATGACTTGAAAGAAAGTATTCTTTATTTAAAGAATAGAAGTAAAGTCTTTATTTTAGAAGTTAAAATAGAAATTTATAATAATCTCTATTCTTATAATATTTAATCTTGAGAGGTAAATCGTGCTCGAGACAGATATATTAAACTATATTATTGATATATATATAAGTTAATTTAATAACGAAGAATAATTAAGATCTATCATCTTTTATTTTAGAAAGATGATTTTAGCGGAACTTAATTACGAGATTCATAATAAGAAACTTCTAATTATAATCACCGCGTTTAATAAATAATGAATATATTTAAAGAGATTTAAGTATTTTATGAAAGTATATATAAATTATAAAAATCTATTATACTTTATTATTATTAAGATGTTAAATAGATGTTAAGTATAATGATCTGAGCTGTTATTAATATATAACTTCAAAATTTTTTATTAAAGAAAGAATAATAATGTCAAAGCTAACGCTTTAAATTATTAAGTAGATTATACTTAAGATATTAAACTCACTTTATAATCAGTTTTACGCGAGAATAAGAATGAATTTATAATATATAATTATGCTGTGATTGCTTTGATATTTTAAATCTTTAATTAAGATTAGAAAGATCGAATTATTAGATTATATTTAAACGATTATTTATTTCGCGAGATTCAAAAAAATTTCGAAAAATACTCAGTCTTTTA
>JAABUK010005825.1_pt1 | contig 18845 bp, 17 predicted proteins | sample 5559141 | NCBI WGS metagenome assembly JAABUK01 (sample SAMN10711869, study PRJNA513367) | rock metagenome | isolation source: Antarctica rocks | place: Antarctica: Victoria Land, Pudding Butte nord | collected 2016-01-03 | reverse complement strand
TGGACGCTTTTTCCAGACTTACGGCCGAAAAACCAGTGGCTGCCTCCATAGACCTATACCGCAGCTCATGCTGTCGAAGCTTTTATTGTGCCGGTAGGGAGATGTAACGAAGATGAGGGAAGATGGGGAGGGAGGAAAAGGCCAACTGTTCCGAGCACATGATTAGGGGGCCAGAGCACGAGGAGATGTGATACCAAGAGCAGGCTGGCTAGGCGCGATAGTGGGAACCGTACCTCCATGCACAGTGAGGTGAAAGGTGAAAATATGTTCTGATAAAGATTATGCACATGAAAGGAATAAGATGTCCCTATCTCTCAACTCGCCGAAATGCAAATTCTCGCAGAAGTCTCGAAGAGTTGCCCACTGATACCGATAGGTTGGCAACTGTTGTGCCATTTGCCCGTCATTGAAACCCATGCACAAGCCATCATAGAAATTCCAAGTCGCTTCTTGCGCCGGCAACACCAAAAAAGCATAATCATACAATAGAAAAGTATGCCAGCAATAATTACTGATTAGCATGAAATGTTCAGATGTTCCATCGCAGGCAACTCACCCAGTGCATGGTCCACAATTTGCGGCGATTAGACACTGCCAATCTTCGCTGTGCTGTTTTGATCTTTGTACACTCCGCCACCAACCTTCAAGCTGATACCCACGCCAATGCCAACCATGGCACCAATGATAACGAGAGCGATGAATAGCTTGATCAATAACTTCTGCCTTTTCGGCATGTTTGACATGCAGTGGCACCCCCTTGGCTTCGGCTTGGTCAGACATCGCGACTTTTCTCGGCCGAACATGCTCGTGCTTGTTGTCCATGGCCTTAACGTGCCTGCATCAACAGGACTTGGTCGAGCGTCGATGGTCTGAGATGGTGTGAGGCCGTTTTGGGCTTCGAGATCTCGGACAGAGACATGGAGGGAGGACTTCGGCTTGAGATTTTCCATTGAGCCTCGAGGTGTGTCATGATTGTAAAAGGGAGAGCAGGGTTTTGCGTTCTGACATGGATCGAATTCGTGATTTGGAGGGTTGAGGCTGGCTTCTTTCTCGGCTGCGAGGCTCAAGCGAGGCGGTACCTGCGACCGAGGAAGGTGTTCTGAGGAGGAAGCGGTCGAAATGGCAGGAGGATGGGCGGAAAAGGTGAGGGGTTTCTCGTCGAGCGAAGGCATTTCGGTGTGAGAAGAGGTTGGGGAAAGGGTGGGTTCTGCAGCGAAAACTTCCAGACTCAGGCTTGTAGCGAGAGGCGTGATCTTGAAGCAGAAACACACGGTCAAGATCGTGACTTTCCGTCTTACTATCGTAGGAGGAAGTGTGATTGTCGAACACGGTCAGGGCAAGAGTAATTGTTCGAGAGAATCTAGCGATGAGAAGATCGGAATGGAGGGAGCAGTCGGTCAAAGACAATGTGCAAGAGGTGTACCGGTAGGATTTTCGCTTCGAGATATGTGCGTTGGTTTTCCAGGTAGGAGCAGGAGGTAGTCGAGCGAAGGCAGGTGCGCTCTCAATTGCGCCAGCGGGTCGACGGCGACCGAGCGGATGGCTGGCAAATACACGCTTCTGATCGGAACCGAGATATGGGTATCCAACGGGTGCGATTTGTCGTTTGACCGGGTCGAGATGGAATTCTGGCCTCGGTTGTCGTTCGAGGTGAGACGAGTTGGGAATGAGAGGCAGAACAGCGGAGATCGAGCATGGATATGGTTTGATTGAGACGGAGCTTCCCGGGCGTGCCCCGAACGCCAAAAGCTTCGTCGTGGGCGGTCTCAGGCAAGAGGCGGGGCCAAGCGTCCCCACCGCGAAGAGCAAGCCCCGAGTGAGCGGTCGCGGGTCTCTGGATGCAAGCAAAGGGCGGCAGATTCGATCGACGCAGCGTCGGCGTGGGCAAGACAGATCCGTTGTCCAGAAGACGAGGCCCTGAGGTGGGAGGGAGATATGCGAGTCCCCAGGTGGAACAAGCTTCATCATCCCAGAGTAGACCTCACCCCGTCCGAGGTCGGCGCTGAGCCAGCGCTGCGCCTCGTCCTGCAATGCGCACTCCCAGCAGAACAAGTTCCTGCAGCTGGTCACGGCTTCACCTATCACGGCAATGCGAAGTCCCAAGGAAGCTTAGAGGAGAGGCCGCGCTCGAGAAAGCTCGCTGTCAAGCCCAACTGGTCCCCAATCCTAGCGAAGGGATTGGTTAGCTGAGATTGACGCGCATGCATGTACTACGGAGGAAGGTTCCCACACTGGATGCATACCTCGCTGCTTTCGTCCCTCCACTATCGCCATCGTGACCCTCGACTAGGAACGACATGCCTTCTCCATCACCACTCTAGGTCTCATGGTCCCCATGCAGTCGTCGAAAGCTCGGTGGCTTCGTACGGCGCACGTCGAAATCGTGACACTAGTGACTTCACCTCGCCCGCTAGAATCGAGAACTTCCGTCCTTGTACCTGACTACGGACGACGGACGACAGACGACAGACGACGGACGACGGACGACGGACGACGGACGACGGACGACGGACGACGGACGACGGACGACGGACGACAGACGACAGACGACATACTATGGAATCAGTAGTAGCAGCATCGGTATGCACCCTTTGCCACATGCGCCACGAAATGACCCGCTCGCAGGTCTCTTCATTCATCTGCAAAGAAGTCTTCCCTCCTGATCCCGCTTCGATCACACATTCCTCTAAATATCCCGCCTCTTTCGTACAGTGTGACCGGCTCGCCCAGCTCGGCTATTCTGCCCGCATCCATCACGCAGATGCGGTCGTAGTTGATGATGGTCTTTAACCGATGAGCGATGCACAGGAGCGTCTTGCCCTTGAATCCAGATGCCATCGTTCTTTGAATCTTTTGGTCCGTCTCAAAGTCCACCGACGATGTTGCCTCGTCGCACACGATGATTCGGCTGTCTCGAACCAGCGCTCGAGCTAGTGCCATCAGTTGACGTTGACCGAGGGAGAAGTTGAGACCCTCTTCCTCCACTGTGCTGTCGAGATGGATACGACCGGTATTCTTTCCATGTGCATCAAGCCCTCGAGACGTTTCCTGCTCTTCACCGATCAAATCTGCCTTTCGCAACGCTGCCCAAAGCTCGAGGTCGCTATGCTCGTTGAAAGGATCGAGATTTGACCGGATCGTGCCGCGGAACAAGGTTGGATCTTGAGGAATGATTGCTAGCCGTGATCTCAAATCTTGCAGACCCACAGTCGCAATGTCGATGTCATCAATTTTGATAGATCCACCAGAAAGCTCATTCAGCCGGAACAAAGCTGACATGATGCTCGACTTTCCTGCGCCAGTCCGGCCCACGATACCAATCCGCTCTCCACCATGGGCCTTAAAGTCGAGTCCTTGCAGAACGAGCGGTAGACCAGCCCGATACCTCATCTGCACATTGTCGAAGATGATTTCGCCCGATTGTGGCCAAGAGTCTGCCATCTTCTTTAAATGTGCCGGCGCTTCCTCGTCCAATCGTGTCCCGTAGTAATGCAGTCGCTCAGTGGCGTTCATGTTGTTCTCCACCTCTGCCAACTGCCTCACCGTGAACTGAATAATCTGTACGATCGACAGAATGTATGACAGAACCAATCCTGCAATGCTGGGAGAGACATTGAAGCGTGATGTGACCACCAAAACGCCCGTAGTGAAAACCAGAATATTACCGATGGCGTCCAATCGTACCGCAAGCCAGCGTTGGTTTGAAAAGGTCAAAAAATACGCCGAGTCCATTTGATCAATGCTGTCCCGAATGCGTCCGGAAAAATAGTCCTGCAATCCATATGCCCGGATAGATGCTGTCCCTGAAATCGCTTCACTAAATCTTGCAAAAACAGATGACCGCAAAACAGATTCATGCCGTTTCATCTCTCGTGCAGAAGCTCGATAATAACTAGACGAGAACAAGAATATGAGGAAAAGTGGTCCTAAGGCAATCGCAAAATAGTGGAAGAAGGCAACGATCAACGCAAAGACGGAGATGATCATTGTCAAAGTGATCAGATACATCCGGAAGGCGTCTGTCAGGTTGTTATCCATAGAGTCGATATCTTTGGAGAAACGGTTGGTAATGCGCCCAAGGGGGGTCGTGTCGAAGAAAGACATGGGAGCTCGAAGTACGCGGGTCATTGCTCGCTGCAACATTGCTTTGCTTGCGTTGGTGCCACCCGTCGACAACAAGGTGGAGAAGGTGTACATGAGGAGTGCTTGAAGCACACCAAGGCCGGCATAGACTCCAATATAGGCACCAGTACCAAAGCCGAAGCGATTGCTGGTCCAGTAGCTGAGCCACAAACTTGTCGCAATATTGGCGCCGTTTGCAAGCACCAGGACAATCAAGATCAGAGGTCCCATCAAACTCGAGCCAGAAGCCTTGATGTAAGCTCCGTACACTCCCCAGCTAATCGATTTGACGGCTCGCTCTTCTTGTTGCATTAGAGCACCTGCTGCAGGCTTTTGCCTCTTTTTTGCTTTCTTCTTCTCGTCTTCGACTTCGGCTTGATCGTCAGTCTTGTTCTTCTCCTCGATGACTTCTTCTTGGGCAGTTGTGGCCATCAACTGCTGAAACCCTTTGTTGTTGCTCATCAAATTATCGAAGGAGTCGATGGATTCGATCCGCCCTTCGCTCATCCAGATGATGCGGTCGCATCGGTTGAGAACGTGGAGTTGGTGGGTGGCAAGGATGCGACATTTGTCTTTCATGATACCACAAATAGCCTCGTCCATAATATGACGTCCAACATGGGCGTCAACAGCCGAGAGCGGATCATCCATCAATATAATTTCGGCGTTGAAATAGATCGCTCGAGCAATGTTGAGACGTTGTTTCTGCCCTCCTGACACGGTAATGCCTCGCTCGCCAATCTCGGTTTGATCTCCAGCAGGCAACATCTCCAGATCTGGTCGAAGTGCACAAGCATCAACAACTCGGTTGTACCATTTTGATGTGAGCGGCTTGCCGAAGAGAATATTTTCCTTCAAGGTTGAATTTTGGATCCAAGCATATTGGGGGCAAAATGCACGACTAGCACCCATCTTCACCTTTCCGCCTGTTTTCCGCATGTCTCCTGCTAACGCTGCAAGCAGGGAGCTCTTGCCAGAGCCAACAGTCCCAATGACGGCGAGGAGCTCATTTCTGCCCACGGCGAAGTCCATGTCGTGCAGCTTGAACGGCTCCATTTGAACGTCCTCGCTGGAATTGTCGTCAACGGTCGAAATTCGCTTGTCTTGCTTCTTTGACAGTTTCTCCGCCTTTTTCTCTCGCCTGTGGGCGCTCTTGGCGTTCTTGATCTGTGCTTTTGTCTGAAACGTTCCAACTTGATCTTTATCATGGGTCGAGTTCCTCTCCCATGTGAAAGAGGCGGATTGCACCTCAATTGCTGGCTCCATGTCTTGGTCCCACACGATTTCTTCTTTCTGCTCTTCGGATAGCAAGAAGTCTTGTATACGACCTAAGGAGGCATATGCGTCGGTGACCTGGCCGATAACAAGTGGAAGCAAGTTGAGAGGCATGCGCAGTGCATTGAATAATGCTAGCGAGGAGAAGATTCGCGCCGGATTGAGCGAATGATTTGATAGAGAATAGGTGATGAATGCTGACATGGATGCAAAGACTGGCAGTGCCATTGATACAGCATTGATCGCATTGCGAATTGCCAACAAGACCTGAATGGCCCTGATCTCTCGTCTTCGCAGCTCTTTCAGCCGCTCCAGAAAGCTGCCCTCCCAGCCAAAGAACTTGACGAATCGCACAGAGGAGAGAATCTCCTGCGTCAAGGACACCCTTTGATCGGTGATTTTGTTGATCTTTCGTCTCCTGGCAAAAAGTGATTTGATCGCGTGGGTCAAAGATGGCATGCCAATGACAAGAAGAGCATAACCAGAGAGCGCGCTGTAGCCGATGTTGATGCATAAGACGATAAGAGTTATGATGATCATTATTGGAGAGGTCCAGATGAGATGAAACATTCCTGAAGCTTGATCAACACGATAGGTGTCGACGCTCATTAGATTGACGATCTTGCCGTTGCTCCATCCTGTACCATCTCCTGCCACGCCTTTGCCTTGATCAGGCGTGCTTTTGGCGCCGGTCCGCGGCTTAGAAAACATTCGACTGAACAAATTCTTCTTCTCGACTTTAAGGGCTGCCACATCGATGCCGTTGCTCGTCTGCTCATCACCAAATGCTTTCCCTCCGGCCTTTGCCCTTCCTGAAATCTTCATCGACTTGTCAAAAATAGCGTTGATGAGGACGGCTCGAGCTTGACCACCAACCATCATGCCGTGGTAGATGAATTGATTGGTGCCCAAGCTCTGGCATATCTGCATAAAAGTGATGCCAATCACAATTCCAATGCCTGTGCCGATGTGTGGTGCTGGCCTCCCGCTGCGTTGGGCGATGTATGCGTCCGTCGCGAATTGGATCAGGTAGCGGGTTGTAAAAGGTGACAAGACCTGAAAGATGCTAGATGCAAGATTACATACTCCGCCCAGCCAGAATTCTGTCTTGAAGGTCTCGTGCATGGCAAATATGAGTGGGTAACGTTCGCCAGCAGCAACCCGTCGTTTGAACGAGGCCATCAACTTTGGTGTCAACGCTTCGGAGCTTCGATCGGGATTCACAAGCCATACGTCAGTCAATTCCAGAGGCCGGAGGTAGCCCACAGTCATGACAGGATTCATCCACTGGAAAGTCACAAGACTAAGAAAAGATGCTCCGTATTCTCTTGACACAATCCTTTCTTTGGGCACCGGCGGCGCCTGCCTTCTCTTTAGAGGGTTTATCCTGTCGTACCATGGCATTTTCGGTACGACCTCCTCCTTGATATCTGCATCTTCACCGCTTGACTCTGTTGTCGAGGTTGTGGTTGTCTTTCGCCGCACAAGCTCTCTCTGCCCGGGCGCTGGTCCCAGCTTCTCGACATCCTTCTCTGTACCCACATAGTCCAAAGACTCGCTTGCTACTGACTCGCGGCGGTCGTTGAGCTCGGCTTCAGCACTTCGGTCCTGGCTCAAGGCTCTCTGTAGATCCTTCTCCTCATCATACCCAGGCATCATCACGGCGAAGAGATTTGATCGGTGTTTGAAGCAAGCAGGGCAACGAGATGGACACAGGAATACATCTTGACGAGCAAAGAGCGGGTGTGGCGGCAGGGCAGATCAGATATGCATTAATACTCCATGACTTGATTAGTTCGAAGGTTGATGAACAATCACCCTCGGCCTGTCGCAAGCCGGGCTCTGCCACCAAACAGTGAAGCCCCGCGGATTCGTCCGGGCGGACCTCGGCTGCAAAGAACGCGCCGCGAATTCCGGCGTTCAGCACCGACTGTCGGTCAGGAAGTGAGTCGACCTGCGAGACGTGCAGGAGGATGCACGGCACTGGCGATTTGAGCGAATCATGCAAGTGATCGACCTTGGAATGAGCCATGGATCAGGAGGCCAGGAGAAAAGTGCATATGCTGATAAATACTCAATCCTGCCGGCGCCGACGCGAGCTGTCAACCGCCTGGTACTTTGACGTCGCCAACCGGGAATCCCACAGCCTTTGATAAGGTGTTTGGTTGGCCACTTTACACTCTGGCCTCAATGCATCTTCGCCGACTTGATTAGAGGAAACTGTGTTCTTGGCTCACGCTCATACGCCGATCTAGCAACGTAGCTAGAAGAATGACTCTGAGGGGGAACAGGTCTTCGCGTGAAGGGCAGGAGATGCTCACCCCGGCCCCGGCTTTTGCTTCTTCAAGTCACAGCACCAACGCGATGCACGAGGGCCAACTTCTGGCTTTGCAGAGTGCCGACCTCCTCCAATTTGCCTCTCTCAATGAGCCACTAGAGTGAGCAGTCAGCAGTCAGCAGTCAGCAGTCAGCAGTCAGCAGTCAGCAGTCAGCAGTCAGTGGAGGGAAAATAGAACCAAGGCCGGCTGAAATGACCAGAGGAAAACTTGAGAAGACTACCTAGAGGGGGAGGAACAGGCATACATAGCAGATAGGGGGAAAAGGCAGCATGGTCCCCAGCGAGCGCACCTCGAAGAGCTCCATTGGGACCCTGGGTGATATTGGAAGGGGAAGGGGAGCGGAGGGTGAGTACATCGGCGGGAGCTTAGTCATCGATCGGGCGGAGCAGGGGGAACAATTCATTGTGACTAACTACCTAGGTAACAACATGTTTAAAGAGATGCCGCTTTGCCCATCCCGCTCATTAACATTGAGTCCGCAGCCAAATGAGGAGCAACAGTACCAGTACGCTGCAGGGCACTCAACACTTATGCATAGGAAGTTGACATGACTGATAGAGCCAGAATTGTGACGAGTGACCCTGCCTCTGCCATTGTTATCACCACTGGTACTGGCACCAAGATAAGTCGGTCGCGGGCTCTTCCAACCCTAATCAGATATCCATCGACGTCGCACCCGGGACCTCCACGCCCATTATATTCATGAGGTTGTATATGTACAGAGCAAAGCTATTCAAGCTTACAACGACTCTCTCGGCAGGCCAGGGTTACATTGGTCCCTGACCTCCTCTTGGGCTACTTTGAGCCATACCACCACTGCTGCTACCACGCTGATCTCTAGGTGTGGCGCTCCTGCTTAGCTGACCTTGCGCAGCGTGATTGCTGACTGGTCTGGACATGTTCAGCACTGGTGAACCCGTGAAGCCTGCCATACCTCCCATACCGCCCATATTGCCATTCGTGTTCATGCCGAAACCAGCGCCTAGGCTTGCGGCACCATACCCTCCGTTTGCTCGTTGTGCTGCCTGTTGCTGTCGGAGCTGAATGTTGTATGCTTGCACTTGTTCGTTCGTCATCATGCCCTGCTGTCGACCGTAAGCACTGGCATTGGCAGCATGAGCACCCGCGTTCGCAGCCCCGGCTGCAGCGTTTAGAGCTGCCTGGTTCATTGACTTTTGGGACACATTTTGTGCTGCATGCTGTCGGTACATATTTAGCTGCGATGTGGCAAGCCGCTGTATCTCCTCAGGCGACATTTCAGGGTTCTGGCGTTGGATGCTAGCTGCAAGCTGAGATATCGCAGGCATCACACCAGAAGAGAGGGGATGGCCATTCGGAAGACGAGGTGAGCCTGCATTACCAACACCGTTAGGATGTGCTCCCGGCATGGAGGGTGAAGGAACACCATTGCTGGCGGCTAGCGCGGCAAGGAATGCTGTGCTGTTTGCATTGCCATTCGCACCAACCATTCCCGCATTCGGCATGTTCGGCGAAGAATGCTGGCCTGTCGACCCGTTCGACCCTTGATGCTGGTGTTGGTGTTGGTGCTGCTGACGCGCAGCAAGCATGAGTTGCTGTTGTTGTTGGAGACGATTGGCTTCGTACAAAACGCGCATATGTTCAGGCGAGTTTCCTAGACCACGTCCAGCCGCAAGCCCAGCTTGCATTTGGCCTTGAGTTAGGCCCTTATGCCCCATCATATGTGTTGGGAAAGCGCCATTGGAAGGCACGCCATTTGGTAGGCCTTGCATGCCAGATTGTGGTCTGGGCTGATGGGAGGAACCTCCTGTACCTTGAAGACCGTTCGGCATGTTAGAAGTGGATGCGCCGGCTAGCCCGCCGTTTGCCAGAACAGAGCTTGACCGAGCACTACTATTGGGCAAGCCGTTGGCCTGATTCATTTGGGCTGTGCGCTGTTGCATGGCAGCCTGATGTTTGCCGTAAGCATCAAAAGTTAGAGCTTGGAAGTAGCTTCAGTACCTTTTGTTGGGCAAGAACCTGCAGTCGGTAGATTTCTTGCCTCTCTGCCAGCTTTACCTCGCGCTCGTGTTTCAGACGGGAGAACTCAGCCGGAGTAGAATAAGGGGGGCGTGGTCGATCCGCTTCATTAGCCTTTCGCATAGCAGCCAGATCGGCAGCTGTGAATGTGTTAGCAGAGCGATTTTCACGCGGCAGCTCTGAATCCATGAAATGAAGTAACGGAGAAGCTGCTGGCCCGGTATCTTACCATGTTGTTGCTTTTGAAGCGCGGTCTCCCTCTTTTTCGCCAACTTCCTCATCGCGTCTAACATTGCCAAGTGCCTCTGGTTTTTCTTCCGCTCTACTCTCACTGGCTGGGTGGTCCTCTTTCTAGCGGTCAGAGCCGGATTCCCACCAGCTTGGCGCTGTGCGGCTTCCTGCTGGGCTATCACATGTCTACCAGCAGCCTCAATGCGGGAATGATAGGCTCGGAAATATGGTGTTTTAGACATATCTGCTGGCAGTCCTTCCAGATTGATCCATCTTTCGAAGCACTCCCATGGCGTTCGGCGATCTGCTCCGGAGTGGAAGGGTGATCTCGTCGATAGATAGCTGGAAATAAGTGACCAATTATATGAGTAGTCCTTAACAAGTTTTCGAAGCTCGTCGTCTTCTATTTGTGTCCACTGCGAGGAGGTTCTTGATTCAAAGAAAGCCTGTGCAGGCATGGGGTGTTCGGAGGGAGGTCGGAAAGAATGTCCAGGATGTATGCGGTCCCGGATATGCTTGTTCTCTGGCATAAACAGTGCGACATCTGTTTGTTCTGGCGGAAGTTGTTTCGAGTCCTCGGCCGAAGAACTCTCTTCTTCTTCTTCTTCATCTTCATAGTCATAACGACTACGTTTTGATGGAGCTTTTGGTGGACGACAGCGAATTTTTTCGGTGGCAAACCTTGAAATGGGGATGATGTCTGTCTTCCATTTGGAATCCGAGCGCTCAGCCAGGTCAGACTGGAAAAGGTCGGGCTCAATCCGAGCTGGCTCGTAGAATGGCAGTTCGCTAAGCAGTTTGTCTGTAGCGGGCGTCTTGCTCAGTGGAAAACTGAAATCAGAAGCGCCAAGCGAGAAAATCGCTGCCGGTGCCGCGGAATGTCGTAGATCCATGATGTCGTCTACATACCCATCAGAGATTGATTCATTCTCTGCCGACGGAACAAGATCAGGGGTCTGCTGTACGGGAGAATTTGCAGATTCGAAGCGCTCTTCCATCGGAACATCTTCTTTCACGAGGGTAGAAGTAGGTTGGGATGGGCGCACTGTGACCTGTAGTTGCTTTCGCCTCCGTGGACTGCGGGACACCCATTCAGCACACCACTCCGCAACGCCCCGTGCAGCAGCAGTCCTCCATTTTCTCTCTTCTCGAAAGTCCGTCCGCATCCACTTTGCGTGATCCAAGAGAAAGTCCCAGTGAGAAGTTTGTCTTACAGGCTCGGGCGCACGCTCCATCTGGCGAAGCGGCCATCGGTTGGCATTTTGCAGTTGGTAAATACGCTTCAGAGTTCGACAATTCATTTGCTCCTGGTAATCAATTAGATGGTCCGCTGTCGACAGAGACTTGTGTGCTGAATGCAATAGCGTGTTCAGTGATTGACCACGTGGCGGCGAATATGCTTTTGACTCGAATAAAGTGTGCAGATAATCCCGTTGCTCAGGAGGAAATGGTGTAACCTCACCGGAAATCCTGCGCAAAAGTTCGGTTGAGCCAGCAGAATCGAGGGCATGCTGCTGTTTGGCGAAGACTACCGTCGAGAGCTTACTCCGGTCTTTTTCTCGCTCTTTACGATCTGCCAGTCGAATTTCGAGAGTTGAGGCCTCGAAAGCTTCTCTTGCTGCTGTTGGTATGGAATTCTGGGATGTGGGTTTGTCGATCGCTGGCGATGGTGGCTTTGGTATCTCCCCAAGTATTTCTGACACTGATCTGTGTCGAATCGTTCCAGACGATATTCGAGTAATCCGACCAGGTGGTGACTGGCCAATGAAGAAGGAAGCTGAACTGGGAACTCTTCGAGGAGTAAAAGCACTGCTCAAGGACATGGGACTTTCCGTTAATGGGTCGGCGTCTTTCAGTCGACGGTTGGATGTCGTAACACCATGAGTATCAATGCGCATATTAGGTCTGCGAGCGCTAACAGAGCTTGCGCCAGATGCGTCTTGTTTTCCCGGCGTAGATGTGGTTCGTTGTCGAGAGATGGAATCATAGGCAACATCGGCAGGGGGTTGCATCGCTGCAGCATCATCTGATGGCTTCGATTTCAGGCGTAATGGATTTGTCGCGTCTGGTGACTTGCTGGCGTCTGAGGCTGCTCCTCTAGACATATCATGAGCAAGGTTACTGAGCTCTTCGGGTCCATGTTCGTCGCCAGGACTCGTCGTGGGTGACCCTGCCGTAGCATCAGGTGTGTTTGACGATCCAGCACCATTCGTCGAGGCTGGAGACGATTGCGGATCAGCATTCGTAGAGATGGGTACGACCACCAACGGCCTTCGCTCCCTTCCGGCCTTTTCAGGAATAGCTTGCTGAAAGGACGAGCCGAGGCGCAACCCACCACCTGGCTCTGGCTTCTGCAGGTCGACTGCAGTGTTCCCAGTCACGTCGTCGACATGTTGTAATCCTCGATCACCTGGCTGCTCAGAAGAATCGTCGGCTATCACTTCCTTCTGAATCTGCTCCTCTAGCCCACGATTCGCAGAATTGATCTCGCTTCTCCTTGCAGTTGCCACGACATCCAGGACTTCATCTTCTCGTCTACTTGTTGCCTCATCTACTCCGACCTCCTTGTCTCCATGGGTATAGGCCGGCGAGGCCAATCGAGCTACCGGGCGGCCAAAACGTTTTGGCGAAGGTGCACCGTTGGGTGGATTTGTTGCGGACTTTAGAACCTGCGGGGCAGTACTATGGATATTATCAGGACTGTGGGATATTCGGATGGGTGTTTCCGGTGGCGGTGGTCGAATGATCTGAGGTCGTGGTGGTAGGGTTGAGATATCAAAGAAGTGGCCTCTGCACATTCGACAGTCAGCATGTCGTTCTCTTGATTGCGTAGCCATATAGTCATCAAGGCCTTCAAGGCATAGAGCGATGGTATCCATACTTTTCAATGTCATTTGCCCTAAGAAAGAGCCTTTCCTTCTCCTTGCAATATGGATTTCCGGTGGTTGTGTCCAGGTCCCCCAAACTCACGGTCGCATAGTACAGCTCGGACAACTTTCGCTTCCGCGACAACAACAGTCGTCTGAAATTCATGAAACCTCGTCAGCCAATCGAGACAATCACTGTGAGCAGTTTGAGTCGCTCAGGTAGAGTTATTTCTTACGAGAGCTCATCTTTCTTCTCGCGAAGCATCGCTAGCCTTGACAAGACTCATCGAAGGAGACCGACAAGCGATTGACGCACCGAAAAATTGAGAAAGGACAGTTTGAGAGGCACGAAGATGATCGGATCGCTTCATGTGAATTGTAGGGTGGTGGGTGGTGGAATAATGGGCACTGGAATCTGTACTGTCTTGTGGAATTTGGGCGACACGGTCGCTACAGTGCTCTACCCGCACTTTCTTGGAGTGGAGATCGCTGAGGGAGTTGGGGCAGTCGGGCGAGTGGTGCCCCCTGCACCGCAAAGCATTTCCCTTCCCTTGCCTACATCCATTAGCTAGCTAGCGTGGCCCCGAGAAGATTTCCTCGACACCCTTCACAAAGGATTGCCCACAGAGGTCGACGTCGGATGCCGGTGATGAAGACGGCGTATTGAACACGGCACGTGGAGCTTTGCATACGCACAGTCGCCTTGTCGTACCCGGTATCTGTCATGCGTCGTCTGCATCCATAGGGGAGGTCGAACTTGGATCTCTTCGTCCGCATGAATGAAACAGCTCGTCTCTCGTCCATCTCGAGCCAGCCTCCCACCATGGCCAAGCGCAAGAGAGAAGCCGAAGAGGCCCTCTCTGGTAATGAACAGCTGAAATCCAGGAAGACCGAGCGCGCAGGGAGCATGACTGCCTCAATTCAAATCATCACTGGATCTTATGAGCGAGTATTGCATGGCATCACAGCAACCATTTCTGATCCTCCCTCGAGTGACCCTAATTCCACTGTACAATTTGCAGACACCTTCCTCTTCAATGCGCATGCCTCGGCCATCCGCTGTTTGGCCCTTTCTGCCCTTTCAGATCCATCATCGAAACAAAGTCCAAGCATCCTCCTAGCGAGTGGGGGCACAGATGAGCGGATCAATGTCTACAGCCTCTCCGCAGTTCCGCCGCTTGACAACGAGAAGCTGGCCTCTATACCATCTCTGGGCGGCAACAAGATCTCTGAGAATCCCCGCAATCGCGAACTAGGATCGCTGATGCATCACTCCGCAAGTATTACGTCTTTACATTTCCCAACCCGATCAAAACTGTTGTCGGCTGCAGAAGACAACACCATCGCCATATCCAGAACCAATGATCTATCAGTGGTATCAACAATCAAAGCGCCTCACCCCAAAGTGCAGGGTAGACCGAGTGGTGACACTGCGCCACCAGGTGCTGCTCCAGCTGGTGTCAACGATTTTGCTATCCATTCTAGCATGAAATTGATGCTGAGCGTAGGCAAAGGAGAAAGGTGTGTGAGGTTATGGAATCTGGTGACGGGGAAGAAAGCTGGCGTCCTCAACTTTTCCCGACAAATGCTGCAGAGCGTGCACGAAGGAAAGTATAACAGTGGAGAAGGGAGAAGGATAGAGTGGAATCCTAAAGGGGAGGAATTCGCTGTTGCTTTCGAAAGAGGGGCAGTGATCTTTGGAGCAGACTCAAAGCCAAAGAGCAAGATTCTTCCAACGCCGTCAACAAAACTACATCAAATGCGATATCTGACTATTTCAGACGATGACGGTCAAGACATGGTGATGCTCGCTGTCTCGACTGAGGGTGGGAAGATCCTGTTCTACTCTACGGAACAGACAAGTCAGGATAAGGAGGCGGGCTCTTCAGAGACTTCCCTCCCAGACAGTGCTTATCTAGCACAACTAGATGGCAAAGCCGATGGCGTCGTGGGCCGCATCAAAGATTTCGAGATCATACCCATTCCCTCGTCTACACATACCTTCTCTGACCTGCTGGCTGTAACGGCGGGTAGCGATGGCCGGGTGAGAATATGGATGATGCACACCAGAGACTTCTTGTCGGTGAAGGCGAATCGTGAAAAGCTGTCAAAGCCCATCCCTGTGGGAGACCTGATTGGGACCTACGAGACAAGGAGTCGAATAACCTGTCTAAAAGCTTTCGTGATGGTACAGCGGGAAGGTGATGGAGGACTGTCAGATTTCGAGGGGTTGACAGAGGACGCTGAAAGCGCCAATGACTCTAGCGACGAAGATCGCCTTGAATGACAGCGGCTTCAGTGTCATTCCCTTGCGTTTGGTCATTGAAAATCCTTTTGTAAACATTGTCCCACACCTCCCACCACGAGAGACTAATTTTAAGAAACCGGCGGTCGGTTGTTCTTCGGCCTGACCATAAGATATATTTTTTTGGTAACTTTTCAAATGTCGACTTAGCCCGCTTACTATCACGATCGATGTCATGTAAGTTATGTCTTGACTAGAAAACGCACTAGCATGCCAGGTCAACTTCTTCAAAAAAATTTACTAATTACACGAGCTCGAAATGACTTCATTTAACGCCTACCCCCCCTGCGTTTCGCACCCTTCCTCCTCTAAACGCCTCTCCACTCCCTCCGCCCACACAATCCTCAGCACCTTCCTCCACCTCGCCAACCTCGACCCAGCCTACCGCCCCGACAGTACTCTCTCCGAACGCGGCCCAGAATCAAATTCCTCCAGCGGAAACCCAAACCTTACACTCCACCACCTTAACCGTATTATGCTCGGTCTCGAGGGCACCAACCTCGGCGCAGAGGATCTGGGTGCAGGGTTCTTCAGCGAGGGGAAAAGCGCCACAGAAACTACGACTAGAGACAGCGGGGGAAAGAAGCGCAAATGGCAAGGTCGAGATGCGGGCCTCGCCCCAGTGAAGACTGGGATTCCAAAGGTCGTCTCCACTGCGGAAGACGACGTTGATGCTGTTCTAACTGCGCAGGGCACAGATGCGCAAAAGGCTGCTACTGTTGCAGATGGGGAGGGATGGCAGGATCGCGAGGATTTCGAGCTCGCGCAAGATGATGAAGATGTGGATGTGAATAATCCGCAGAGGGATCCGGCTGCGGCGGATATGGAGGGGATGGGAGAGGATATTATGGAGGAGGAGACGGGGGGAATGGTTGACGTACATGAAGATTTGGACGGTGATGATGATGCACAAGAAGCTGAGGAGGTAGACAGGGATGCGCCTTCTACGGAGAGGAAGCGAGGGTTGACTGAAAAGGAGAAGGATAAGAGGCGGGAACGCAAGAAGATGAGGTTGAAGGAGAAGAAAACGACGGCGAAGAAAGAAAAGTCCAAAGAGGGACCGAAACAGCCATCGAAGAAGGGAAAGGACAGGCGGGAGTTGAAAGATACATCATCTCGAAAGAGGAAGAAAGTGTCAAAAGTTGGGGGAGAAACATAACTCATCTGAGAGTCTGGTGGAGGAATTGACGTTCGTCCTGGAGCATGTCAAAATTTGGCCCTCTCTGCTCTTCTCGTCTACAGGGAGTTCCTAATTGTCTGCCACTATAGGGTGGACGAATGCAGTGATGGAACGTACAGACTTCATCTGGAACCATCTTGCTTCCTGTGTGAACACTAACGCCAAATCCGTACTTTACGCCTACAACTCTCGATCCGCGGTCTTCAAAGGTTTCTGCTCGTCCATTGATTTGCTCACACTGCCCTTCTTCGCGCTTGCCCATCCCAACGCCCCCAACCTTTCCGCTAAGATCGGATGTGAGTAATGGTAGCTCGCATACATCCAGTCGGCATCCATCGTGCTCAGATTCTGGATCTGCAGCTTGATCAACGATCTGGCTAGCTCGGTGGTGTAGCCAAGCTTGACGGCAAATTCATCTGTTGTCAATCGTCAGTTCCGTCTCGAAGCAAGTTGGGATGCTCATACCAGCCTCGAATTCAAACTTTCGGCTCAGAATGTTCATGAGCAACTTTACCACCGTGTCCATTGGTGCAAGTGCGTCTGAGAAGAGGATGAATCCGATAATGATAGGATGTTCCTTGTAGAAACCAAAAGCTTGGTAAAGGGAGCGGTTGTCGATGAATATTGAGAATAGTGCGAAGATGTAAAACATGTGGAACTGCGCTGTGGTCTCAGTCACATGAGCCAGCATGACATTCAGCCACATACCTGTGCTATGCCAAAAAGCTTGGTCGTATGGCTCAAACTCCAGTGACCCAGCTCGTGACCCAAAACAGCTACTACCTCCTGCGTCTCACTTTTTTCGATGAGTGTGTCGTATATGACGATGTGCTTCTTCCACGGCAAGCCATAGAAGTACGCATTCGAGTGCGCACTCCTTTTGCTCCCATCGATCACATACATCTCCTTCAGAGGGAAGTTCAATTTTCGTGCCAGGGCTTCAACCCCAGTTTTGAGTTCACCCGGTTGGAGAGGCGAAAGCTTGTTGAAGAGAGGCAGGATGAAGATGGGGTAGATGGTGATACCAAACAGCTGAACAGCTATTCCGAACAGCCATAGGTAATAGAAGAACTTGGTCCCAGTCGACTGAATGATTTTCAAGAACGCAGAGAGGAGCGGTGTACCAAGGGCAACCATTAGAGCCTGTGATTTCAGCATGTCCGTGACCCACAGCTTGAGTGTTGACTTGTTAAATCCGAATTTCTCCTCGAGAACGAAGGTGCTGTAGTAGGAGGTTGGGAGATTCAAGATCGTCGTGATAATATTGAAGGTGAAGAAGAAGATCAATGTATGCGATATTTCGCCTGAGAACCGCGCTGGCGCAAACCGAGCAAGCCCTATTCCCGTGATCCCCCATAGCTTTGGAAGAAAGTCGTAGTAGATGATTGCCGTGTTCTCGATCAAGGAGAAGAGGTTTGAGACAGCTCCGAACTTCGCTTTGGCACGGCCATACGCCTGACTCTTGTCAAAAACTTCTTGTGATACCTCATCTTCGAGTGCTTTGGGTGGTTTCTGGTGTTGCAGAACCTGGTACTGGCGCAGCGACAGGAAGCCTTCGAATGTGAATTGAGCGAACGAAAACCCTAAAATGAAACCTTTCCATGGAAAGCCTGGTGTGTCAAGGAAAGCTGCCAGGCGCTGCCGTGGATTAGCATTATGTTTCGCTTGAATGGGCCGGTTGCTTACCCGCGGAAAGTCGGACAGACTCTGCAAAAGAGAGCTCATAGCTTCCCACAGAAGCGTGGTATGTTGGGGAGTTACGAGAACTGTTCGTCACTGGAGTGGGAAGAGGGAAGAGGACAGTTTACTTGGATGTCGGACCAGAGAGCAAAAAGACTGACCGCCCTTCAGGTCAAAATGGCCAATGCCGCGGCCATGACTTTCCTCACGTTGATGGGGCCGCAGAACACGTTACACCAGCCTGAGCTCATCAATTGTAATGCCGCTCCGAACAATCCAGAGGGCGAGCCGAAAGACGAAGAGGTTGAACTGCATGGCTGATGTGGCCATCTTGCGGTTGTTGATAAAGCAAGCCGACGTCAAACAGTCTTTTACTCATTCATGAAAAGCCCTTAGATTACCTCCATCAACCGCTTCCGGAGGATCAAAGACTTCAATCGACCTGATCTCGTCCCTGCACTTCTACCAACAACCACTGACAGCCTACCAAGGCACGGCAAGCGAACTCACTCGCTCGACAGCACTATGTGTCGAATCTGCGGCCGCATAGTCCGATGTGTCTTTGACACTATGCCATCTCGGACACTCACTCGACCATCACAACGGTATATCTGCTCACTTCGCTCGTCAATTCACCAACCTGCTAATCCATCCCTCTCCTATAGACTCACCTATCTCCTCCCCTCCAGCCGCCTTCACACGTTAACCTCCACTTCTCCCCTCCGCTCATCCTTCTCCCGCCTCTCGATTACCACCCAACCCTTACGCACAATAACCCCCCCGGCCCGCCCACCATTCCGGTCCACAATTCCAGCCTCCATACGCTCCTTCTCCACCTCAGCCTCGCT
>JAABUK010005824.1_pt1 | contig 18845 bp, 20 predicted proteins | sample 5559141 | NCBI WGS metagenome assembly JAABUK01 (sample SAMN10711869, study PRJNA513367) | rock metagenome | isolation source: Antarctica rocks | place: Antarctica: Victoria Land, Pudding Butte nord | collected 2016-01-03 | reverse complement strand
GCGGACTGCCACATAGCACTGTGCAATCTATTTTGGCTGACCCGCCATTGCAAGTGCAGTTGCAATGGACACTCGATTCTGGGTGTATGCCGGGATGCAGCAAGCGAGTCGCTAGACAGGGTGTGTGTGCTGGTGTGTGTGTATGCTACTTGGCAAGTAGTACTTGCGCTTGAACATTCATTTCATTCATTCATTAACAGCACGGATCCTGAAACTGCCTTCGAACTCTTCTTCAGTAGGTGAAATAGAAGGCAGCAGCAGCAGCGTTTGATGTGCAGAAGATCAAGTTTCAGTCAGCAGCCTGTTTCTCAGCGATGCTTCGTAGATGCAGTTGGCAAAGCGGTTGTCATCAGCAGCGTTGTGTAAAGGCCTGCCCTTGCTGTTGATTACGAACGGCAACACCCAAATGCCAAATATGTCGAAACCCCAACAGAACACGCTCTCTGGCTTGACCCTCCAAAGCAAGTCTGGACTGCAGCTCATGACCTCACAATGTATAGGAAGCATATGAGACAAGCGCCGCATTGCCTGCGCGGCATCTATCTTGCAGCACTGTTTGTCCTGAACGCCCTTGCTCAGTCCGACACGGAGGAGTCTGCGCTTCTTGACTTTGCGGATCAGCTCGACAACTTTCAGGTGCTGTGTAATCCAAATTTGTCATAAGACTACCTGCTGTTACATTTGAGTCGCTCTGTTATAAAGCCAGCTGATCTCGTGCTTGCTTCGACCCCAGCTGATCTTGCGCAGGACTTGATCTCCAGCCCACATTGGCACGGCTGGGGCAAAGACACAAATTTTCTTTGTCCGTCAAGGCAAACTGTCACATACCGAGAGCAGCTTTGCGAGCCCTCTTACCCTGGGAGTATTGATCCCCGTAGTCAGTCCTGGACAGGCATAACTTGTACACCAGAAGGCAAAGTCCTGTGCCTGAGCTTGCCTGGATGGGGCTTGCAAGGCAACGCCAGTGCGTTAGAGCAGCTGCAATCGCTGCATTCCTTACAGCTTGTCAACCTGGCTAATAACAGCCTGGCAGGTGACCTTTGCAGCAATGGCCAGCAGGCAGTAGTCTGTGGGTGTAGATTGTGTCTGATGCAAGCTAATGCTGCCTTGACAGGCACATTGCCAGCATCTCTGCCAGCATCTCTCAGGACCGACAATCATGGTGCCTTTCCAACTATCAGCGTCGTCTACCTTTCCAATAACAGCATCAAGGGCACATTGCCATCTGAATGGGGAAAGGCAGTCATGGGATGGGGTCCCACGCTGGAACGATTGTATCTTTGACAACAATCAGCTGACTGGAAAACTACCTCAGCTGTGGTCTGACAGCAATTCTTTGTGGAGTCTTGAAAGAGTTGACTTGTTCAACAACCAGCTGACTGGATCTGTAGATTGGGATGCAAGACATATGCCCAAGCTGGAAAATCTGGTTCTGGGTCCAGGTGAACGTGCTAAGTGTCAGCTCCGCTACCCTCTGTTCTCACATCTTCCAGCTGCAATGCTATATAGCAGGAGCCTTTGAGACATGCTAGATTCTGGCTTTGCAGGCAATGAGTTTTGTGGTAGTGTGCCTCGCGCTCTGGAAGGGGTGGTGCGCAGCATTGTGGGATCTCAGGATGGACAGCAGCTCCAGGTGGAGGTCTCGCAGTTTCTCAAGCCTTGTCCAAGATACTTGTTGGGCATCACTGGAATAATTGTTGTCACAGGTAACATTGCACACTCCATGCTTACGTCAGTCATCACTACCCTATTCAGCGTTCAGGGGAGGCATATGTCTCAATTGAGACCTTGAGCAGTTTGCAAGATCATTGCATTGTTTGCTTATAACAAGTCATTGACATGACCAGGAGGCACCCTTTGCTGTGCAGGCTGTTTAGCTAATATGAGCAACTTTGTAATGTATCGCAATTGAAGTGCCTGCCTCCTGCTGCAGCTGATGTGGCTGCTGATGTGGCTGTTGAGCACCATTGTTTCTGCTGCAGGATTGGTGCCGGCAGTTATGGTAGTGTTTGTAGCTGATGCTTTGTTACTCCTGAGGCTCTCGACACACCGAGGCAATCAAGCACAGGCTGATTCCATCACTGGCAATTGGTCAAGCAACACCAGCACCTCAGCTTTTCATGTGCACAAAACCTCTGTTGACAATCTGTCAGGCTCATTTGCAAAGCGTCTGAGCTCGGCTCCAACCAGTGACATTTCGGACTCATGGACAGTGTGTCAGCTGACACCTGCCCCAACTCTACCAGTCAGAAGTTACACAAACCATACAGGATTTTATACAGCACTGGCATCCTTGGGGACAGAACATTGCAGGTCTTTGTTGCCTCTGTCACCGCTGCAAACTGAAGAAACCTTCCGCTTGATTCCTGCACCTCTTTGGCAAGAGGTAGCAATTCCTGCAGACAGGGTCTGCATTGCGCAGACGCCTGCTGGGCAAGACTGGATGTTGGGTCAAGGCTCCTATGGCAAGGTCAGCTATACCTGAGCATCCATTGGCAGTCATTTCACTATATGTCAGTGCATTGCGAGGAGTAGACCATGTGTCTGATGAAGCTGCCTCTGTGCTTTCGTCAATAGCAGCGCAAAGTTTTGGTACGCCTAGTGCGCAAGCGGCAGCTTGCATCTTTTGATTTTTAGACATCGGCAACAGCAGTGTTGACAGCAGTTTGATTGTGTGCAGTGATGCTTTGCAGGTGTTCAAAGGTGCAATGGACAGCGTTCACGATGTGGCTGTCAAAGTGTTCAGCGCACCCTGCAGTGATCGTGACATGGAGGTTCTACAGACAGAGATTGCAGTTCTCCGCAGCTGTAACAGCAGGAACATTGTGCAATTTCATGGAGTGTGCTTCAAGCAAGACAACATTTGGGTGGTCATGGAACTCCTGCAGCAGGGCAGCCTCTACAATGCTTTGGAACGCAGCAAAAAAAGATGTCTCTGGTATCGCAGGTGCACATCTGCTGGTTTCCTTGTTATTGCTGTGACGCCGTCCTGCTACACCCATACCACCCATCCTACTACATCCCATGGCAGTAGCGTCATACTCCTGCCAAGACGCCTTTGGATGCATATTTGGACAAGGCGTGTCTGCGTGATGCCAAGCCCAATGCTTTGAAGACCGGCGATCTTGGCATGCTGGCCATTGTGTGCCCTGACAGGGAACATATCTACCTTACTGTGATTCCTGTCTGTCATTGCTGCTGGTTGTGAGCCAGTTTTTTATTGGGCTGTGTCTCATGGGCAATATGTATGCACTTGCCTGTGTTGATTTCCCTCATCTTGAGCTGAAGTTGTGAGCTGGACTTGTGTGTGCGTGAAGGGGTGCCAGCATCGCCTTGGACATTGCCATAGGTCTTCATTACCTGCATAGCCACAACATCATGCACCTGGATGTCAAGTCTCCTAATATCCTGCTAGCTGCAGACTACACCGCCAAAATTGTAGATGTTGGCCTCTCCCGTATCTTCACAACACAATCTATGCCTGTTGCTATGGTCAGTACTCCTGCAAACTGCTATTCAGTGGCAATTGAGCATACCACAAGGTGTTCAATTCACTGTGATGCATGCTCTGTTGCCAGCATATCTTTGTGCTGTCATGCTGTGTCATTCTTTGCAAGCATGTGCAGCGACAGCTTCAAAGATGCATAGATCACCTGCTGTGTTGCAAACCACAGGCCGAGGTCATCATGTACATGATGAAGCGTATTTCGCTTTAGACCAGCTGCAGTTAGTGTGGGTACAGTCAGCGCCATGGCAATTTTGAATCATCCATTGCCTGCAGGAGGTTGGGACCTTTCACTGGATGGCACCAGAGTTGATGTCTGTTGGCAAATGCACCGAGAAGGCTGACATCTTCAGCTTTGGTGTTGTCCTGTATGAGATATTGACGGGGGAAAGGCCCATTCGTGGCAGAATGAAAGCTGTCAAGTATGCGCCTTTTCTGCATCGCTGCAATTGCTGAATAGTTCATTGCCCGACGCTTTAGCTTAGTCCACACAATGATGCTAGCATCAACAGCAACCTGCTAAACTCCCTTATAGGCTACATTGCGCCATTGCCCCTGGTTTGCTGAACAATTGCGGCCTGTGCAGACTGTCCAATTGTAGCTCACCAGACACAGCTCACAGCAATTGTGTGCTGTTTTTAGGGTACCTCGCCACTGTCCACTGCCTATCTTTCAGCTGATGAACAGGTGCTTGATTGAGCAGCCAGAACAGAGACCCAGTGCAGCCGAATTAGTGCAGATCATCGCAGCCAATCTTCCTCAGAAGTCTACGCTTGCTCCCAGGAAGTGAAATCGTGATGCAAGGGCTGCAGCAGCAGGAGCTATCGCAATGCCCACTGCGCATATTGGCAGCAGCGACAGTCTCAAGCAAGGTTTGCAGCATTCAACACTTTATTCTGTATTTAGCCAGCATGATCATGTTGTTGGCTTAGCAGGTTTTTCAAGCAAGCGTATTACCTTTGTGTGAGCACCAGCAATGGTGAGTCTAGCAGCAGCACTGTGCTTGATTGCATGATGTCTGCAATGATGGGCTGCACAGCGTCTGATGTGCATGCTTGTTGCGTCCAGGACATTGAAGAGCAGCTCCTCTGGCATACATCCAATATCTATGAGTGTACAGCTTGATGTGTTGACAGTGAGCCTTGGGCTGATTCCGAACAGGCAAAGAAAGGAGTGTGAAGCAAACAGCTGTTTGCACAAAAGCGTGGAACTTGAATGATTTTAACGGATGAATTGCGCAGAGAGCAGCAAACTGTGTATACGTATGCCTTCGAAGGCTGCCTGCAATTTCGCCGTTTGATACCAATCACAACAGTGTTGGGCACTGTTTGGACACTCCCAAAGCCAGACGACGCATCAAACATGACTTGCTCTTTTTAAAGTTGTAACAGCAGCCTACAAAAACTAGCCTCCGAGATGCATTTCAGTGCAGTGCGCAGCCAAACACAATCTTGCATGACTGCGTACTGTGTCTGGTACAATACCCCTATGATCCAGGCATCCTGTGTCTCTCCCATGAGAATTGCATCCTTGTCAGGGATCCCAGCAGAAACTTCATCTGAGCTTGGCCCCTGAGTTGCACTCTATCGTTCGCTGATCTGTGTAAACCATGGCATTGAAAAGGATGATTCTGCATGACAAAGCAAGATCTGTGCGTGTGTGCGACTGCAACGCGTGCCAATCGTTCCACGAATCTTGTTTGCACAGAAGTTGCGCGCGCTCGACATGTAAGGTCCGTACGCTGTGTGGCGGCAGCTTCTGCCGATGTGCTGGGCGTAGACTGTAGACCCTAGCGATAAATGCGCCAGGCTTAATCGCACTGTTTCGTGTTGTGATCTACAAATAAGTTCGAGACGACTTTGTTTGCCGCGTGTGTCTTCGGGTCGCCGTCATCGACGAAGACAGCATCGATATATCATGTGCAACTGCAAGAAATAAGGTGTCCCCTCGTGATGGGTCTCGGCTGTCCTTTGCTGTGCCTGGTGGGGCTGCTATGCCTCACAGGCCTCTCAGCCTTTACGACAGAAGAGCAGGCACTGCTGCAATTTGCAGAGCAGATCAGCAACTTTGACGTAAGTTACCAACGCAGTCTGCAGCAAGCTGCACCGCAAGCAAATTACTCGTTTTTGGCAGAGCTGTACGCTCCAAGTGATAACTGCACCAACGTATTTTGCATTCAGGGTTTCTGCTGCGTTTCAGGAGGTGTACAAGACCAGCCAATGGCAAGGTTGGGGCAAGGACAGTAACATTCTTTGCCCCTCCGCTGAAGTCAACACTGATAATGAGTACCTTTGCTTTCCTAACTATCCTGGGGACATTAATGCTACAAGCCAGTCTTGGACCGGCATTGTTTGTACACCCAACGGCACTGTCTTGTGCATCAGCCTGCCTGGCTGGGGACTGACAGGCAATGTGAGCGTCCTGGAAGAGCTTGTGCCTTTGCAAGACATGCAGCTGTTGAACTTAGCAAACAACAGCTTGACAGGTACATTCTATCAACACTGCTGACAATTGTCAAGGTCTGTGCAGTCCGATCTGGTGTACTCAGACCACTGCTGAAATCTGCAGGTTCCTTGCCAGATACCCTACCTGCTCAGCTCAACAACTCAGACCCTGGCAATGTGTCTCTGAGCTTCATTTACTTGTCAAATAACAGCATCTCTGGTTCTTTGCCAGCAGTATGGGGAGATGCTGTCAATGGCTGGGGACAGTTTCTTCAAGGTTTATACCTGGACACAAATCAGCTCACCGGCCAGCTGCCACAGCTCTGGTCAGACAGCAATTCCTTGTCAAACCTTTTCAGAGTTGATTTGTTCCTGAATCAAATGACAGGCACTGTGGCCTGGAATCCCGTCAATGTGCCGAGCTTGGGGAATTTGGTCCTCTTACCAGGTGAGCGTTGTGTAAGCACATTTGCCATATTGGCTACAGGGTTGCTTTTGCAGTTGTGCTGGTGCAATGTCAGGCCAGAAGCTACATGCAATGTTGTCACAGTGTCCATGTTGTCAGCAAAAGCCAAACCACCTGCATGTGAAGTGAGTCCCGACAGGAGTGAACCATCATTGCTGAGCTACATTTGAGACTCTGAGTAGACCTGCTCAACTCCTAATAGCGGCGTTGCTCTGCAGGCAATGAGTTTTGTGGGACTGTACCCAGCGTGCTTGATGGAGTTGTACGCGACTTAACCGCAACCATAGGCATCAACGAAGTCCTGACCAATGTTACGAGATTCAACACTGCTTGTGGCTCTGGTTCAAGCCAAAGATCTGTATCCAAGGGTGCTATAGCTGGTACGCTCTTACAACTGCTGTTGAGATGCAATGCAAAGTGGACCCTGTGTACCTTGGTGGGTACAATCTGCAGTAAGCACTGCATTTATGATTTGGGCCCATTCTTGCAGTGACTGTGACAGGCAATTTGCGACTCAAGTGTGGTTAGTCAACACACAGCCGCCGTTTCACTGTAGCCATTGCTTCATGTCCGGTTGTCTGGATCCATGCTGCTGGCACTGCAATGAGGCTTGCAAAAAGTCGTCAGGGATACACAATGATTTCTTTTTGGGCATTAGCATGTGGTGGACCCAAAATTGTTGGACGATGTAGCTCATGCGCTCTGCACGCAACAGTGAGCTTTCCTTCATGAGCATAGTGTTGGCCCTGTCAATTGTCATCATTAGGGCTCTGTAGGAGGCCCTGTCTGGCCCCAGAGAGTGTCAAGCTGTGCGCCTGTAATGACTATGGAGCTTGCAATCGATTGCAGGGGCTGTGCTTGGATGTGTGTCAGGTGTCTTGCTGGCAGCGGCTCTTTGGCTCTTTTGCTGCCGTGGTAGGCTAGCATGTCCTGGTCGCAGCAACAATGAAGCAGCCACAGCAATGTCAAGGACAAAGTGGCCGTTTAGCAGGCATGGCAAACCTCAGGCTGCCCCTGTGACATCACAGGCAGATGTCAGCAAGTTGCGGTCTTTGTCCAGTACATCAAGTAATTCAAATTTACTTGCCAATGCAGCTGGCAGCAACCACCTGCCAGGCATTGACTACAGAGCAGCAACTTTTGAGGTGGCAGGTGTATAAATGCATGTTTTCCAGTTGCTCATAAGAGCTTGAGGCCCCCTTTCATTTGATGTTTGGTCACCAGTGCAAGTGCAATGTCAAACTCAAGGCATGATGCACCTGAGTCCCAGATGAGTCTCAGGTGCATCTTCAAACAGTAAGCTGTGCAGAGACATGACATTGCGATTACTAGGTCTGATGCAGACTGACAGCTGGGCAGAAGCCTGTGCAGCTTGGTACAGGCAGTTGATTCTTGCACGCAATTAGCGAGGATACGAGGTCTCTGTTGTGCCTATCATGCACACCCATTGCTGAACAGTACTAATTACAGCAGTTGTAGTGGACGGTCCCTTCAGGTGTCCACATGCTTAGTTGTTGCTAGTTTTTCTTCAGCTAATTTGCTGGATAGTGTGTGTCAGGCTGTGCTATTGTCTGAGCACAGATGCTATTGGTTGTGTTGCTTGTATGTACGCAAGAATCACCTGACAAAGCAGCCTTTATGTACTTGGACTTAATGATACTTGATGATTATTGCCCGACATCTTTCGTTGCTGGATTGGATCTCGTTCCCTTTTGCAGCACCCGGGTGCACTGAAGCTGCTCTTGCTGGCTGTCTGTATTTGCTTGAGTCCTCAGTCTGTGGTGAAGAAACCTGTAACTAAGCCCTGTAACTAATCTATCTAGGGAAGTGCATGCAGACGAATGTCGAGACGGTAGATACATGTACTGAAACAGATCTACATCTTATATCTACAGCTACCGTACATGAATGTATCAATGTATATATATATATATATATTTGCATAACTGACTCCCATATATAAAGCATATATATTTTTGTCTAATTGACAGCAGTTGTCTAGGAAGTTTGTGACATGGGTTGGGGTCGATCGAGTCACCGGCGCTCGACAACAGAGTGACGTGCTGGAACTGCTTGCACGTACATGGTCTCTGGAGAACTTCTCGGTTATCTGCTCTTGCCCTAGTCTATTCTTGCGCTATTTCAGCAACGGTGCAGATCTCGACTCCCCCTACCGACAACCGCACGCATACACTGTCAGCAAGCAAGAAAGTGCTCTGAGGTCTCAACATGATGAGAAGTGCAAGTTATATTCTTGCGCCGGAACTATGATAGCCACAGCTAAGGTGCTGCCTTTGTCTGTACTGCTCTGTTTAACCGGGATCTCAGCTTACGCGTCGGAAGAGCACACTCTTCTTGACTTTGCTGCGCAACTGAGCAACTTCAAGGTGAGACGTTATAGCTTAGCCTTGGTGCGCAAACTTAAAAGTCCATGGCTGCAGTGTTGTTGTTATACCTCACCTGCACCTTTATAGCCTGCTCGTAACAGAGCAGCTGCAGCACTGACTGTGTACTTGCAGGAGGTTGCAGAAGCGCATCAATGGCAAGGTTGGGGCTTGGACAACAATAAACTTTGTCCACCCAGTCAGCTTACTACATCACAAGAACTGTGGTGTGAGCCTGGATATCCAGGAGGTATTCAACATTCCAGCCAGTCATGGACAGGCGTCACCTGTACTCCAGACGGCTATGTCACATGCCTGAGCTTGCCAAGCTGGGGGCTCCATGGCAACGCCAGTGCGCTGTTGCAGCTTGGGGCATTGACACACATGCAATTCCTCAACCTTGCAAATAATACCCTGTCAGGTGTGTATTTGTTGTATGCTCAATTGCCAGATATCAATGCGGCAAAATCAGTATGCAAGATAAGTGGCTTTCTCTCCGTGCTGTAGGTGTCTTGCCTGCATCCTTTCCGCGTGCATTTTCGCTTGAAAATGCAGGCGCTTGCTGGTTATCTGTTGTGTATTTGTCAAACAATAGCATTACTGGCTCTTTACCAGCTTCATGGGGTGATACGGACATTGGTTGGCGACAATCGCTTCAGAGGCTGTACCTGAGTGACAATCAGATAACTGGACAGCTGCCTCAGCTTTGGTCTGACTCCAACTCTTTGTGGAAGCTCAGCAGGCTGGATCTGTTTGGCAATCAAATGACAGGAACAATACCATGGAATCTTGCAAACATGCCAAGCTTGCAAAACTTAGTTCTGCTGCCAGGTGTGCCTCTGCAATTTGAGCAGCTGACTATTGCTGCATAGCGTCAGCTTTTTACTGTGTCCTGCAAGTTATGCTCCCTGTGCAGCATGTTGCCAACTTACATGTACATGTGTCCAACATACAATGTCCTCTCAATGTCCAGCATTTGGCTCTCAGCTGCTAAGCATCTCTGAAGATCCTTGGCGCCTTTTGTGCATGCAGGCAATAGTTTTTGTGGCACAGTGCCATATGAATTTGACGGTATCTTGCGTAACTATGCTGGTGATGAAGGCAGATATCAGGTGCTGGCAAATGTGACCGCTTTCAATGCCACATGTGCCCCTGATCATGCTGGTACCATAGGCACTGCTGCATTTGCAGCCACATTGGGTAGGCTCATCGACTTTAAAACCAGCTGCCTCATTGTGGATGCAATGCAATTTGTAGTGCATCTTCCGGCACAGCATTGCTCTGTGTCCCCTTGTGCCTGATTGCATTGCACCTTGAAACATTATCAGCAGAGCGTGCACAGAGCACAGGTGCAGTATGCATGGATCTCAGTGTTGTTGAACTGTATCACTATCATTGTTGAGTGCTGAATTATTTTTTGATCAATCTTATTGTTTGCAGGCAGTGCTTTGGCTGCCTTTCTAGGCATTGTGGTTGCTGTTTGGCTTTGGTGGTTCGTTTGGCACTCCACGGGAGGGTTTTTCGGGAAGCCATATAACGCTTTGCCAGGCATTGGCAAGCTTTTGAGGTGGCAGCACAAAGGTCCATACTTCTCAGACAGAGCAGATTCTCAGCCAAATATGTCTACATTGAGCATCCTTACTGAAAGCAGCGAAGCAGCCACAGACACTGACAAATCGGTTAACATGTTGATTGCCTCCAGCACATATGCAAAGATGGAGGCTGCTGCGACGCACAGCGTGTCAGACAAGTGCCTTCTTGCAAGCTCTGCAAGGTCACAAAGATCATCTGAAGGGACTGTATTTTTCACGTCCCGGCCAGTCATGACTGAAGTGAGCCATGTCCAATGGCCAGCAAGTCAGCAGTTTTTACAGCCCAGGCCCCACGCGCTTTTGATACCTGCACCTCTTTGGCAAGATGTGGAAATTGCATCAGAAAACATACGCATTGCCCAGACTTCTGCTGATACAGATTGGATACTGGGGCAAGGCTCCTATGGCATGGTATGACTCTCACCTCTCACGACTGCAGCTGTTTGATCATGTGGCTGATGCCAAGAAAATCAGTAAATTGCATTGAAGAATGCAGATGCATACTGAGGTCTGAGCTGAATTGTATGATAGCAGCCTCTGTTATAGAGCTTACAGTGTTTCAGCATCTTGCATGCACATGTCAGCTGCGCATGTTGTCATCATTTTATAGCATGTACTTGTAGCAGTAGCAGGTGGACCGACAGTGGCTCAGAGCGGACCTATGCAGGGCTTGTGTCCAAAAGGACCCTGCTAGGTTGTTGTGGTGCACTGTCAACATGCGTTTTGCTCGTCCTGGAAGCTACCTGTGTATTGCCTGTTTGAGAGCCTTGCTGCCTGATTGCAGTCTTTGGTACATTCTGCATCTGAAGTTGTCAATGCCTGATTTTGCAGGTCTACAAAGGCATCAAAGATGGAATTCATGATGTTGCCATCAAGATATTTAAGTCAGTGACCACTGAGAGAGATTTGGAGCTACTGCAAACAGAGATAGCAGTCCTACGTAGCTGCAACAATCGGAACATAGTCCACTTTTACGGCGTGTGCTTCAAGCAAAATGATGCGTGGCTGGTCATGGAGCTGTTGGAGAAGGGCAACTTATACAATGCCTTGGCTTATGGCAAGGGACTGTGTACCTGGTACAATAGGTACAATGCTATCATGCATTGCTATTTTGCTTGGGTGTCTCTTTTGTTCAAGTTGACAGGACTACACATGCATGCTTGTTGCTGTGCATACATTGTCAGGCCGACGGTAAGGTAGATTCTTCCTTGCAAGCAGCATTGCCTGATGGCAGCTTGCCCATGGACCCTATAACGTTTTGTTCTTTCAGGGGCGCTGGCATAGCTTTGGACATTGCGAAAGGATTGCATTTCCTTCACAGTCACCACGTCATGCACCTGGACCTCAAATCTCCCAACATCCTGCTGGCACAGGATGGCACAGCCAAAATTGCAGATGTTGGGCTGTCACGCATGTTCACTACACGCTCATTGCCTGTGGCCAAGGTGACTGATTTCTTCTTATGCTGCAATGGCTGAGTGGATTGCTCATCACCATGCTAAAGCATGGAAGCCAGCCAGAACCTTGTGATGCTGGCAACTTGATTGGTCATACGTCACAACTTGCACGATTAATTATCATGCCGTTTGTTGCTAAGAATTTTTGATACACCCTGCAACATGCATGTTCCGCTTCAGCTTCGGCTTTGTCATGCACATAGCTTGTGACAACATGCTTCACACTTTACTGCAGAATACTGGCACCTTCCACTGGATGGCTCCAGAGTTGATCTCCGCAGGCAGATGTACAGAGAAGGCTGACATCTTCAGCTTTGGTGTTGTCCTGTATGAGATAATTACTGCAGAGCAGCCAATTCGAGGCCGCTTGAGACCAGTGCAGTGAGTGCTTCATTCTCAGCAACACGTAAAGCAAAGCTGCTAGCAGCGCTGCAGTCTGCACGCTTCAGCTTCTGCACTCTGTTGTTTATGGTGCAAAATCAAACAGCATACATGCTGAGCACTGCACCTCATGTGTCATAGAGCGTGTTTGGTTGTGTCCAATACAACAGGATGCATGTCACCCAGGTTGACTTGGCTGCAGTGGAAGTCACTCAATTCAGCTGTCGCTTAGCATAAAATGCCTGTGACAATGGTGCAGTGAGTTGCCTAATCTGTTATGTTTGCTATCAGATTGGCTTTCAATGACAGAACATCAGGTGTGCCCTATCTTGCCCTGTTCTATGCAGGGTTCCTGAGCATTGCCCACAAGCTATACTGGACCTGATGACTCTGTGTCAAGCCAAATGCCCAGAAAACCGCCCTTCTGCAATTGGCATTGTCAAAGTCATACTTGAACACATGTGTGTCAAAAAAAGTGGTCAACAACTATGAACCGCTTCTGATGCCATGGACATCAAAGAGATGGGTGTAAGTGCTAGTGCAGAGGTTCAGTTTTGAGTTTCAGATTTCAAACTTGTGCGCCGCAATGTGTGGATATGTGGCAGATGTCCAGACATTGCAGTCATGTCTGTCATCTAAAGACTGTACTATGATGTGCATAATACCGTCTGTGTTGTATTGCATAGTGAACTCCTGTGTGAAATTGAATAGTGAACAGACCAAGATCAGGAGTTCTTCCTGTATGAAATGAACCCAACACGCATGGCCACTTAATATACCTGTAAGGTCTCTCATGTATACAGTAGCTACGTGAAGTATATGCAGAACTGGATGCCAGCTCATGTCAAGCCCTGCTTGTTCTGCTGTGCTTGATTCCCTAAGGGAAGCAAGCATCACACAATCAGGTCGATTCGAGCACGACTTATGAGCGCTGCCCTGGGTGGTGATCTAAAATTCACTTCCGCAAGGATGCATTTACCTAAGGCCTGGTAGATTGCCTGGATCAAAGAGAGTCTGATATGTAACTTGGCAGTCGGGCAAGGTTGTGATGGCCTGCGGGATACATTGACATGTGTTTGAATGCATCTCGGATGATGATTTTGTTAATTATGACGAGTAGACTTGGTTGTGGACCGGTCCAGGGTACCCTGACTTTTAAACTGCCGAGACACATTGGCGCAACATCAAACTCTCATGAATGCTTTGCACCCCAGAGATACCAAGTCCCCACACAATGTGTGACCTCACTGGCAGGCGTACAGCAGGAAAATAAGTGGGCTTCATGTGGGCCATTGTCATATTCGTGTGCACGGTGAAATGCTTCAATGCTGAATCCAACAAAAGACTCAGCGGTGTAACTGTTTGAATCTGTTACACAGCAAAAGCACTATAAATAAATATTCAATATCAATGAGCAGCACAAAACAGTACACAAAAACTCAACACACAATGAGTCAATCACTCATCACTTTGTCAATGGTTGTGAACACCATCAAACAGCACAGTAGTAGCAACTACATACATGACAGCTATCAACTGATCTAGTGTGTGTGACAGTCATGACGTAGTTGATACTCTGTCACCCAGCGGCTCGTCTCATGCTTGTCGTCAAGCACACACGCAGTATACATAGCAGGTGCCAGGAGAACACCTAGGTGTAGCTGGGCTTAGCAGACCCTGCAGATGCAAAGAGTGTCAGAAGCTGCTTATTATGACAAAGACGGCACAGAACAGGAAATATTGGGCGCTCTGCAGCCAAAAGGGCATTCAGATATGATTGACGTTAGTTCCTTTTCTGAGGGTCTGATAGTGGCAGTGTGAAGCTGATGAGCAACAGCGTGATAAAACAGTCTGTAACGGCCTAGCATCAAACTGTGAAGGCGACACACAGCATACGAGTAAACAGTTTGCAATCCTGCTCAGAAGTCGCCACTATGGCAGCACAGAGACTTACACGAGCTCTGATCACAGCTTGACGCACCCATGGCAGCTGCTCCAACACCTCGTTCCTTGCCTGCAGAACACGATGGAAATCGGGTTTTGAAATAAACTTTCGCAGCTTACTGACGAGATTGTTTCGAGGCTTTCGGGGGCGCAAACTTTGCAACTACACGTCTTTCTTTCGCGTGGATAGCAAAGACGGCAACATGGAACAGACCACGGCTGTTCGACGTAAGGTGCCGCAACACAACGACCCAGTTCACACGCCATGGGTTGCAGCAAGACTTCGGGCGCAGGTCGCAGCGACTAAACGTATGTTCTAAATAAATAAAGGACACGTATTGACGTGAGCAGGCAGCCAAACACATGACAATGGCAAGGGCGTGATGCATCAAAACAATGTATGCGTGCAAGTAAAGGCGATGGTGAAAGATGGTGGACTCACGGTGTATGTCTCCTCTGTGAATGTGCCGTAGCCTGCAGCAAACACAACACTAGATTAATTTGCACATTTCATTCGCATTTGCGCAGCGCTGAATAAGATCTCGTCTTGCGACGGTACACGGTGCAGCTGGCAAACGGTCGAGTTGCGATCTATGCAAACATAGGCGTGCAAGGACAAAAGTAATGGTGACGCAGCGAACAGGGTGTGCGCAAACTGCAAGCATCGTGCTGGAAGATTGAGACAGTATGCTTGCGAGGCAACGCCATTGGTCGCACCTGAGGACGTGGGTCGAGCCATGGCGCAAGCTGCCAACAGTAGAAGGGCCAGGGCGAGACACATGGCACGGGTTGAGGACTTCATGATGCAGAAGTTAGATGCGTCAGAAAAGAACAAGTAGCAAAGCTTTGGAGACAATCAAGCGCAGACTGCTTGTCGTCAGCTGGAGACCCAGGTTTTATAGCATACCGGAGGTGTTGGATTCAAATCTCCTGAAAGTGTACGACAGCATACATCGTATGACTAAAGACATCCACTGACTAACGACATCTTCTGACTAACGACAACTTTTGACAGCTTATTCAATGGAGCTATATAGGCCGCATGTCACTGTGACACGCGATTACCTGAATCCTCTAGGATCTTCCCGGGCTCAGGCTCAACACACTCCCGATTGACAAGATGTGTTTGAATGCACCAAGATCTTTTCAAAATATTCTCTGAAGCGCGATCGCGAGGGATCGTGTGTGTATGGATTGTGTGGATTGTGTGGATGAGCACACACGTGGATCGTATGTATGAGCTGGGGCTCGGGCACCACGCCTAATTATGCAGTGCATTGTGAATCAGTTTCGGCGCATTTTTTCTCCTGGCTGACCAAGATCTGTTGGCGTCTGATCGCATTGCTGTTTTGCGATAAATTGGATACGCAGTGGGGTTACACTTGATGGCTTGTAAATACTTGTGGCTTACCGTAACTTACATGTAATGCATGTCAGCGTCAGAATGTCTGTCAGCACACATACATGAATCACAGAGAGACCCCTATGGTCAGTGGTCATATAGGCCAAAAACAGAGCAGAAAAGAAAAGAGGGGCATATACAGGTTGTGTCGAAACTGCGGGGCGAGTGCGCATACATCTGCTGTAGTATCCTTGTCGCTCCGAAACCAACGCGGACTGTGCAAGAATTGTCAAGACTCACAGCGCTATATTGGAAAATTGGCAAGTGACGGGTACAACATTTGAGTGCGCTGATATCTCTGACAACTCTTCCACCTGTCACGTACTTGGGCCAAACTGTGTTGTATGTCTGCAACTCGAATAGTTCAAGCTCGCCAGCACCTCCCAAGGCGTACGCCTGCTGACATATCTTTCAGTTCGGAGGCCTGCAAGGTCACGCAGCAGCGTCGCCGCATCAGATTGCTACCAAGCCGAGCTGGGAAAGTCTCCAATACTAAGCATCATACGCACACTACCCTGCAGAGCCACAGCACTGGAGAAGCGACGGAGCTGTGTAAATTGCACCTGCAGCAGCAATTGGCTGGCGTAAATCGAGGAATCTTTGGGGTGAAAGTGAGGAGGCTCTGACGCATCTCCCGCTGCACTTGTGGGGCGTGAAGTCTGTCTTTGCTAAATTTTGCTTGCAAGGGTAATCACCCAAGATTGACAGTGCATGACAGGCAGCTAAATCTGAAGCGATTGAGACACTCTTGAGTGAGCTTCAGCAGCTTGCTAATGATCAACACCCAACAGAAGACCTGACCCAATTGAGTGGGAAATGGAACCTCATATACACCTCTCTGGTTATAAAGGTAGTCTTCCCAGATGGCCTGCATTTAATCAGCTGACAGCTTCAGTTGCCTTTGGACATGCACACACTAACAACCACGTGCATGACCTGACTGGGGTTCCTGCAGGGCGCACGGAAGACCAAGCTGGGACTGCGGGAGTTTGTCTCTTTGGGTGATTTTGAGCAGATCATTGACACTGAGAGCAAGACAGCGGTGAGATACACCTGAAGTTGAGACTGGCATGCCTCACACCATGAAAGCTAGCTTGACATGTCAGCAATCCACACATGCTGTATCTTACCTGTACATCTACAAGGATGCCAGCTGACCTTGTATCATGAAACCCAAACATTTCTGACATGCATACATGCCTTGCATTGCAAACTGCGCAAATTAGAGTCTCTTTGAAAACCCTGACAGCCTCAAGGATAGAGCATTGCTCACCCTGCTACCTATGCTGCAGACAAACAGGGTCCATTTCTCTGTCACTGGGCTAGGAAATTTGTCAGGATCTCTGACAATCATTGCCAAGTTTGAGCCAGTGTCCGCCAAGAGAGTCCAGATCACATATGAGTCTGCAGCTCTGGTGTGCTTTGTCTCAACACAACACAAGCAGACTAACGAGCAGCTGCTGCACGTCTATTGTTACACGCATGCTCATTGCTGTAAGCTGCATGCTAACCGGGCACATGCACCAGATATGGTCACCCCGTGCATTGTATAGTGCTGTCTGGCTGACATCGATACTGCACTGCTGATCTGTTGTTACGTCTCATAATGCAGAACATTATACTTGTATATGTTCATTGGCAGGCTCTCAAGGGACACCCTCCATGGCTTGCAGGTACCAAAGGCCCTTGAGCGACTGTTTGCAAGCAATTACGATCTGTTGCTTTCCATCTTCAACCCTGAAGGCTGGCTGGACATCACATGTGTTGATGACACTCACAGAATAGGCAGGGACGACAAGGACAATGTCTTTTACCTGCAGCGCTCATAGGGCAAAGCAAAGCTATAGCTGTCAATGGGGCATCAGCGTACTGCCCGCACTCCATTATTGTGACACATGCCACAGCGAGCTAGACTGGCAAACAATCCAGCCGAGGAAGCAATGAGACAGTGTTGACTGCACAAGCAATTGATTGTTTTGACAGATAAGCTGGTTATCCAGAATCAGTGGTTACATGCAGGTTGAGCATACTATGAATGATTCACTTGTCCACCAGGCAGCTGCAGGTGTCGTATTTAGCTGCTTCTGAGGCACTCCTGCGGCTTCAATGTGAATCAGCTTTGGGGCCTCAGATGAGTGTCACAGCTAACAGCTTGCAGCATTTTAGCAGCAGCATTAGCATCTACATAAAAAGTTTCATGTTTAACGATACCCTTCAAGATGCATTGCCAGGCCTGACACTGTCATGAATGCATTATGTTTGTTGTACATGCATACGTATACATGAGGTCTGTTGTAGACACTTGTGTTCATGTTCTTCCACGTTTGCAGCTTACACACTTTGCATTAGCTTGTGCATGGGGCTGCTTTCTGATGCCATTTTGCCATCACGGTGATTTTTGCAGCAGATCGGTATGACACATGAATAGTAACGAAAGAAGTCTGATCAACAGAATACTGGACATGTCAAACAAACTTTGCAAGGTGACTACGGTACACAAGCATTGCATGTGGAAAGTCTCCACTGCAGAGGAATGTTGAGTGGCCAACAGCTTCAGGAAAACCGGGATCCCAGGAAATATTTCTTGTGGATTGACCGCTCCATGACGCTAGCTTGCGCACGATGTTGTAATGTCCCTGGTGCCTGGAGTCGTACAACTTTGCGCCGTTGCTGTCACAAAAGCAGCGTACGACATGTCCTGTCGTACAAAAGAAGGCAGTACTGAGCTGCTGTCCTGTTTGTACGACAAGCCTACAACGCCCAATATGTGACTGTACGTGACGAAAACAGGGCCGTTCAACTTCCACTTGATCCTGCAAAGCGACATGTGACTTGTCACAGTCAGCATCAGCCAAACTTGTGTGGCTGAATGGCTGCTGCTGTACATTGTGGCAGCTATGATCATGAGGACATGGCATGCTGCAGCATCCAAATAATTTGAATTCATTTCGAAACCGCATGAATTCAGTGCATGCATCATTTGGTCGTGGACTCAACACTTGTATGCATGCATACATGCATGACCTGCAATCAGTAATGTCCTTGGACAGGCATCAAGCTGCAATGGCAGCATTTGGCTACCGACTGCAATAATAGAAGGACAAGCCAATTGGCATTGCACTGTGGCCTTGCCAAAATAAGGCAGCAAGCAACGCAAACTGAAACAGATCAGATTGCACATCTACAGCTGGCTTGCGTCAGCCAGGCAAGGCTGGCCAATTTTTTTGCCCACAGATTATATTTGCCTGCTGAGTTCTGCATCCCCTCCCG
>JAABUK010005823.1_pt1 | contig 18848 bp, 12 predicted proteins | sample 5559141 | NCBI WGS metagenome assembly JAABUK01 (sample SAMN10711869, study PRJNA513367) | rock metagenome | isolation source: Antarctica rocks | place: Antarctica: Victoria Land, Pudding Butte nord | collected 2016-01-03 | reverse complement strand
CTGCACTTCTTCCGCCGCCTCCGACTCCGCTGGGAACGCCGCCCCGAACTCCACGAGGCGTTCCTGCACCTCGGGTGCGCCGTCATCTGCCAGCGCTACCTCCGCGTTCTGTGAAACAGCTTCTTAGGCGAGCGCCAGATCGCCATGAACTTCTGCGTCGGCGCGACCTCCGCCGCGGTAGCGGCGACAAAGTCCTTGCCCGGGTCCCACTTCCCGTCGGTGCTGATCGTCTCCCCCCAGTGCTCAAATCCGCCCCCGAAGTCGTAGCCGGCGCAGAACGCGCGGCCGCCACCACGGAGCACGATGACCTTCACCTCAGGATCGCGAACGGCCAGACCGACAGCGGCCTCGAGCTCATCGGGCATCGGCGGAACGATCGTGTTCAGCTGCTCCGCCCGGTTGAGCGTGACCGTCGCGACCGCGCCCTCAACGGCGTAGAGGATCGTCTCGAACCCGGCTTGCGGGGTAGATGTCGGCATGTCGGGGTTCTAACCGATTGGCAACGACTCGCAACCGGTCGAAACGATAAACAGCACAACGCGTCGCAGATAGAGCTGTCCCGCGACGCGCTTAGGCGGCGTCCGCTCGACTGGGCAGTCGAGCGTCGAGGAGACGTTTCCCGAAGCGGCGTATCCCGGAAGACGCCCCAAGAGGACTCTGCGACGGCAGCCACGCAGCGCCATGAAACTCGACTGTGAACGCTCGCAAAACAACTTGGAGCAGCGTTTCCTACGCGGCAACGCGACGCGCGTCTTCGGGCTCTGACGAGGTGAGCGACGACCGCCGGCGTCCACAGCCGAGGCGTGCAGTGCGCGGCTCACGCAGCGGCCGCCCGATCATGGCGCTCCTCGACCTCCTCGGCCGCCGCTGGACGCTTCGCATCATCTGGGAACTACACCGGCAGAGCCCGATTCGAACGGACCACTCGCCGGCTCTCAACGCAAGTCGGCTGACCCGCGGCTCTGCTCGCGGCGTGCCACCCTGGCACGGTCTGGCATCGGGGAGTCGCTGGGCGCGGTCATCGAGCGCGGCGAGATCGTGGAGCCCCGAGTGCGGGAGGAGCGTGGACCCGACCGCGGGTGTGGGCTGGGCTAGGCCGGGACCGATTCGAGGATCGCGTCGAGCAGGCCGGGGAAGCGTTCGTCGAGGTCTTGGCGGCGTAGTGAGTTGAGTCGCGCGGTTCCTTCCTCGCGCTGCTCGATGACGCCGGCGTCGCGGAGGACGCGGAAGTGGTGGGTGGCGGTGGACTTGGTGACCGAGAGGCCGAAGCTCCCGCATCGCCGCGGCGTCGTGTTCTCGGCGAGCACACGAACGATCTCCAACCGCTGGGGATCGCTGAGGGCGTGGAGGACGGCCGGGAGCTCCAGCTGATCCTTGGCGGGGTGGTTGATGGTCATGACGTCTCGATTATACGGCGATCACCGTACATTGGTACGATGGTTGCCGTACCACGGGATCTCAGGTTCCACTGGCGCCGGCCGTTGAAGCGGTAACTACAGGAGGACCGCAGTGCCCCGATCAGACGCGATCTGCGTTCGCCCGTCACCCGCTGCCAAGCTCGGTGGCACCGCCGCCTTCTGGCTCCTCGCGCTCACGCTCGGTCTGTTGCTCTTCGCCTCGAGCGCGCCGTCGCCGCTCTACGTCGTCTATCAAGCCGAGTGGGGATTCTCAGCGCTGACGCTGACGAGCGTGTTCGCCGTCTACGCGCTCGCTCTCCTGGTGGCGCTGGTCATCGCGGGATCGGTCTCGGACCACGTCGGGCGACGCCCGACCCTGCTGCTCGCACTGGCGATCGAGATGGCGGGGATGGTTCTCTTCGCGGAGGCTCGGAGCGTTGCCTGGCTGTTCGCCGCCAGGACCCTCCAGGGCGTGGCGACCGGGATCGCGATGGGGGCGATAAGCGCCGCGCTCCTCGACCTCCAGCCAGCGAGGAGCCCGCGGCTCGGCGCTCTGCTCGGGGTGGCAGCGCCCCTCACCGGGCTCGCTTCGGGCGCCCTGGGCGCTGGGCTCCTCGTCCAGTACGGCCCCGATCCCACGCGCCTCGTGTATTGGCTTCTGTTCGGTGCCTTCGCGCTCGCCACGCTCGTGGCTGGCGCGATCCCGGAGACGGTGAGACGCGACGGGCCCTGGCTGCATTCGCTTCGACCTCGCATCGCGGTCCCGGGCACGCTCCGCGTGGCCTTCGTCGCCACAATTCCCTGCTTGGTGGCGACTTGGGCGCTCGGCGGCCTCGTCCTCTCCCTCGGTCCCTCGCTGACCGCGAGCGTCCTTGGCAACACGAGCCACACCGCCGGCGGACTGGCGATCTTCATCATGGCCGGGGTCAGCGCGCTGGCGTCGATCGGGCTCCGCAACGCCCACGCCCGCTCCACCGCCCGCGGCGGTCTCACAGCGTTGATCCTCGGCGTCACCGTCGCCCTGATCGCCCTGCACGCAGGCTCGCTCGCACTGTTCCTCCTCGGCGCCGCGACCGCCGGACTCGGGTTCGGCCCCGCCTTCGCCGGCGCCTTCCGAGCACTCTCCAATCGCGCCCCCACCGACCAACGCGCAGGCTTGGTCTCCGCGATCCTCGCCGTCTCCTACCTCGCCTTGAGCCTGCCCGCCATCGCCGCCGGCGCCGCAGTAACCCAGCTCGGACTCGAGGAGACGGCCGACATCTACGGCATCGTCCTAATCGCCCTCGCGATAGTCGCCCTCGCCCTCTCCCGCCAACTCCAGGACCCCCAGAGTGAAGCCTCGGCGGCCGGTAACTCGGGCCCGGCCATCGCTGTCGCCGCCCATCACCATCGCTCGGACGCGTGAACAATCTCGAAGAGAACGTGGCGGTACTTACCTCCCCGCCTCGCAACTGCGTCCTCCTAACGCATCCCGTCGTGCCCAAGAACGGGTCCACCCAGCGGAGGTCCTCCGTAGGGGGGGACCATCGCAGCGTGGATCGAGGACGCGCGCCTGTCGAGCTCGGGCCTGAGGACTAGCCTGTCCTGCATGGACGACTCCTTCATTCCCGCCCGCGCGCTTGGACCCAACGGCCCGCGGGTCGGAGCGATCGGCCTGGGCTGCATGGGCATGTCGTGGGCGTATAACCCGGAGGACCGTGACGAGGAGCGTTCGATGTCGGTCATCCGTCACGCGCTCGACATCGGGGTGACGTTGATCGACACCGCCGATGTCTATGGCCCGTACACCAACGAGCAGTTGGTCGGCCGGGCGCTCCAGGGGCGGCGCACTGACGTGGTGCTGGCCACGAAGTGTGGCCTTGAGGTGCGCTCGGTCGAGCCGTTGGAGATGGCCCGCAACGGGCACCCCGAGCACGTCCGCGCCGCAATCGAGGGGTCGCTGGGGCGCCTGGGCACCGACCACGTCGATCTCTACCAGCTTCACCGCACCGACCCCGATGTGCCGCTCGAGGAGACGTGGGGCGCGATGGGCGAGCTTGTCGCGGCGGGCAAGGCGCGCGCGATCGGGCTGTCCGAGGCGACCGTGGAGGAGCTCGAGGTGGCACAGGCCATCCACCCTGTCGCCTCGCTGCAGTCCGAGTTCTCGCTGTGGGAACGCGGCCCGGTCGAGAACGGGGTGCTCGCCTGGTGCCGTGAGCACGACGCCGCCTTCATCCCCTTCTCCCCCTTGGGACGAGGCTTCCTGACCGGTCAGGTCACGCGCGAGACGATCACCGACGGCGACATGCGTGGCTCGAACCCGCGCTTCAGCGAGGAGGCGATGAAGCAAAACCTCGCGATCGTCGACCGGGTACGCGCGGTCGCCGACCGCAACGACGCGACGCCCGGCCAGGTCGCGCTGGCCTGGCTGCTCGCCCAACACGACCGCGTAGTGCCCATCCCAGGCACACGACGGATCGAGCGGCTAACCGAGAACGCAGGCGCCGCGCGGCTTGAGCTCTCAGCCGAGGACCTCGCCGAGCTCGACGCCCTACCGGCACCCGCCGGCGAACGCTACCGCGCATAGCGGCACGCGTGCTCGACCAGGCGGCACTCGTCGGCTCGTGGCGCCGCTCGACTCAACAGGCGACGAGCTTGGCGGAACCTGCTTGGGCCGTCGAGCAACGCCGGCGACCGAATTTCAACCGCCCGGTTAGCCCCACCTATGGCGTCCCAGAAGCGGCCGATCGTTGAACGGGACCGTGTTTGCGTCGTGGGATTAGTGCGAGGCGGTGCGACAACTAAAGGATGCGAGGGGCAAGGGGGCTAGAGCTCAGCGAATCGCCGCTGGAGGAAGCGTCGTTCGGGCTCGCGGTGGGCGAGCCCGAACGCCTTCTCGTAGGCCTTGCTCGCTCGGGGGCGGTTGAGGCGCCGGAGCAGTTCCCCCCCCGGGTGGAGTGCAGGTACGCGCAGCCGGCGAGGCCGGCTCGAGCCGGTCTGCTCGAGTGCCCCCGCGTCGACGCCTCGTCGCTCGCCGACCGGCACTTCACCGCGCCCGTCGGCGGGCGCGCCTTCACGAGCTGAACGCGCCCCGAGGGGCTATCGCTCGCGCGAGTCCAGCGCTCCGCAACCTCGACGGCACCCTGTGGTCGTTTGGCACCTACGACGCCTACGCCATGGGCAGCACGGCTGGCTGACGCCGGCACCCTGCGCCGTTCCGCGCTGATGCTGAACGAGGTGGCGTCCACCCGCAACGTCGACCGGCGGCGATAACCCTGCTCGAGGGCTCGCCGCTGGGCACGCTCGCTCCACGACGGCAGTAGTCGACGGGCTGTGCCTGTGTACGCTGTGACAGAGGATGTCAGTTCGTACCAAAGAGGATGTCCTGCTCGACGCTGCCCGTGACCTCGTCATGGCGGTCGGCGTGCGCCGCACGACGGCCTCCGATGTAGCGCGCCGGGCGGAGGTGAGCCGGATGACGCTGTACCGCAGCTTCGCCGACGTCTCCGCCCTGCTCTCTGCGCTCATGGCACGCGAGTTCGGAGCGCTGGTCGACTCCGCGTACGCGGAGTCCGCCGAGCTGCCGACCGCCCGCGAGCGGCTGGTCGAGGGCACGGTGCGCGGCGTCGGGCATCTCGCCGGCAACCCGTTGTTCGAGCGAGTGCTGTGCGTCGATCCCGAGCTGCTCCTGCCTTACGTCACCGACCGCCTCGGCGAGACCCAGCGACAGGCGATGAGCTTCTTCTCCGCTCTGCTTGAGGAAGGGGCCCGCGACGGGTCGATCCGGCCGCTCGATCGCCGTGCGGCGGCGTACTGCCTCCAGATGGCCGCCCAGGGCTTCGTGCTCTCCACGCGGGTGGCCGAGGCCGAGGGCCTGCCCGCCGAGGCCCTGGCCGAGCTGCGCGACCTCCTCGACGGCTACCTGCGCCCGCGATGAACATCCGAGCCTCCCTGAACGCCGCGCGCCGGGCCTCGGAGCTCGAGCGCCTGGCGGCGGGCGAGCCGGTCGACGTGCTCGTGGTCGGCGGTGGGATCACCGGCGCGGGGGTCGCGCTCGACGCGTCGAGCCGGGGCCTGCGGGTCGCTTTGCTCGAGCGCAACGACCTCGCCTCGGGCACCAGCCGATGGAGCTCCAAGCTCGTGCACGGCGGACTGCGCTACCTGAGCCACCTGCAGGTGGGCCTGGCGTGGGAGTGCGCGCGCGAGCGCGACGCGCTGATGCGCACGGTCGCCCCGCACCTCATCCGCCCGCTCCCGATGCTCGTGCCGCTGACGCCGGACTGGCCGCGTAGCCAGCGTGGGCTGGTGCGAATCGGCGCGCGGGTCGGCGACGGGCTGCGAGCGCTGGCCGGGACAAGCGGCGACGTCCTGCCCCCCGCACGCACGATCAGCGCCCTGGAGGCGCTCCGCCTCGTCCCAGGGCTCACACCCACCGGGTTGCGTGGCGGGGTGCTCACCTGGGATGGACAGCTCGAGGACGACGCCCGCCTGGTCGTCGCCGTCGCGCGCACCGCGGCCGCGTACGGGGCGGCGATCATCACCGGTTGCCCGGTGCTCGAGGTGATGCCCGGCGGCGTGCGCGCGCGGGACACCGAAACCGGGCAGGAGCTGCACGTACGCGCGGAACAGGTCGTGCTCGCCGCCGGCGCCTGGACCGCGGGGCTGGCTGAGGGGGTCCGCCTGGCGCCGAGCAAGGGGGCACACGTGATCGTCGACGCCGCCTCGCTCGGCCACCCGCGCGCGGCGATCAGCGTGCCCGTCGGGCGAGAGTGGGGGCGCTTCGTCTTCGCCGCGCCGATCGCCGACGAGCGCGTGCTCATCGGTCTCACCGACGACCGCTACGACGGTGAGGAGCTGGAGGCGCCGCCGGTGGAAGCCGCCGACCGTGCCTTCCTGCTGGAGACGATCAGCCGCGCACTGGGCACGAGCCTCACCGAGGTCGACGTGCGCGGAGAGTTCGCCGGCGTGCGTCCCCTGCTGGCCTCCGACGGTCAGAGCTTCGACCTCTCTCGTGACCACGCGCTCATCGAGGACCCTGAGACCGGAGCGATCAGCCTCGTCGGCGGCAAGCTGACGACGTACCGGCGCATGGCCGAGGACGCGGTCGACCTCGCCGTACTCCGCGCCGGCCTGCGCGCGGGTCCGTGCCGCACGCGCCGGCTTTCGCTGATCGGGGCAACCACGACCGAGCCCGCCGCCATGGACGCGGTGCCGGCTCGGCTGGCGCGACGCTACGGCGCCGAGGCGCGCGATATCACCGCGCTTGCCGCCGGGCGCCCCGAGCTCTTGGACCCGGTCGCCGACGCCATACCGACGCTCAGGGCCGAGCTCCTGTTCGGCGCGCTGCACGAAGGCGCGCGCTCGGTCGATGACCTGCTCGACCGACGCACCCGCCTCGGGCTCATCCCCACCGACCGAGCGGCCGCGCTCCCAGCCGCCCGCGACGCGCTCGAGGAGGCGGCAGGGCTGCTCGCGACGGCCTCGAGAGGCCCGCGATGAGGACGGCGCGCCCGGCGCGGCACACGACGTCGTGCGCGAGCATCTCCGCGATGGCCGTCGCAGAAGAGGACTCCGACGTGGCCACCCTCGTTCGGCGCTGCGCTATCGCCATCTCGAGGTGATCGAAGAGCAGTGTCCGGTTGGCCAGGCCGGTCAGGGGATCGCTGACGGCCAGCGTGCGCAGGTCCGCATTGTGCTTGCGAAGCTCGAGATGCTCCGACGCCTGGCGAGCCAACGCTACCAGCGCCATCTCCTCCCGTTCACCTAGCTCGCGCGGCTCGGAACCAAAGACGCAGACGACGCCGATGGGCTGACCCGACACCACGATCGCAGCGCCCGCGTAGAACCCCACGAACGGCGGTCCCTCGACGAGAGGATGAGAACACCAGCGCTCGCTCTCCGAGGTATCGGACAGGCTCAGCAGACCGCCGTCGGTGGCGATGGTCGCCGCGCAGAAGGAGATGTCCGCCGAGACGCTCGTGCCCTGACCACCGTCGACGCCGACGATGGACTTGGTCCAGTGCCGCTCGTCATCGACGAAGTTGACCGCCGCGATCGGGCTCTGGCAGCAGGCCGTGGCCAGACGGGCGATGTCGTCGTAGGCCATCTCGGCAGGGGTGTCGAGGACCGCGAGGTCGCGCAGGACGGCCACCCGGCGCCGGTCCCCCATCACGTCGCTTGTCGTGTGATCCATGGCGAACTCATCGACCGGGTGCGGCGACACCCCCATCCCCGATTCGGGGTAAGAGCGCGGGATGCGCTCTGCGGCTACCGCGTCACTGCCCGGCTTGCTCGAACGCCGCGCCCACCACGGCCTGTGCCGTAGCGCCGTACGGCGGTGCGAAGGCCTCGATGAGGTCGCCCTCACCGCGTACGAAGACGCCGCGCGGGTTGGAGAACTCGCGGAAGCCCTCGATGCCGTGATGGCGGCCCGTGCCGCTCTGCCCCACGCCGCCGAAGGGGAGCGACGGCAGCGCCCCATGCACCGCGGCCGCGTTGACGCACGCGCCGCCCGAGGTCGTGCGTCGCAGCACGTTGTCCGCCACCCCCTCGTCCTTCGAGAAGACGTACAGAGCGAGCGGACGCTCGCCCGCGTTGACGTGCCCGATGGCGTCGTCGAGCTTGTCGTAGGCCTTGACCGGCAGGATCGGGCCGAAGATCTCCTCCTGCATCAGGGCGAGATCGTCGGGCGGGTCGAGCACGAGGGACATCGGCAGCTGACGCGTGTCCGGGTCGATCTCGCCGCCTTCCTCGAGCGGCCGCACGTCACAGCCGCGCGACTGGGCGTCCTCGATCAGGTTCTGGATGCGCTCGAGGTGGCGCTCGGTGATGATGCCGGTGTTGTTCTCCGAGGAGTAGAAGCTCGGCATGTTCTCGCGCACGTGCTCCTTCGCGAGGCGGGCGAAGTCGTCCATCCGCTCTCGCGGCACCAGGCAGTAGTCGACCGAGATGCACATCTGGCCGTTCTTGAGCGCCTTCGTGCCGAGCACCTGCTTGATCGACTCGGCGTCGATCGAGTCGTCGGTGAGGATCGCCGGGCACTTGCCGCCCAGCTCCAGCGTCACCGGCACGAGCTGCTCGGCGGCAGTCATCGCGATCTGGCGGCCGATCTCGGGGCTGCCCGTGTAGAGCAGGTGATCCCAGCGCACGCGGGTGAACGCCTTGGCCAGCTCCACGCCCCCGACGGCCACGTCCACGCGGTCCGAGTCGAACGTCGCCCGGATCATGTCCCGCAGCAACTCCGAGCACGCCGGCGAATGCTCCGAGGGCTTCAGCACCACCCGGTTGCCCGCCGCGAGCATCTCGACGAGCGGGCCGAGAGAGAGGTCGAACGGGAAGTTCCACGGGCTGATGTTCCCGACGACTCCCTTGGGCTGGGGCGCCACGAACGCGCGGCCGCTGCCGTAAAGCGCAGGATCCGAGTAGCGAGGCTCCGGCGCCATCCACGTCCCGAGCTGCTCGGCCACGTACGCGGCGCGCCCGGCGACACCCAGCACCTCGATCAGATCGGTGGCGAGCGTGGGATGCACGCCGAAGTCCGAGCTCATCGCCTCTTCGATCTGCGTGCGATGGCCCATGACCATGCCCGCCAGCGCCATTAGCAGCGCCTGGCGCTCCTCGAGCGACGGGAAGGGATCGGCCAGGAACGCTGCCCGCTGGCGCTCGACGATCTCTCCCAGCTCTTCGATGGCGGCGGCGTCGCCGGCCCCCATCGTGGTGCCGTGCGCGATGGTCGACATGCGCTCTCTCTCCCCTGCTCGATTGCCTCCGAGACGACGATACTCCGCGGGCCGCGCAGCCGCGTAGGCATGACGTGGGAGTGTCTCTCGCCGTCGACGCCCCGGCCGTGCCCGCGTCCGGCCACCCCGACTTCGACGTGGCGGTCATCGGTGTGGCCGGTGAATCGGTCGAGGCTCGCCGGGTCCAGAACGTCCGGTGTCGCCGAGTTATCCGTGGCTTCGGACACGCGCCCAACGCGAGGGCGGCGCCGATACGGCGGCTGCCGCCCCGGCCCGTGCGGGTGGCGGCCAGCGGACGGCCCACCGGTTGTTGCCCTCACCGGTCGGCTCACTGATCAACAGAGCACGCGTTGCGGTGCAGCAGCGATCCAGCACCGAACTCGACCGCTTCGTCGTCGACCTGTTCGAGAACCCGACCACCAGCAGTCCCGGAAGCTCCGGCGCCTCTTCCCTCCTCTACGCCCCGTGGGAGAACCCGTAGCGGGAGCCTCTACAGAGGGACCCGATTGCCCCGAGTGATCGTTTCGACGACTTCGGCACACGCTCTCAGACGGCCAACAGCGGCCGGGTTAGGATGGCAGCGCAATGTACGCGCCCAAGCCTACGCAACCGCGATCTCTCAATGCAGCTGCCGGCGCCCATATGGGGGAATCCCCGCAAGCCCCTCCCGCTCACCTCAGTCTCGACGACCAAGCATGAACGAGATCCGTGGTGACGCCAAGAGCATCCGTGCTCTTCTCGGTGCAGCGAAGTTCTCCATCGACTACTACCAGCGCGAGTACAGGTGGGAGACGAAGCAGGTCACTGAGCTGATCGACGATCTTGCGGAGAAGTTCCTCGAGAGCCACGAAGCGGGCAACGAGCGCAGCGCCGTCGAAGAGTACGGCCATTACTTCCTCGGCTCCATCATCATCAGCGACAAGGACGGCCGCAAGTTCATCATCGACGGGCAGCAGCGCCTCACGTCGCTGACCCTGCTGCTCATCCACATCCATCGCCAGCTCAACGACGAGGAACAAAAGGGGCAACTCGCCGACCTCATCTTCTCGCAGAAGTTCGGCAGGCGCTCCTTCAACCTGAATGTTGACGAGCGCGCGGCCTGTATGGAGGCACTCTTTACCGCAGAAGGGTTCGACGAGGATGGCCAGCCAGAGTCAGTAGTCAACATCCTTAACCGATTTCAGGACATCGAGGAGAACTTCCCGGAAGAACTTAGGAAAGAGGCGCTCCCGTACTTCGCCGATTGGCTGATCGAGAACGTGCACCTCGTCGAAATCACAGCCTATTCCGACGCCGACGCCTACACGATCTTCGAGACCATGAACGATCGTGGGCTCTCTTTGAGGCCCACGGACATGCTCAAGGGCTATCTGCTAGCCAACATCACCGACGGCGATCGTCGCATCTCTGCCAGCCACGCCTGGCGAGACCGCGTAGCCGCCTTGCAGCAACTGGGCAAGGAAGAGGACGCCGATGCCATCAAGGCGTGGTTGCGCAGCCAACACGCCCAGAGCATTCGCGAGCGCAAGCGCGGCGCACAGCCTCGCGACTTCGATCTCATCGGCACCGAGTTCCATCGGTGGGTCCGCGATCATGAGGATGCCCTTGGCCTGACGAGTAGTGCAGCCTTCGGCTCGTTTATCCAGGAGGATTTCGCTTTCTACGGGCGATGCTACGAGCGTATTCGTCGGGCTGCCGAGTCGCTGACCGAAGGATTGGAAGCGATTCATCACAACGCTCAGAACAACTTCACGCTGCAGTACCCGGTCTTGCTCGCACCGCTGCTGCGCACCGACGGCGACGATGAGATCCGTCGAAAGCTCCGGATTGTCTCCGCCTACCTGGACATCCTGATCGCGCGCCGCATTTGGAACTGGAAGGCGACGGATTATTCGACGATGCAATACAACATGTTCCAGCTGGTGATACTGAACATTCGCGGCAAGTCATCGCCGGAGCTGGCGACACTATTGACCGATCGCCTCGCTTCCGAAGACGAGACGTTCGCTACCAACGATCGCTTCCGTCTGCACGGCATGAACGGTCGGCAAATCCACCGCTTGCTGGCGCGCATGACCAATCACATCGAAACTCGCTCCGGCCAGTCGTCGCGTTACGCGGAGTACATCAACAGGCGTGGCAACAACGGCTACGAGGTTGAGCACATCTGGGCCAATCACGCCGAGCGCCATGAGGATGAGTTCGGGCACCCTGCCGACTTCGCCGAATACCGCAACCGAATCGGTGGTCTGCTGCTCCTGCCGAAGAGCTTCAATGCGAGCTACAGCGATAAGCCATACGCCGAGAAGCGGGGCCACTACTTCGGGCAGAACCTGCTCGCCCAGAGCCTTAACGAGACTGCGTACGAGCACAACCCTGGGTTCCGGCGGTTCCAGGAGGAGTCGGGCCTGCCCTTCACCCCGCATCCGGCATTCAAGAAGGCGGATCTCGACGCCCGCCAGGACCTCTACCGTCGGATCGCCGAGCAGATCTGGAACCCGGAAAACCTGCTGCGCGAAGTCCACGGGTGATCGAGGCGGGCGACGTCTTCTCCGAGACCCATCTGGCGCCATGCTCTGACGCTGCCTGCGGATAGAGGTCAGCGCAGGGTTGGACACGCGTAGACCGCGGGTCTATTTGAACGCCAAACTGATCGGCGCCCGGGTCTCCGAAGGACGCCCGTGCCGCGCCGGCGCAACTCCAGCGCCCAGGCCCAGATCATTGGTCGCGCTGCCTGGCGGGGGCGTAGTCTTGGGAGTTCGCACCCTCGGGCTCGAGAATGCAGGGTTCGGACTCGCGCGGATAACCGACGCCGAGGTTCAATCGGACCGCCGCGGGCAGTTCAACGTATGGCACCCGCCATCCATCCCACCAGGAGCCATCCGTCAGCTTGTCCTCACGTCTTCGGGCGGAACCCCCTGGGGTCCCTTCCGGGCGAGCGATTCGAGGTCACGGTTCGATACTCAGGCGCAGACGCCCACGAAGAGATCCTGCGGTACGAAGCGGTTCCCCACCAAGATGCGTGGGAGCTACGTCTCAAATAGCGTTCCGCCTCATCGCGCGTGCGGCCTATCTCCACGCGCCGTAGCGACGGCTGTGACGGTGTGACGGCGTCCCGAGAAGAAGGGACCATCCCCGATCCGATCAGCAGACGATCTGCGCCGGCGACGACGAAGTGCGCTCCTGGGCCCGGCGCTCAAAGCGGGATCCCAATGCGGCACCTTGAGCGCGACGTCGAACGCCGCTCTTGGTTTGGGCGGACGTCACACCGTCACAGGCGCGGTCCACGACCACCGCGCGGCCACGGACAGGCCGGAGCTGCGTCTGCGCCACAACCATCGGTCGCGTGTACGTTCTCTTAGTGTCCGGTGGTTTGACGCCCGAGCAGAAGGCGCGTGTGGAGATCGATGCTCTGCTCGAACGTGCTGGTTGGGTGGTGCAGGATTTCCAAGAGATGGACCTGACGGCTGGGCGCGGAATCGCGGTGCGCGAGTTTCCTCTGGCCACGGGCTTCGCGGACTACTTGCTCTACGGCGACAAGAAGGCGCTCGGCACGATCGAAGCAAAGAAGGTCGGCGAGCTGCTCTTCGGCGTCGAGAAGCAGAGCGACGACTACGCCGAGGGCTTCACGAGGACGGCAAAGAAGAAGGGGCTTCCGGCCTGGATTTTGCCGATGCCGTTCCACTACGAGAGCACCGGCAAGCAGACCCACTTTGCCAACCGCCTCGATCCCAACCACGCCCCGCGCCGCGTCTTCGCCTGCCACCGTCCAGAGACGCTGATCGAGATCGCCAAGGGCGGGGAGACGCTCCGCCAGAAGTTGCAAGCGATGCCGCCCCTGAACACCGATGGCCTTCGTAAGAACCAGATCCGCGCTATCCCGGCCCTGGAGGAGTCGTTCAAGCAGAACCGGTTGCGGACTTTGACCCCACAGATCATGGGGTCCGGCAAGACGATATTGGCCGTCGCCGAGACGGCGCGCCTCTTGCAGCACGCGAAGCCCGAGGGGGCCTCGACGATGCGCGTGCTCTTCCTCGTCGATCGGCGCAATCTCGGCAAGCAGGCCCGCGACGAGTTCATGAACTACGTCGTCCCCGGCGACGGCAGGAAGTTCGGCGAGCTGTACAACGTCCAGTTCCTAAACTCGCAGCACATCGACCCGGCCTCCAACGTCGTCATCTCGACGATCCAGCGGCTCTACTCGATCCTGCGCGGCGAAGAGACCTTCGACGACAAACTGGAGGACGAATCGGTCTTCGAGAAGGTAGGCGAGGACGACTTCGCCCAGCTCGACGTGGCCTATAACGACAAGGTCCCGATCGAGCTATTCGATTTCATCTTCACGGACGAAGCTCACCGCTCGATTTACGGCCGCTGGGGGCAGGTCCTCGACTACTTCGACGCCTTCTTGGTGGGTCTGACCGCGACGCCGTCCAAGTTCACCTACGGCTACTTCGGCGGCAACGTCGTCGCGCCTTACACCTACGAAGAGTCGGTCGTCGACGGAGTCAACGTCGACTACACGACCTACCGCATAGAGACCGAGGTCTCGAAAGCGGGGGCCACGATCGGCAAGGGCGAGTACGTCAAGGTCCGCTCCAAGGCGACGCGCGAGGAGGGTCTCAAGAAGCTCGAAGACGAGCTTACCTACGACCCGAGCAAGCTCGATCGAGCGGTCGTTGCCGAGGATCAGCTCCGGACGGTCGTCCGGACGTTCCGCGACAAGGTCACGAGCGAGATCTTCCCCGGCCGGCAAGAGGTCCCCAAGACGGTCTTCTTCTGCAAGCACGAGCAGCACGCCGAAGACGTCCTGCGGATCGTGCGCGAGGAATTCGGTCGAGGCTCGGACTTCGCCCGCAAGATCACCTATAAGACGCACGGCTCGACCGACCAGCTGATCCAGGACTTCCGGACCGACCCCAAGTACCGGATCGCCGTAACCGTCGATCAGATCGCGACGGGGACCGACATCAAGGCCGTCGAGTGCCTGGTCTTCCTGCGCATGGTCCAAAGCCGCTCCTACTTCGAGCAGATGAAGGGCCGAGGCGTCCGTCGAATTAACGACGACGACTTCTGGTCGGTCACGCCCGGTGCCAAGGAACAAGGCGTGACGAAGGACCACTTCGTCATCGTCGACTGCGTCGGTCTGACCGACGAGGACAAGGCTTGGGTCGAGACCCGTCCCTTGGATCGCCAGCCTAAAGCCTCGCTCAACGACCTCCTCGATCGGGTCAAGCAGGGAGCATCGGACGACGACCTGCTGGCGACGGTCGCGGCGCGTCTGGTTCGCCTCGAGGGCAAGCTCAACGCCGACCAAGAGGTCCAAGTCGAGCAGGTCGCGGGCGTCGCGATCAAGCAGATGGCCGAGGCCCTCGTCACGGCCGTCGATGCCGACAAGATCAAGGAGATGGCCGCCGAACGGATTGGCGAGGAGCGCGATCCGAGCGGGGAGGAGATCGAAGCCGTCAAGGAGGAGCTAGTCGAGGCCGCGCTCGAACCGCTCCAGAAGGCCAAGGTCCGCGAGACCTTGCTCAACCTGCAAAGTCAGACCGAGCAAGTCATCGACATCGCGACCCAGGACACCTTGGTCAGCGCGGGTTTCGTCGGCTCCGATCAGGCCAAGTCGCTCGTCGAGACATTCGAGGCCTGGATCAAGGATCACCACGACGAGTACGTCGCGCTCAAGGCCTACTTCGAGACGCCCTATCCCGAGCGCCCGACCCTGAAGGACTTCAAGGACCTGGCCGCCGCCCTGCAAGCACCGCCGCTCCATCTGACGGCGCAGCGCCTGTGGCAGGCCTACCAGCAGGTAAAGGCCGATCAGGTCAAGGGCAGCGGCAAGCTGGCGACCGATCTCGTTTCACTGATCCGCTTCGCCGTCGGCCAAGACGACGAGCTGATCCCACACGCCGACATCGTCAAGTTGCGCTTCGACCTCTGGCTCGAAGAGCAGAAGCAGGCCGGACGAAAATTCAGCGCAACGCAGGTTGGCTGGTTGATGATGGTCCGAGATCACATGGCGACCTCACTGACCATCGAACCGGACGACTTCGACCTCGACCCGTTTGCCCAAGAGGGCGGTCTCGTCGCCGCGCATCAGGTCTTTGGCAACGACCTGACGCCGATCCTCGACGGGCTGAACGAAAGGTTGACGGCGTGATCGAGAGCGGCGACGGTAGTGGGCTACCCCCGCTGCAGGAAGGTTGGCGCCGGCTTCGGCTCGCCGAGATCGGCGCATGGGTTGGCGGTGGCACGCCGTCGAAGCAGCGCAGCGACTTCTGGGACGGCGGCGACGTGCCGTGGCTCTCGCCCAAGGACATGAAGGCAACGCTCCTCTCCGGAACGCAGGACGCGATCACGGCGGCGGCGGTCGAGCAGAGCGCTGCCAAACGCTTCTCGGCCAACAGCATCGCTCTCGTCGTGCGTTCGGGCATCCTGGAGCACACTCTTCCAGTCGCCCTTGTTCCGTTCGAGGCCGCGGCGAACCAGGACATGCGGGTAGTTACGCCGCACGACGAGATCGATCCGGAGTGGCTGCTGTACGCGTTGCTAGCGCGTGCAGAAGAATTCCGCCGCCGCTGCCGCAAAGACGGCACCACCGTCGCCAGCATCGAGGTTCCCAGGCTGATGGAAGCGCTACTGGAAGTGCCACCTCTCGAGGAGCAGCGGCGGATCGTGAAGGACATCGGCGCGCTGTTTGCGGAGATCGAACTGGCCGCGACGGCGCTGCGGACTACCGGCGAGCTGTTTGAGGCGTTTCAAGCTTCGGTCCTAGAAGCTCTGTACTACGGCGAACTCCTAGGGGACTTCCAGGGCACGCGGACGATCAGCGGTACCGAAGCGCTGCCTCAGGGTTGGCGATGGATCACGCTCGCAGAGGCCGCCTCGGATGAACGCCGCGCCATCACCGATGGACCGTTCGGATCGAACCTGAAGTCGTCGCATTACACCGCCCATGGACCTCGAGTGATTCGGCTCCAGAACATTGGGGTGGGCGAGTTCTTGAATGCGGAGGCCCACGTTTCCCACGAGCACTTCGAGGCCTTGAAAACCCATGAAGCCAAGGCAGGCGATGTGGTCATGGCATCGCTTGGCGACGACTTGCCGCGCGCCTGTGTTGTGCCAGCCTGGTTGGGGCCAGCCATCGTGAAAGCTGATTGTCCGAGGGTGCGCCCTCGAAGCGAAGTCAATCCGGAGTTCCTTGCCGCGTGCCTGAACTCGCGGCCTGTTCGCAAACAGGCCGCGACCACGGTGCATGGCGTGGGGAGGACACGCCTCAAACTCGCGGACGCTAAGAGGCTGCGGTTGCCTCTCCCCCCGCGGGCGATTCAAGATGAGTTCGTGGCCCGGCTGACCGAGATGTCGGCCGGGGTGTCCGAGCTTTCACGCGCGCGCGACGCAGCCTTGGCGAAGGCAGACCGCATGAAAAGGTCGATCCTGTCTCAGGTGCTCACCGGGCAATTGTCAGTCCTAGGCGAGAAAGCCCCAGAAAACCAAAGCTCTGCCGCGCTCTCATGACAGAGATGAGCGACCACTCTCGACAGCTCGTGCAGAAGCTCTGGAACTTCTGCAACCTCCTGCGTGACGACGGACTGTCGTACGGCGACTACGTCGAGCAGCTGACCTACCTGCTCTTCCTGAAGATGGCGCACGAGCGGACGCAGCCGCCGTTCAACCAGGAGTCTCGGATTCCCGAGGACTTGGACTGGCCGTCGTTGCTCTCGAAGGATGGGCCGGAACTGGAAGCGCACTACGTCAAGCTGTTGCGCGAGCTGGGCCGCGAACCGGCCATGCTCGGTCTCGTCTTCCGAAAGGCGCAGAACCGGATCCAGGATCCGGCCAAGCTCAAGCGCCTGATCGTCGATTTGATCGACCCGGAGACCTGGGTCGGGATCGACGCCGACGTCAAGGGCGACGCATACGAGGGGCTGCTTGAGAAGAACGCCTCCGACACCAAGTCGGGCGCGGGCCAGTACTTCACGCCGCGCGCTCTGATCAAGGCGATCGTCGACGTCATGCAGCCGAAGCCCGGCATGCGGATCGCTGATCCCTGCACCGGGACCGGAGGCTTTCTCCTGGCCGCCCACGACCACATCGCCGATCACCACGACCTGGACCGCGACGAGAAGAGGTTCCTGCGCGACGAGGCCTTCTACGGGACCGAACTAGTCGATAACACGGCGCGACTGTGCGCCATGAATCTCTTCCTGCACGGGATCGGGTCGAACGATCCCGAGGCCGATCCGCCAGTCGTCGTCGGCGACGCGCTGCTCGCTGAGCCGAAGGAAAAGGCCGACATGGTCTTGACGAATCCGCCCTTCGGTCGAAAGTCGTCGGTCACGATGGTCGCGAGTGACGGCAAGGAGTCCAAGGAGGACATGACGATCGCGCGTCACGACTTCTGGGCAACAACCTCGAACAAACAGCTCAATTTCGTCCAGCACATCCGCGCGATGCTGAAGATCGGTGGCACCGCCGCGATCGTCCTGCCCGACAACGTCCTCTTCGAGGGCGGTGCCGGCGAGACGGTCAGGAAGCGCCTCTTGGAGGAGTGCGACGCCCACACGATTCTTCGACTGCCAACGGGCATCTTCTACGCCCAAGGCGTCAAGGCCAACGTTCTATTCGTGGAACGCAAGAGTCCCGGCTCGGAAGCCTCGACCAAGGAACTTTGGGTCTACGACTTCCGTACCAACCAGCACTTCACGCTGAAGACGAAGACGTTGAAGCGCTCCGAACTCGACGAGTTCGTGGCGGCCTACAAGCCCGGCAAGCGGCACGAGCGCGTGGAGAGCGAAAGTTTTAAGCGCTACTCGATCGACAAGATCAAGGAACGGCCCGGCTTCAACCTCGACCTCTGGGCCGAACTCAAGGACGAGTCACTCGAAGATGCGGCAAATCTCCCCGCACCCGAGGTCATCGCTGAGGAGATCGTGGAGAACCTCACCGCGGCGGTTGAGCAGTTCCAAGCAGTTGCGGATCTTTTGTCCGTGACAGGCTCGAACGGTGCGGCCACAAGCGCCGAAGTCGATGCCGCCGAGGCCCTGCTGCCAGATGAAGAGAGCCGAATCTGAGCAGACTCAGCGGCTCCCGAAACTAGGAGTGCTGCTGCCGTGCAGACTGGTCCCGCCGCCGCTTCACAGAACCACGGCCAGCTTCTACCGCGCCGCCCCGACAGACGCCAACAGCGGAGCGCTACCCGAGAGGCGGACGGACGAGCAGACTGTGGGCGTGGCAGAACCGTCCACAGCGCGCGGGCGCGAGACCCGGGAGCGGGTCCTACTCGCCGCCGCGCGCCTCTTCCATGAGCGGGGCGTCAACGCCACGAGCGTCGACGACGTGCTCACCGCGGCAGCGGCCGGCAAGGGTCAGTTCTACCGCTACTTCCCGAGCAAGGACGAGCTCGTGGCGGCGGTCGTACGCCACCAGCTCGAGGACTACCTCGCCCGGCAGCGCGAGACGCTCGAGCAACTCGAGGACTGGGAGAGCCTCGAGGGCTATCTCATGGGCCTCGCAGCGGCCCACCGGGAGCGGGGCTTCGTCGGGGGCTGTCCGGTGGGCTCGCTGGCAATCGAGCTGGCCGACCAGGACGAGGGCCTCAGGCGCCGGCTCGCCGAGGGGTTCGATCAGTGGCAGGCGAGCCTCGCAGCAGGTCTGCGGCGGATGGCCGAGCGAGGGCGCCTGCGCGAGGGGGCCCCTGCGGACCGCCTGGCGGCTACGACGCTGGCCACCG
>JAABUK010005822.1_pt1 | contig 18852 bp, 18 predicted proteins | sample 5559141 | NCBI WGS metagenome assembly JAABUK01 (sample SAMN10711869, study PRJNA513367) | rock metagenome | isolation source: Antarctica rocks | place: Antarctica: Victoria Land, Pudding Butte nord | collected 2016-01-03 | reverse complement strand
GGCTGATTGAAGCTGGGGGAATAGCCGGGCATCCCGAGGGCTTGGTGGATCTGCTCGCAAGTCTGGCCGATCTGCTGGACCCGCTGGATGTTCAGCCCGGACCGACCCCGGGAGATCCGGTCGACCCGACGGGACAGGCGTTGCCAGTCGGCGTCGACCTCGCGGAACTCGTAGGCGAGCCGGGCGGTTTCAAGCCCCTGGCCGGCGTCGCCCCGGAAGTTGTGAATGTCGTTGCGGAGCCGCTCCATCTCGCCGAGCATCTCGCGGCCTTCGGGGACGACCCCGGCGGTCGGGCCGAAGTTGGCGATCAGCTCGTCCACCTGGCGGTCGAGGGTGTCGGCCCACTGGGCGACCTGCGGGGCGGGGTTGGCGTTGTACGGGACATTCAGGTTCCCGTTGAACTGGTTCTGCGAGAAGATCGCCCCGTTGGTCAGCCGGAGGTTGTCGCGGACCAGGTTCAAGGCGGTCGCGTAGGAGAGCCAGGCCGATCGGAGCTGCGGCGGCATCGAGCCCTTGTCCAGATTCATCCCCAGGCCGACGGACCTCTGGAAGATCGGGGCGAACTGCTGCTGGACCTGCTCGTAGGGCGGGAGGCCGTTGGCGGCGCCGAGGGTGTCGGAGAAGGCATCGTCCATCCGGGCGATCTCGGCGGAGTCGTTGGTGACGATCGCCGCGTTGGGGTCGTTGCCGTAGGACGACTGGACGAGCGAGGCCAGGGCCTCGCCGCGCTGGGCCAGGCTGTAGGCCAGCCGCCGGGTCTCGTCCAGGCCGGCGGGCGCGGCATTCTGCCCTTCGAGGTTGTTGGGATAGGCGTTGAGGTTCAGGGCCGAGTGGAGCTGGGCGTCGGCCTGCTGGACCCGAACGATCTCGGCGGCGATGGCCGGGTTATTCGCATAGGCGGGCTGGTTGAGCTGCCCCTGGAGCCGATGCCAGGACGTGTCGATCCCCGAGTAGGACCGGCGGAGCTGATAGGGGTCGGTCACGCCCTGGTTCGCCTGGTACCAGTTTCCGGTCGACTGCTGGAGCTCGCGGCCATCCTGGAGGATGTTCGGAGCGACCGCCTCGTTGACCCCGCCGTTGGCGACGCCCTGGACGAGCCCCCGGAGGGCGTTGGCCATCCCCCCGGCGAGCTGCTCCAGGTTCGCCCCAGGGGCCTGGGGATAGAGACCCTGGCCGTATCCGCTCGACCCAATCCCCAGGACGAGCCCGAATCCCAGGCCACCCGCCGCCCAACCCTTGATGCCCATGCTCGACTCCCCGATCGATTCGAAGAACCGCGACCGGAATGGTCGCATCCCACGCATGTGCAGGCAATTGGGGTGCCGAGGGGGGATGAGGGCTTGAGATCAACGCCCGGGTCGCCTACAAGCTCGGTGGGAGATCACCGCCGAAGCCCGACCCGAGGTGCCTCGCGATGGCGAACGCCGAACGACCCGAAGCCCGTACCGCGACCCCCCTGAGCCGTCACCCCGGGACCGCCTGGGCGATGCTGGCCGTGGTCGGGCCCGTCGGCGGCTGGCTGCTCTGGGAGATCCACCGGACCATCGGCCTGGGAAGTCCGAGGCTCTGGGAACTCCTTCGAACGGACCGGGTCTTCGACCTGGCCATGCTCGACTTCGCCCTGACGGCGAGCTGGGCCTTCCTCGTCCTGACGGAACGGTCGAGCGTGAAGGACTGGCGACTCTGGGTCTCGGCCGCCCTCTTCTTCGTCGTCCCGACGTTAGGCATCATTGCCTTCATCCTGCTCGACCGGGTCGGCCGGGTTCAGCGGCCGGCCCCCTCGCCGAAGACGATCAGCTCATAGACGGCGCGCCCCAAAACCAGGGTCGGGACCGCCGCAACCAGCAAGGCAAAGCCGACGACTGGCCAGGGCCATGCCAGCACCGACAGGGCGAGCAAGAGCCCCGGAACTGCTCGGATCAGCAACCCCAGCGACTCGAGGCGGTCATCCCTCGTCGTCGCCGCCCGGACGTTGGCGACCACGATGGGGATATGCCCGAGGAAGAACAACAAGCCGAAAGCCATCAAGGCCCTAGGGGAGGTCTCCGAAATCGCGGCCATCATCGGCCCCTACGTTCGGCTCAGCGCTCGTTGAGGATCTTCTGGGTAATCTCGCGCTCGCAGACCTTGCACCACTTCCATCGGTCGGTGCCGACCTTCTCATCAAGGTGCTGCTTGGCGATGGCGATCGTGCGGAACCAGATCTTGGCCTCGGTCTCGCCGGCCTTCTCCAGCTTCGCGCAGCGGGCGAAGTGAAGGAGGTTGGTGCCCGCCTTCAGCGCCATCTTCTTGGACCCTTCCACGGGCAGGTTGCCGTGGAAGACATAGCCGACCGCCCCGAGCCGGGTCTCGTCGAGGTCGTCGATGGTGTCGAGCGTGCGGTAGGCAACCTGATCCGTGACGGGCATAAGTCGATCCTCGCTCACAACTTCGTGCGGCTTCATCGATTACGATTCCGAATGTATCGCATCCGGGCGATTCCCGCAAGGGCGGACCACTGATCCCTCGCCCCGGAACCTCGCCGGGGACCATTCCCGGCCGGCCGGGCCGGGCGGGGCGTTGTGGCCCGGAGGCTTGTCGGATTAAGCTGTTGCGGGGCCGGGATCGGGCATCGTCGCCGGCCCCCGGCCGAACGCCCCAAGGGCCTCCTCGACCTTGATCCGCGAGACCGTCGGCCACCTCCGAGACCTCCCTCGCTATCGCCAGATCCTGGCGAGCCTGGTCCGCTACGGCTATCGGGACGTCGTCACGGCGCTCCATCTCGACGGCCTGGTCCGGCCGTTCGAACGTGCGGCTCTGGGCGACGAAATACCGCCCCAGGACCGGGCCAAGCGGCTCCGGCTGGTCTGCGAGGACCTCGGGCCGACCTTCGTCAAGCTCGGCCAGATCCTCAGCACCCGGCCCGACCTCCTGCCCGAGGCCTACACGACGGAACTCGCCCAGCTCCGCGACCACGTCAAGCCGTTCCCCTTCGCCGAGGCCGAGGCGATCCTGGCCGAGGAGTTTGGCCGGCCGGCTTCCGAGGTCTTCGCCTCGCTCGAGTCGACGCCGCTGGCCTCGGCCTCGATCTCCCAGGTCTACCGCGCCACCCTCCCCGACGGCCGCCAGATCGCGGTGAAGATCCGCAGGCCGGGGATCGAGAAGGTCGTCCAGGCCGACCTGGAAATCCTCAAAAACCTCGCCCAGCTCGCCGAGCGGAGGATGCCCTCGCTCGTCCCTTATGGGCCGGTCGCGCTGGCGAAGGAGCTGGAGCGGACCTTGAAACGCGAGCTGGACCTCTCGATTGAGCGGCGGACCATGGAGCGCTGTCGGGGGCAGTTCGCCCGCGAGCCGACCGCCCACATCCCCGAGGTCTTTCGCGACTTCTGCACGCCCAGGGTCCTGGCGATGGAGTTGATCGGCGGCGTCTCCGTGAACGACGTCGAGGGGCTCCGGCGGCTCAAGGTCGACCCGGCGGCGGTGGCGGTGACGGGCTCGCGGATCTTGCTCCGGCAGATTTTCCGCTTCGGCTTCTTCCACGCCGACCCCCACCCCGGCAACCTCCGGGTCCTCCCCGGCGGCGTGATCGCCCCGCTCGACTACGGGATGTTCGGCCGGATCGACGCCCCGACCCGAGAACGGATCGTCGACCTCTTAATGGGCCTGATCGCCGAGGATACCGACCGGGTCCTCCGGGCCCTCGAAGCCCTGGAGATCCGCGGCGACCACGTCGACCCCCGGGCCCTCCGCCGCGACGTCAGCGAACTCGTCGCCTCGTACTCCGACCTGACCCTGGACGCCATCGACCTATCGCTGCTCTTGCGGGACCTCGTCGGGTTCATCAGGGCCCACCACCTGACGATCCCTTCCGACCTCGTCCTGTTGATCCGGGCCCTGGTGACGATCGAAGGGGTCGGCCGCGACCTCGACCCGCACTTCGACATCGCCGCTCAGGTCCGGCCGTTCTTCCGCGAGCTGACCGCGAGGCGGTTCCACCCGCGACGGCTCCTCACCCAGGCCGCCAGGACGGCCGAGGACCTCCAGCGGATCGCGACCCTGCTGCCCGACGTCCTCGGCCAGTCGTTGGAGTCATTCAAGCGCGGCGAGCTGACCGTCAAGTTCGACCTCCAGCACTTCGAGCAACTGGTCCGGCAGCTCACTCGGGCGAGCCAGACCCTGGCCGCCGGCATCGTGATCGCCGGGCTGATCGTGGGGTCGTCGCTGACGATCCGGTCAGGCGTCGGGCCGATCTCGCTGGGCTACGCGGGGTTCGCGATCGCCTTCGCCCTGGGGCTCCTGCTGGTCCTCGACATCCTCAGGAAGCCCCGATGAACGGAGGAGGGCCCGGCAATCGCCGGGCCCTCGCTCGATTTCCGGTGGGATTACCTCGAAGCTCTGTTCATTCGCTGGTCTGGATGTGGGCTTCGAGGAACCAGAGCCGCTTGTCGGCGACCCGGGCGATGTCGTTGTAGAGGTCGGCCGTGGCCGGGTCGCCAATCTCGTCGGCCTCCTCGGACCCGGCGCGGATCTTCGGGCAGTACATCGCGAACCGCTCGACGAGCGCCTCGATGTGATCGCGGCCCTCGATCGCCTCGGTCGGGTATTCGGGCAATTCCGAGTTCTCGGCGGCCATCCGGGCGGTCCCGGTGGCATAGCCCCCGAGCAGGGTGACCCGCTCGGCGAGGAGGTCGACGAACGGCTCGATCTCCTCGGCGATCTCGTCGAAGAGCAGGTGGAGCTGGTAAAACTCCTGCCCCTTCACGTTCCAGTGGGCCTGCTTGACCTGCGAGTACAGGTCGGAGGTATTGGCGAGGGTCTGATTGAGCCCCTCGATCAGGACGGCCCGCTTCTCCTGCGGGATGTCGATGCGGGTGGGGAACTGGCGGACCTTCGACTTGTGACGTGTGGCCATGACGGACAACGCTCCTTGAGGACGACCGGGCGGACGCTCGGCGATCGGCGGCGAGTCTCTTGCCCTCGGAGCCTTCGCAAAGTCCGGGCCAAGGCGAACACCGGCCCGGGATTCCCCTCAGCCGCGAGGGCGGCCCGCCTTCGCCAGGATCGGTTCGACGAGATCCCGGCCCCGGAGCAGCGCGAGCCAGTCGCCGGGAAGTCCGTCCAGCCCGAACTTCAGGCCGGCGAGCCCGCCGGCCACGGCGGCGGTGGTGTCGGTGTCGTTGCCCAGCAGGATCGCCCGGCGGATCACGTCCTTGAAGTCCCCGCCCCCATCGAGGGCCCAGCCGGCCGAGACCAGGGTGTCGACGACGTAGCCGGTCCCGCCCGGTGGCTTGTCCCTCCAGGCTTGGATGAGATCGAAGGCCTCGGCAAGCGCGGGGTCGCCGCCGAGCCAGCCCCGGGCCTGTTTGAAGGCGAGGGCGAAAGGCCGGTCGACCCCCTCGGCCAGGCGGCGGGCCCAGAGGCAATACGTCGCGCAGCAGGCCAGGCAGGCCGGGTGCGCATGGGTCAGGGCGGAGTGGATCGCGGCCAGTCGGGCAAGTTCCTCGTCGGGCCCTTCGTGCCAGAGGGCCAGGGGGAGGATTCGCATCAAGGTCCCGTTGCCGGCGCTCCACGCATCGACGGACCCCTGGCCGACCGGCGAGGCCCCCTCCTCCATGAGCGACCGGGCCCGGCCGAGCGCCTCCCTCGTGGTGTTCCCCACGTCGAAGACGTGCCCGCCGACGGCCAGATGGCCTTCGTCGAGCCAGGCGACCATCCGCCGGGCCTGGTCGACCGGGTCGAACTCGCCACGCTCGACGAGAGACTCCAGCAGGCAGAGGGCGAGCGCACCGTCGTCGGACCAGGTGCCGACGGCGATCGAGGCGTAGGTCCGCCGGAAGCCCGGAGGCGGGACCATGTCCACCCGATCGGCGAACGGGGCCAGGCTCGAAGGCGACTGGAACTCGTAGGGGACCCCGGCGGCGTCGCCCAGGAGCAACCCATAGATGCCGGCCCGGAGGAGACTCGGATCGCTCATCGGACGTGGCCCCATCCATTCGGCGAGTCGGCCATCGGGCCGGGGAGATTGATGCGAGAGGAGGGACTTGAACCCTCACGCCTTGCGGCACAGGAACCTAAATCCTGCGTGTCTGCCGTTCCACCACTCTCGCCGAGGCCCGCAATCGAGGGCGGGCCTCATCATACTCGGCGAGTCGGGGCCGGTCCATCGGCCCTGAAGGCCGCATGGCGTCGGGGCAACTTCGGCTATCTTGCGCCGCGAATGGTGGTAGGATGCCGGCCACGAGCCCCTTCATCGGGAGGCGGCCTCGCCTCGAGTCTTGGGGAGGGATACGATGCGGTTCTTCCAGGCTAGCTTGCTCCTGGCGTTCCTGGCGGCCATCGGGATCTTCGCGATCCAGAACAATTCGGTCGCCTCGGTGAAGTTCCTGAACTGGGGGGTCACGGCGCCGCTGCCGGCGCTGATCGTCGGGGTCTACCTGCTGGGGATGATCAGCGGCGGGGCGGTCTTCGGCTTCCTCAGCCGGTCGCTCCGCAAGGTCTCCGAGACGCAGACGCCCCCCCGCTGACCGGGCGGACTGGCCGGGCCCTTTCGCCGGAGGAGACGAGCCATGCGTCGGACGACCCGCCCGGTCCTGGAAGCCCTCGACCGGAGGATGCTGCCCTCGACGGCCGCGACGACGCCCGCCGGGCTGGTCGCCTCGCTGAAGGCGGAGGTACACAAGGGCGCTCGAGGGGTTGAGGTCGCGGCGACGCTGACCCTGCGGAACACGACCCGCCACGCCATCACCGTCGAGGCCGGGCCGAGCCTCGAAGGGTTCTCCGCGACCCAGGCCGGGCGGACCGTCTGGCGTTCGGGCGAGGGGATGATGACGCCCGACCTCGTCCGGGTCGAGGTCCTGCCTCCCCACCACTCCTTGACGATCAAGGCAACCTGGGACGGGCGGGCCGAGCCGGGTGGGCCGGTCGCCGGCCCGGTGACGATCTCCGGCGAGCTGGGCGGGGCCGTAGGGAAGGCCGTCGTCAGCCTGCCGCATCCCCGGGGCTCGGCGAAGGGGTCCGCCTGAGGGAGGATCGGCCCACGTCAGTCCTTCGCCTCGGTGGCCAGCCAGGCCTTGAGCCCGGCCCGCAGTTGGCCCGCCAGTTCGGGGCGGGCGGCGATCAGGTTCCGCCGCTCGGCGGGGTCGGTCTCGACGTCGAACAGTTCGGGCTGGCCGTTGTTGACGACCACGAGCTTGAGGTTGCCCCGCATCGCGGCGAACTGATTCGCCCCCTCGCCCCGCCACTCCCAGAACAGGGACCGCTCGGGGACCCGGCCGGTCCCGAGCCAGGCGGGCAGGACGTCCAGGCCGTCGACCTTCCAGGCCGGGTCGGGCTTCGAGCCGACCGCGGCGAGCAGGGTCGGGAACAGGTCGGTCATGACGATCACCTCGTCGGAAACTCGACCGGCGGGGACGTGGCCCGGCCAGCGGACGATGCCAGGGACCCGGATGCCGCCCTCCCAGAGCGTCCGCTTCTGCCCGCGAAACGGGCGGTTGCTGTCCAGGGCATTGCTGGTCCCGAGGTTCCCCGATTCGAAGGTCGCGCCGTGGTCGCTGGTGAAGACCACCAGGGTCTCCCCGGCGAGCTTGAGGGCTTCGAGCGCCGCCAGGACCCGGCCGACGTTGCGGTCGAGCCGGGTGACCATTGCGGCATAGGTCGCCTTCAGGGGGCGGGCCGGGTCGTCCTCGGCGAACTTACTTCGGTGCAGCGCGACCTCCTCGGGCGGGGCCTCGATATTGAAGTGGGTCGCGGTATAGGGCAGGTAGAGGAAGAAAGGACGGCCCTGCTGGCGGCCGAGGAAATCGACGGCCCGGTCGGTGAAGAGGTCATTGGCGTAGCCGGTCGAGGGCTTCCGCTCGCGGCCTTCGTTCAGCTCGTCGGGGTATTGCTCCCAGGCGTGCTTGGCGTCGGTGAAGCCGAAGAACTCGTCGAACCCCTGGTCCATCGGGTGGCCGACCGCCGCGCCGGGCCTGGGGGCCCCGCGATGCCACTTGCCGAAGAGGGCCGTGGCATAGCCCTGGGCCTTGAGGGCCTCGGCCAGGGTGACCTGGGCCAGGGGAAGATCCTCGTTGTTCTTCGAGACGCCGTCGTGGATCGTCGCCTTGCCGGTGAGCATCGCGGCTCGGCTCGGGGCGCAGACGACGGCGGCGGTATAGAACCGGCGGAAGATCGTCCCCTGGGCGCCGAGCCGGTCGAGGTTCGGCGTCGCCCATTCCTTCCGGCCGTTGAAACCGACGTCGCCCCAGCCGAGGTCGTCGGCATAGATCAGGACGATGTTCGGCCGCCGGGCGGGCGGCGTCTCGGCCCCGGCGACGGGAAAGGCGCAGGCCGCGAGGAGGGCCAGCAGGGCCGAGGCCCGAACGATCCATCGATTGGCCCGAGTCATCGGTCGACCCCGTCGAGTCCCTCGGGATGCGGGGCCGGTCCGGCCCGGCGGCCCCCGAGTTTTCGACCAGGCTATCGCGATCGGCCGGGCGGATCAACGCCCTGGTCCGGCCCACCTTCAGGCGCCCGAGGAGACCGGCTCGCTGTCGAGGGAGCCTCGACCCGGCTCGTCGAGCCTGGCGAGCTTGGCCCGGCGGTCGGCGGCGTTGGAGGGGAGGTCGCGGGCGTGGGAGATCCGGTTCCGCCCTTCGGCCTTCGACTGGTAGAGCGAGCGGTCGGCCTGCTCGATCAGGCCGGACGCCCGGGAAACCCGGGGATGGGTCGTGGAGATCCCCAGGCTGATCGTGATCGGCCGGAGGTCCCAGGGGTGCCGCTCGATCGTCGACCGGAGTCGCTCGCCAAGCGAACGGCTGGCCTCGATGTCGGTCGAGGGGAGGAGCACGGCGAACTCCTCGCCGCCGTAGCGGGCTACCACGTCGTGGTCGCGGACGCAGGATCGGAGCAGGCCGGCGACCTCGCGGAGGACCTGGTCCCCGGCCGGGTGGCCGAAGCTGTCGTTGAACGGCTTGAACTGGTCCACGTCGAGCATCACCACCGAGAGCGGGGCCCCCCGCCAGCGGGCCAGCGAGAACTGGGCCTCCAGCGACTCGCGGAAGAACCGGTGATTCTTCAGGCCGGTCAGGCCGTCGCACGAGGCGATCTCGGCCAGCAGGAGGTTCCTCCGCTCGAGCTCGGCGTGCATCCGTTCGAGCTCGACCGACCGGGCGCGGAGCTGCTCCTCCATCGTGATGATCCGCCGGGCGACGTTCAGCCTGGCGAACAGCTCGGCGCGGTCGAGCGGCTTGGTCAGGAAGTCATCGGCCCCGGCCTGCAACGCCTTGAGCCGGTCCTCGCGAGAGGTCCGCGAGGTCAGCAAGATCACGTAGACGTAAGGGCCCGGGGTCCCGCGGACCCGAACCCGCCGGCAGAGGTCAAGCCCGTCCAGGCCGGGCATCATCCAGTCGGTGATGAGGACCTGGGCATCGTTCGATCGCAGGTGTTCCCAGGCGCCGAAGCCGTCCTCGAAGACGGCGACCTCGAAACTCAGCTCCTCCAGGGCTTTACGGAGGACGAGCCGGGAGACGGCGTCGTCCTCGGCGATCACGATTTTCATGATTCGGATGATCCCCCGCGTCCTCCGGTCCGGGCCGGACCTCCCCGGAAGCCTCCCGTCTTCGGGACGACTCGCCTGCGAGGACACGCTCCGATCGGGACTCGACGCCGTCGGGCCCTGACGGCCATCGAACCAAGACTAGCTCGCGTTTCGCCGCCGTGCGGGCCTTCGAGAAATCTCCGGCCGGGGCCCGCCCTTCCTCTCTATTGGAGCAGGGGGCGACCGCCGGGGCCAGGGGGGGGCTCCGGCATCGCGAAGCCCAGGTGATGGGCCGAGTGGATCGCGTGGAACCGGGCCCAGCCGTCGCGGCCGATCGGTCCGCCCAGCGGGTGGTCGGCGAACGGACCGGGGTGCGCCGAGAAGGCCGCGATCGCCGCGCGGAGGGCCTCGGCCTCGGCCCGGGCGTCGAGCCCCGGCCCCGGCGCGAGCCGATCGGGGAGCTTCACCCCCCGGGGGAACCGCCCGGTGGATAGGATCCGCCGGACGAGCCAGGGGCCGACCGTCTTGCGGAGGATCCAGGGATACCGGAACGGCACCCCGTCGACCGAGGCGACCATCGAGCCGCTCAGGTGCTTGCAGACCTGCGCCAGGCTCCAATTGCCGATCATCCGGTGCCCGAGCATCAGTTTCTCGACCTCGGGCATCACCTCGGCCAGGCTCGCGAACCCGGTCTTCCTCGGTCTTTCGGTCACGGAGCACCCCCTACCTGCGTCGCCGAGATCGGCCGCCGGGCCCAGACCCGGACCGGGCCGTCGGCATAAGTCGGATCGTAATGCCGGGCGTTGATCGAATCGAGCGCCAGGTTGTCCGTCGCGTTCCACTCCACCAGCACGTCGATCGAGCCGACGTGGACCTCCAGCAGTTCGGCCCAGAGCCTGGCCCGCTCCGGCCCCTCATCCGCCCCGTCGAGCAGGTTGAGCCGTTCGAAGTCCAGGGCGGAAGGGGCCTCCAGCCCGGCCCGGACCTTCACCGGGAAATAATAGTGGGCCGTCTCGTAGTTCGACCAGACCACGTTGTCGGCCCCGACCCCGAACAGGCAATCGGCGTGCAGCAGGGCGTTCGAGCGGAACCGGGCCCGGGTCCCGGCCAGGAGCGTCCCGACCCGATGGCCCGAGCCGATCGCCCGAGCGGCCCCGGCGAACCGCCCGAGCCTCGCCCGGCAATCCAGGGCGTAGTCCCAGACGAAAGCCGACTGCACCAGGAGCGCGAATCCCAGGCAGGCCCTCGCCAGAATCGCCGATCGCCTCGGCGTGGCGAAGTCAATCCAGGGGACCAGCGCCACCAGCCCGAGCAGGACCACCCGCTGCGGGAGGTAATGCCCATGCTTCACCCCCAGCGTGTCCGGCCCGACCACCCCGGCCGCCACCAGGAGGACCCCCAGGGCCAGCCAACCCCGGCGGTCCCTCGACCGGATCGCCCACGTCGACGCCACCAGGAGGGCCAGCGCCAGCCCGGTCCAGGCCGCCGGGGAGGCCAGCCCGTTAAGCGTCGAAGGCGACCCGCCGAACGGCCGGAACACCTTGCCCGCCAGCGAGATTGGATCGACCCAGCCGAGCTGCGCGACCCCCGCCCGGGCCAGGCTCGGCCCGGTGAAATGATCCCAGACCGGCTCCAGCCCGCCCGCCGACCGGGTCATCGCCCGGTAGGCCAGGCCCAGGGGGACCAGCGGGAGGCCCGCCAGCGCCGTCAGCCCGGCCCGCCGCCAGCGATCGGGCCCCGGGGTCAGCCAGGCCAGGACGCCGAGCCCCACGACGGTCAGGCCCAGGCCGATCGGATGGCTGAAGTACCCCAGGATCAAGAGCCCGGCCAGGCCCGCTGTACGCGCCGGGCCGAACCGAACGCGACCGCCCCACCAGAGGGCCAGGGTCGCCGGGAACAGCGAGGCGCCCAGGAGGAAGCTGGTGAACCCTAGCAACCAGGTCACGTTGAGCCCCAGCAGGGCCGCCAGGAGCGAGGCCGTTGCCAGGCCCTTCGGCCCGGCCACCGCCAGCCGGAGCCAGGCGACCGACGCCGAGAACAAGACCAGGGTCAGGGCCGTCACCGCCCTCGCCGCCAGGGTCGAAGGCAGCCAGGCCTGGCAGGCCATCGTCGCGAGCTGACCCGTCCAGTTCGGCAGGGGCTGCCAGGCGACCGCGTAAGTCCCGGCGAACGGCGAGTTCGGGCCGAGCGACGCGTTGAGGATCCGCGCACTATAAAGGTGGGCCGGCCCGTCCTGGGTCGAGAACTCCGGGACCCACGCGATCGCCGCCAGGCTCGGAGCCAGGGCCAGGCCGAGCGTGACCCACCCGCCGATCAATTCGCGACGAGCGCCGGGGTCGGCCGAGGTCCGGTGCGTGGCATCCAAGCGAGGAGACCCATCCATTGGGGGCGGTCCCGACTCTCCCGGGAGGCCAGGCCTCCCGGGAGGGCGGGTTCGATGCGTAACAACCGGACTGACGCCCGAAGAAGTTCCGTCAAAAGACCGGCCGGAAGCCGGGCCCATCGGGTCGGGTCGCAGCCGCTCGTGGTGTGCGGCAAGGTCCAAAATCACGCTGCGAGCGTCGGGAACTGGTGGCCCGACCCGGCGATGCTGATAATCTAACCCACGATCCCCCGACTCGCAAAAGATTTGCTCAAGATTTCCCGAACGCCGGGGAACCCGCCGCCCTCGGACCTCCCGGCCCTCGCAAGCCTCCTCCCGGCAAAGCCGCCGCCGTCTCCCCGCCCCGCCTACAATGGCGCGACGGAGGCCCGACCGCCTCGAATCCGAACCGCAGGGGAGACCTCGACCGTGAGCATCGCCATCCTCGAGAAAGATTCCGAACGCGTCCTCGCCCGGGGCGAGGCCGGCAAGGAACCCCTCAAGTTCGAGGGGAATTGGTACTTCGACCCCGCCACAGTCGAAGCCTCGCTCCTGGTCGTCACCGACCGGACCTACACCTGCCCGACCAAGGGGACCTGCAACTGGGTCGACTTCGTCGCACCCGACGGCCGCCAGGTCAAGGACGTCGCCTGGGTCTACCCGAAGACCAAGCCCGGCCACGAGGCCATCGCCGGCCGCTACGGCTTCTACGCCGGGGCCCGCAACGGCACCAAGCAGGAAGGCTGAACGGAGAGTCGACGGCCAAGGGGCGGGACGAAGATCGGCCCGCCCCTCATGGGCTTGCGTCGAGACGCTGACCGCAAGGCTTAGCGGCGGTTGACCTTCTGGAGGAGCCGGAGGACTTCCAGGTACAGCCAGATCAAAGTGACCATCAGGCCGAAGGCGCCATACCATTCCATCGACTTCGACAGCCCGGTTTGCGAGCCCTTGTCGATGAAGTCGAAGTCGAGCAGCAAGTTGAACGCGGCGAGGCCGACGACGAAGATGCTGAAGCCGATCCCCAGCGGGCTCGAACCCCGGATGAACGGGATCTCGGTGCCGAACATCCGCATCACCATCGAGGCGAGGTAGAGCAGGGCGATCGCCCCGGTCGCCGCCATGATCCCGGTGACGAGTTGCCCGGTGACCTTGATCGTCCCGGTCACGTAGAGGAAGAGCATCAGGAACGTCACGCCGCCGGTCAGCGCGACCGCCTGGATCGCCACGCCCTGGAACTTCATCTCGGCATAGCGAGAGATCACCCCGAGGAGCACGCCCTCGCAGGCCGCGTACAGCGGGGCCGACCACGGCGCCGAGGTCGGCTTGAATACCGTGATGAAGAAGAAGACCAGCCCGCCGACGAGCGAGCCGATCAGCAAGCCCGGTCCGACATTCCCCTTCTCGCTCTCGATCCAGGAGAACGCCGCGGTCGTCATCACGATCGCCAGCAAGACCAGCGCCTTCAGCGCCGTCCCTTGCACGGTCATCGTCGTGCTTCGAGCCCCGGCGTACTCGAAATTCTGGGCGAAGTTCTCGGAGAAGGCGGGATTGTTCGTCTGCATGTTCAAAGGAGAGCCCTCCGACGACGGGGGTCAAGCAAGCCCGGCCATCGAGGCCCGGCCGACGCGGAACGCCCGCGATCTTACTACGATGCATTCTGGCCAATCGCCCGGCCTTTGACAACAAAATCCGCCCCAAACTCCCCCAGAACCCGCAATGCAAACCAGCCAAGCCAGGACCTGCAGGGTGAGTCGAGTGCAGCGAGCCCCTCCAACCCCTCGACGCCGACGAACCCCGAACCCTCCGACTCGACCCCGGCTTAAAGTCTCCGAAAATTGGCTTCGTTCCGACGCAAACGTGGCTCCAATCCGCAATCGACCCGTGAGCCGACCCGAAATCTTCGCCAACCGGCCCCGATCGGCGATCGAGACGCCTCGAAGACAAAATTTGAACCGAAATCCGATCGCGCCCCGTCATCCCATAATCCCCATTCCACCCAAGTTCACGCCTACGTTCACTTCGGTGCGCGGAGCGATCGAGCCGGGGGGTCCGGCCTTCGGTTTTCGGGGGGTTTCGGCCCTCATGGAGGGCGTCAGGCTTGGTATTCATCGAGTCTCCGACGCTTGGCCTGGCGCCGGGCCTCGGCCTTGGCGACCCTCTTGGCCTGGCGGGACTTCAGGACGGCGGGGATGTCGGCCTTCTGGCCGATCGGCGGCTCCTCGTCGGGGTCGAGGTCGAAGGGGGGCTGGAAGGAGTCGGCCGGGTGGGTCATCGCCAGGACCTCCTCGGGGGTCTTCGGCTCGGGCGCGGGGGTCCCTCGGAGGCCGTCGTGCCAGCCGGGGCGCGTGCCGGGGATGACCCGGTCGTGGTTGGGCTTGGCGTTGATCTGGGCGATGAACCAGCGGATCCGCTTGTGCAAGGTCGCCTCGTGGCGGCGGACCCGGCGGAGTTCGGGGTCGTCGTCGTTGAGGTCGACCATCGCCAGCGAACGCTCGACCTCGTCGAGGTCGGCCACGGCGTCGCGCCTCTCTTTCAGCTCGTGAATCTGGCGGCGGGCGAGGGCGGCGAGGTCGCCCTCGGCCTCGACGGGCCGGCCTTCGAGGTCGAGTTCGATCCCCGGCGCGTGGCCCTCGCGGAAGGCGAGGGGGGTGGCGAGGAGGTCGAAGGCCAGCGCGGTCTGCTCGGGGGTCCAGGCTTCTTTGATGTCGAAGGTGTAGGCGAGCATCGCCCAGCGCGTGAGGAGCCATTCGCAGCCGTGGGGGGTCCGGCGGAGGAGGTCGACGGTCTCGGGGGGGTTGCCCGGCAGCATCGCGCCGAGGATCTCGGCCTCGCGTTTCCGGTCGTCGTCCCAGGTCAGCTCGGCGCGGAGGGCGACCTTGTCGCGGACCCGCCGCTCGATCCGCTCGCAGCGGTCGACCCGGACCGAGTGGACCGCGACGCGGTCGACTAACCAGCAGTGGAATTCATTCTGCGGGAGGAGGGCGATGTAAACTTCCTCGGCCCGCCGCTGGACGAGCCCGACGTCCTCGGCGACCAAGGCGGTGGCGCAGAGGGCATGCTTCAGCGCGTTGGCCCGCGAGGCGGCCTTGCCCTCGGGCGTCCGTGGCCCGCTCGACTGGAGGGCGCTTTTGCGGTTGGCGTTGATCCTGGCCGGGGTGATGTACATGGTCGCGACTCGTTTCGGTGAAGAGAAAGGATCATCGGCATCATCCTTTACATTCACTAAAATCAGCCGGTTCCAATCACACGATTCGCGAAAACGGGGCGTATTCCAGGGCACGGAAAACGTCCGAAGACGGCGGGCGGCGTTGATTTCGGGCAACGATCGGGGCGACGCCGCGGCGCAAATTTTGCCGAGGCGGGTGAAAATCCGGCGGTTTTCCCATAGAGTCGATCGTGGTCGCTCGCCCGAGGCACGGGGCGATCGCATGGGCCGGCCTCACGACCTTTCGTCCGGGACGCGAGGGGGACGTGGACGGCGAACACCCCGCCGAGGTTGCAGTCGACCGATGAGCACCATCCAGGACGAGGCGAGGATCGAGGCAATGGGATCGGCCGGGCTCGGCGGGGGCGTCGAGGGGCGTCGCGCCATCGGGCGGTTCCTCGCCGCGAACAGGGCCGCGCTGGCCGGGGCCCTGAAGGAGGGGCTGGACGTCTGGCGGGAGGCGGCCGGCCTTGCCGAGGGCGGCGACTCGGGCCCGGACCTGATGCTCTGCGAGCCCGCGGCCGACTACCTCATCTTCTCCTTCGAGCGGGGCGAATCGATTTATCGCCAGCTCCTGATCGGCGAGCTGCTCAAGTCGACCCACTCGCCGAGGCTGGACCGCGAGGCCCAGCGCCGGCTCCGCGAGGGATCGCTCGCCGCTTACCGGGCGAAAATCGAGGGCCTGGCCGGCCGAGCCCTCGCCCCCCCGGCGTCGGAGGCGCTGTTTGCCGAGCTCGACGCCGTCATCCGCACCGTGACGATGCCGGCGGGGAAGTCCCTCGACGTGCTCTGGATCGGCGACTGCCTGACGCTCGACCTGGCGACCTTCCTGGCCGGCCCCTGCCGGGAGGACGGGATCGAGATCAACCCGATCTTCCTGACGAGTTACAACCCGTTGCAGAATCGCGAGGCGATCCTCGCGCAGCCTCGCGACGGGTTCGCCCTGGTTTTCTACAGCCCTTTCTCGTACACGTTCTCCGCCGACTACAGCCGGACGCTCAAGAGCGTCAACCCGTTCGCGACGGCCGGATCGGTCCGCCGGATGATCGAGCCGGGGCTGGACGAGGTCCGCGAGAATCTCCGGCTGATCGCGGATCACTTCGGCTGCCCGATCGTGGTGCATAACTCTTCGAACGTCCGCCGGCACGACTCGACGCTGGCGGACCGGGTCAAGGTCGGCCTGAGCTGGCCGGCCAGGCGGCTGGCCAGGCGCGAGGCGAACCGGGCCCTGGAGCGGGCGGTGGCGGACCTCGGCGGGCCGGCCCGGGTGACGATCCTCGACGAGCACGCGCTGCTCGGGGAGCATTCGGAGTGGGAGCTCGGGAGGCGGTTCTACAACTCGATCCCGACGCACCCGACCGTGCTGAGCCGGCACCTGGCGGCGACCTATCGCGATTATGCGACGGTGGCCGCCACCCTGATGACCCGGAAGCTGGTCGTCTGCGACCTGGACAACACGCTCTGGGCCGGCGAGATCGGCGAGGGGGCCGTCGCGCACTTCGCCGACCGCCAGGCGATCCTCAAGCGGCTCCGGCACAAGGGGGTCTTGCTGGCGATCAACTCCAAGAACGACCCGAAGAACGTCCACTGGGCGGGCTCGTCGCTGGAGGAGGGCGACTTCGTGGCCTCGCGGATCAACTGGAATCCCAAGGTCGAGAACATGCGGGAGATCCGCGACGCGCTGAACCTCAAGACCAAAGACTTCCTCTTCGTCGACGACCGGGCCGACCAGCTCGAGATGGTCTCGGCCGTCTTCCCCGAGATCCTCGGCCTGGACGCCACCGACGGGCGTTCGTGGCGGCTGCTGGACCTCTGGTCGCGGCTGCTCCCCGATCAGGACGACCTGGACCGGACCCAGCTCTACCACGAACGGTCAAAACGCGAGAGCTTCATCGCGGTCGAGGCGGAGGCCGCCGAGCCGGACGCCTTGCTCAAGCGGCTCGGCCTGAAGGCGACGTTGCGGACCGCCAGGGCCGCCGACCTGGCGAGGGCCGCCGAGTTGATCAACCGGACCAACCAGTTCAACCTCGGGGGCGACCGGACGAGCCTGGCGGAGCTGAAGCAATGGGTCGCCTCGCCCGACCGCCGGATCTTCCTGGCCGACGGTGCCGACAAGTTCGGCCAGATGGGGGTCGTCTGCGTCGCCCTCGTCGGCCGCGAGGGCCGGGACCTGACGATCTCCAAGTTCGTGCTGAGCTGCCGGGTCTTCGGCTACGGCTTCGAGGTCGCGGTGCTCAACGCCGTCGCCCGGATGGCCCTCGGCGAGGGACCCGGAGGGCAGGGGGGGGCGGGCCGGCTGATCGGCCTCTACAAGGAAACCCCCCTGAACGAGCCCTGCCGCGCGATGTACCCCTCGCAAGGCTACGCCTGGGAAGACGGCCGATGGGTCCTCGACCCGATCGCGGCGGGCGCGGACCCCTCCTGGCTGACGATCGTCGACCAGACGGCGAGGTGAGCCCGGCCCCGGGCCTCAGCGGGCCGGCGAGCGAGGGCCGAGGGTGGCCCGGGCCATCGCGGCGGCGACGGCGTCGTCGGAGCGGATCAGGGCCTTGATGTTGGCCAGGGTGGAGAAGAGGCCCCGGGTGGCCTGCTTGCTCATCTCGATCCGGCCGACGCAGACGCCGACGAGGACGCCGTCGGCGCGGAAGAGGCCGCCGCCGGAGCGGCCGACCTCGGGCGGGTCGTCGGTGATGAGGAAGGGCCGCATCCCTCCGCCCTTGCCGAGGTCGACGCGGTCGACCGAGCGGACCCGGGTCGCGAAGCCGACGAGCCGGGCCCCCTTGTCGAAGCCGATGCTCGTCACCGGCGACCCGACCGGCGGCGTGGCGTCGCCCCGGCCGACCTGCGAGGCGTAGGGAAATTCGACGCCCCCGGGGACCTTGAGGATCGCCAAATCGGCCCCGGCGTCGCGGGCGACGACCGCCGCCTCGAACCGCTTCGGATACCCGGCGGCGTCGCGGAACTTCTCGACGCCGAGGTTGAACCGATTGACCTCGACCAGGATCGACCCGAACCCCGCGACGACGTGCGAGGCCGTCAGGACCAGCGCCCCGCCCCCGGCCGAGGCGATCACCGTGCCGGTCCCGAGCGAGGTCCCTCGGCGGATCATCACCGTCGGCCGGTAGGTCGCGTCGTCCTCGGGCCTCGGCGAGTCGGAAGCCGTCGCTCGCGAGGCCGCCAACCCCGCACCCGCCATCCGGGCGAGGAACCGGCGACGCCCGAGGACGAGGCCCCCGTCCTCCGATCCCATCAGGCCGACCCCCCGGCGGCCCGGCCGAGCCGGTCGATCTCCTGCTGGCGGCGGAGGCTCCGCAAGGTCGCCTCGTCCCAGTCGATCGTCTCGTCGCGGAGCCAGGCGATCGCCCGATCTCGCCACTCGTCGGGGACGGCGACGCCGAGCTCGGCGTGGAGGACGACCACGCCGGCGAAGGCGAGGCGGTCGACCTCGTCCCAATCGTCCCAGGGCCGGCCGACGGCCTCGCGGCAGGCCTCGACGGCCGCGGCCAGGGTGGCTGAGCTAGCGAGCTTCGCGTGGATCTGCTCGGGCGTCAGCGGGTTCCGGTCGTCCATCAGTTCGTCGTAGGCCTCGCCGTGGACGCGTTCGAACCCCGCGTCGATCGCCTCGGCGGCCTCGTCGTTCTCGTAGCTGCGGACGCCCCAGTGTCCCATCGACGGTCAGCCCCCCTCGCCGCGCCGCCCGAGCCGGTCGCGGCTAGTCGTCGACCGGCCGACGGCCTCGCCGGTCGGGCCAAACGAGGCGATCCCGACCTTCGGGCTATCCAGGTAAATCGA